>ERZ1034365.756-NODE-756-length-17448-cov-7.388521_pt1 | contig 17448 bp, 19 predicted proteins | sample MGYA00520615_ERZ1034365 | MGnify/ENA primary metagenome ERZ1034365 (study PRJEB33736, sample SAMEA104284505) | Azolla filiculoides | biome: Urban; feature: Water surface; material: Ditch water | place: Netherlands | collected 2015-10-28 | depth 0-0.1 m ... | reverse complement strand
ACCAGCAACATCATGACGGTTGAAGACCCGATCGAATACGATCTGGAGGGCATTGGCCAGACACAGGTTAATTCACGCATCGAGATGAGCTTTGCGCGGGCGCTGCGTGCCATTTTGCGTCAGGATCCGGACATCGTGATGATTGGTGAAATCCGGGATCTGGAAACAGCGCAGATTGCCGTGCAGGCCTCTTTGACGGGCCATTTGGTTCTGGCAACCCTGCACACCAACGATGCGCCATCAGCCGTAACGCGTTTGATTGATATGGGCATTGAACCCTTTTTGCTGGCGTCATCCTTGCTTGGTGTGCTGGGCCAACGCCTGATTCGTTTATCTTGTGCGGCCTGCCATGGGGTGGGTTGTGAGGTGTGTGCGCAGAGCGGCTATGCCGGGCGCGCCGGTATTTACGAGTTGATGCAGGTAACGGAACCTTTGCGCGAATTGATTCATGCGCATGCGGCTGAATCGGAGTTACGTAAGCAGGCCTGTACTGATGGTATGAGAACGCTGACGGAAGACTGTTTGCGTTGGGTCGACAGTGGGGCTACTACCCGTGAAGAAATGATGCGGGTAACGGGCAGCGTGCATCTCGATTAGGTAGATAGCCACCCATGCCACGATTCCGCTTTGAAGCGATTACTTATGATGGCCAGACCGAAAAAGGTGTGGTGGAGAGCGATGCGCTTAAATCGGCGCGGCAACAATTGCTGGCGCGTGGCTTGGTACCGGTATCGGTAGAGATTGATGATGCGGCGACACGCAAGCAGGGCGTGTCTTCTTTGATGTTCAGAAAGAAGGGGATCGGTACGACCGATCTGGCCGTGATTACCAAGCAGTTTGCGTTATTGGTACGCTCCGGTTTGCCGCTAGATGAGGCATTGCGATTGCTGGCCGAAGAGTCGCCCAAGCAGGCGACGCGCGATGTGTTGGCCGAAATTGTGCAGGAGCTACAGTCGGGGGTGCCGCTGTCGCGGGCTTTGTCCAGCCAGCCGGCCAGTTTTGATAAGCTGTATCAGTCGGTGGTTGCGGCTGCCGAGCATTCGGGGTTAATGGCACCAGTACTGACCCAGTTTTCGTCATTCCTGGAAAAACGCCAGGCCATGAAGCAGAAAGTGATTGCGGCGATGGTTTATCCGGCCATGCTGATTACCGTGTCATTTCTGGTAATGACCGTGCTGATGGTTTATGTGATTCCGCAAGTCACGCGTGTGTTTGAAACCACCCGCCAGAAGTTACCCCTGACGACCGAGGTGGTGATGGCCATCTCGTCATTTTTAGCCAATTGGGGCTGGTTGTTGGCAATAGTTTTAGTGGGGCTGATCTGGTTTGTGCGGCGTGCATTGCAGAACCCTGCCATTCGTTTGGGTTTTGATCGACGCTGTTTATCGACGCCGGTGATTGGTCCGCTGATCTTGTCTTACGAAACAGCCCGCTTTGCCAATACGATGTCGATGCTGGTGGCTGCCAATGTGCCTATTCTGTCGGCGTTAAAAAGCGCCCGCGATACATTGAAGAATTACTATCTGCAGTCGGTGGTTGATGCTGCCGAAATGCAGGTGCGTGAGGGTAGTACGCTCGCACGGGCCCTGGGTGCACAAGGGGTGTTCTCTCCATTGTTTGTGCATATGATTCGTTCTGGGGAAGCAACCGGGCAGCTGGCAGAGATGCTGCGCTTTGGCGCTGATAATGCAGAAGTAGATGCCGAACAGACAACACGCGTATTTACCAGCATTCTTGAACCCGCCATGATTCTGTTTATGGGGGTGATGGTGCTGATTATCGTTATGGCGGTAATGCAGCCGATTCTCGAAATGAATGCGGGGATTCGCTGATCATGCAGATCCTGTTTGTTCGCGATGCCCAGACCCCAGTTCGTCAGATTGAAGTGACGCCCTGGCGAATTTTTAAATGGGTGTGTGTCACGATCCTGCTTTTAAGCCTATTGAATCTATTGGCAACCTGGCTGCTCGAAGCAATGGGGTTGGATGATGGGGCACAAAAGCAGGCGCTTTCCGAGGCGCAGTATGAACACAAACTTCTGGAGCTCGAGGCGCAACTCACGGAAATGAATGCCCGACTCAAAGGAATGGATGCAACACGGCAGCAGATGCTGCAGGATCAACCGCTAACGCCGATGCAACCGGGTGGTGTACAGCAGGTGCCGGGGCCGGTTCCCGTACCAATGACTCCTAACGTGCAGGGTGGTCAGGGTGGTCCGATGTTAAACCAGACGGTGTTGCCAGTCGATCGATCGTTTACAACCCGCTTACACCAACTCGAGTTGGCTACGCTGAATGTTAAAGCACAGTCTGCGCAAGTGACGGAGCAAATGCAGGTGCTGCAACAGTTTCAATTGGCATCGCCTACCGGTTATCCGTTACCGCATCAGGCGTTGATTACTAGTGCGCCGGGCTTTCGAGTTGATCCGTTTACTGGCCGTAATAGCTGGCATGCTGGGACTGATTATGGTGCGTACCCCGGTACGCCGATATTAGCGACAGGGGATGGTTACGTCATTCGCGCTGATTGGGATAACGAGTTCGGTAACATCGTCGAGATTTCGCATCCGGGTGTCAACATGGTGTCGCGTTACGCACATGCGCAGGACATTTACGTTAAGCCGGGTCAGCGAGTCGCCAAAGGTGAAGTAATTGCCAGCGTTGGTTCTACGGGTCGTTCTACAGGGCCGCACCTGCACTATGAAGTGCGTTAGGCTGCTTTAAAACACCAGTCGGTAGGTGTCGCCCTGACGCTTGCCAATCAGATTAAGTAGCCCGGTGAGGGCTTCTTTCATTTCCGGGGTGGCGCTGGCCTCACCCTGACCTGTGGCTTTATGCTCGCTAAATGTGCCCTGGGCTTGAAGTAACAAGGGACCCTTGCTGGTGCTGAGGGTGTAGTTGAGTCCCGTGGCGGTGAGTTCTGCCTGGGCGTCATAGCTACCCAAGGGTTGAATCTGGCTGATGGGGCTGATCAGGTCATTCAAGCTAATCCGCACGCTACCGGTGGATTGTGTCGTTTGGAATATCAGATCAGACCAGCGGGCGTGGAGCTGCCCGCGCGGATGCAATAAGGTCCAGGGGGCACCAATCACTTCAAGAATTTCGGCGGGTAGACGGGCTTCGTTATCGGTAACGCGCACTTCTCCCGGTTGAATGGCAATCGCCAGTGGCTTTGTCAGGGCCGGTGTTTCAACCTGAATGTCACAGCCCGGCTTCAGGAGGTGGCAAGACATCTGCCAATAGAGTCGTTCTGTTACGGCGAGGGCTGGCCGACAACCCTTGCCATCAATGCTGGGCTCGGAGAATCCGATGGCGGCACTCCCTTGCCAGATGCTCCCGGCGGGGCTTTCAATGATGACCTTGCACTGTGTCTGTGTTGCGATAGTTGACAGTACCCAGCGGGCAGGAAATTGCCACAGCAAAACCAGGAGGCAAACGACGATGCCGCCGACCCAGAATATCCAGACGGGTGTTCCAGTGGTATTGAGGCGCAAACTCATGGGGTTAGGGCCTGGGTTTGCTGAAGTGTGCCTCGGATAGAAACTATCTCGGGTTGATCGCTGGCTTTAAGGGTGAGCTGGGTGGGATAAACCTGCCAGCGACGCGCAATCTCTTCAAGAAACGCGACCCATTGGCCGAAGGGTGCCTGATCAACCTGGATTTCTATGCCGACACCGCTGTCCAGATTTAGTCGCAGTATATTGGGTGTAATCCCGCGATTTTGCAGAATGACCCGCATGGTTTCCAGATCATTGTCGGTGAGCGCAGCCGGTGGGTTAATGGTCGTGCCGGTATTTTTGCTGTCCTGAATCAGAGATTCAATAGCGGTGAGCTGAGCGGGTTTGAGTGCTGCGCTATCGGCAAGTTTGCCGATTTGATGCTGTACCAGTATCAGGAGCGTGATTAATGTTAATGGTGCGGCGACTGTTAGCGCTAATTTGCGGCCATGTTGTTGTAGCCACGGGCGCAGGTCGCGTATTGAAAATGATGGTTCTTGCTTGCTGAGCTGCCGCAGTTGATGGAGCCCCCGGGCAATGCTTGCTTTAACAGCGGCCATGTCGACTTGCTGTGTGCGGGCACGTTGCAGGGCAGCTACGCCCCGTTTCGCCAGATCGGCGAGACGTGTTTGGTATTGCGCCAGACGCTCTTTGTGATTCATGGTCGAGCGCCTTCGCCAACCAGCCCCGCATAGGGCAGCAGGAGGTATTCGTTACGGCCGAGTGAGACGAGCGCCATACCAAGCGACCTGGCTTTTTGCTCTAGTTTATCTGCGGTGGGTACGCCCTTCATGTTGCGTAGGTTGAAGCGTAGACCCTCGGGCAGATATGACAGGTTTTCCAGCAGACCAGCCGGGTAGTTGCTCAATAGCACCTGGAGTGAACTGGCCATGGGAATAAAGTCTGCAGGTGTTTCTTTACCCAGTGCGTGTATTTTGCCGGTGGCTTGTTTGATGTACGCTGGCAGAACCGCACTGTCGCTGGCAACGGGGTTGATCAGATTCTGGCGTGCGGTGTTTTCGGCAGTCTTTTGCCAGCGCCAGTTGCTTAGACCCAGTATGCCCAGATAGATAATGCTGCCCGCCAGATAAATGATCGCGCTAAATGCTGCCAGCTTCAGTGGTTGCCGCCAGAGCGCCCAGGAGACTTTGGGTTGCCAACGGGTCTTTTGCTTGCTCCGCTTTTTTTTAGGCTGAACCGGGGCCTGAAGAATCAGGTTAATACCGGTTTTCTGCTTGAGCCAGTTGCAAGCCAATGGTGCAATCCATTGCCATTCGAAGCGGTGATATTCAGGCGCGTTTTCTTTATGGTCGATAGGGAGCGCCGGACTATCGTGAAACTCTATCCAGCCAGCGCCCCAGTCATAGCCCTCGCGGGTGGCGATTGAACGGAAGCTGCCTAGGTCATCCTGCAGAAACTGCCGGGGGAGACCATTGGCCTCGGGCAGATTGAGCAGCAGGCAATCCGGGATCATGCTGACGCTGCGCACCGCCAGGCTGCCAAGTTGCTCGCTGAGCCAGTTCATCCAGGATTCGCTGGTAACAGCGATGGTACGTTCTATGGCGGGTGCGCCGGCTTGCGGTGGGAAGATCTGGTAACGCAAAGGGGTGCGCTGATCAATCAGAAATGATTCTGCCAACGTAGGCAGGAGTGACTCCAGCTTTTTGCCACCGATTAAGGGCACCCGGGTGTGAATAAGACGGGTATCTACCGTGGGCATGAGGACCAGCGCTTCGTCAGCAAAGGGCAGGCCAGTTACGGGGCCTATGCCGGTTTCCTGTACGCGCAGATTATCGCCATAGGCCGTGTGCTCAACCAGACACCACCGGAAATTGTCTATGGGTGAGGCCAAGTCAATATCACTTGCCCCCGCCTGATGCAAAATCCGCGGGTTTACAGGGCAATGGATAAGCAGCAGTCGGCTCATTCTTTCAAGGTGCTATAGAAGCGGGTGCTGATAACTTGTGTCATGGCATTCGAGTTGCCGGCAGCGGCTTGGCCTGAGGAGCCTGTTGCTGCACGGCGGAGAATAGATTGTCCCACATACAGCGACTCACCAAAGCGAACTTCGGAACGGGCAATGAAAAAATTACTTTTTACATCGATTAGGCTCGGTTCACCGGTCTGGTTGACGCCAATACGGGTTAATAGGTTACGAACCTCGACTGTTGATTTGAGTGGGGCTTCCAGTCGGGCGCCGATGAATGCGGTGGCTTGTCCGCTACTCATGCCTTGAAAGAGTGCCCGGAGCACATCGGGATTGGCGGTGTTGACATTGACGGGGGTGCTTTCAGGCAGTGCCACTAACGATGGTTTAAGCCGTTGGATGATGGCCTGGGAAAAACCGTTAAATCCGGATAACTCGCTGATGTCGATGAACAGGAATTTGGACTGGGTTAGCCGATTGGCTACCTGCTGTGCCAGCCCCCTATCCAGGCCGGAGTTCTCCAGTAATCTTTGGAAGATGGCCAGTGCCTGCGGGTCGGTTGAGCCATTGGCATCGATCAGGCTGTTTAAATTGAAACGGCCTTGGGCATCAGTAACACCACCAACCAGGGAGACATGACGGATTTCCTGGGGGATATCGACGCCTCGCAGAAAATCGGCGATTTTGGTATCAGCCAGGGGAATAGCCCAGGGCTCACCGAGTTGATCGATCGTGGTGGCACGCCTGTCTTCCGCCAACACAAAGCGGGCAAAGTCGGCGGCAGTAATATGCAACCATTCTGCTTGCCGGCGATCGCGCTGATATTCCAGTTGGCGTATGGACAGATGCTGTTGCCAGATCAAACTGGCAAGAATAATGGTCGCCAATACCATAACGATTAAGGCCGTTAAGGTGGCGGACCCGCGCTGGTTTCTGTGCCCGGGTTTGCGCATGCCTTTTATCATCGGGCACCCCCGGCAAGACAAATGCGGGTAACCGGCTGTTCATTGCCCGGCTGGTTGGATGCCAGAAACCATAATACTTTGAGCCCCTTTACCGGCAGGGCGCTGTTGGGGACGTTGGAGAGCACGGTGGTGTCTTGCCGCACAATCTGTTTGCTAATTAATTGCAAATCAACCTGGCTGTAACCGCCATCAGCGGCGGTGGCCACGCCTTTCCAGGCTTCCAGTGCTTTTTCTTTGGTTGGGAACGCAGAAGAAATGGCACGATACAAGCCATCCGATTGACTGCGATAGCCTATGATCTGCCAGGCCGGCATGCCACCATTTGTGGTGTTACGTAACCACCAGACACTACGGCTGCCTAAGGCAACCGGTTGGCCTACCTGGTCATCGATCACCATGGAGAGGCAATCACGGTCGAGCAGGGTGAGCGCGTATTGCAGATCTCGTTGCTGCTCGGCATGGGATTCCAGCACTTCCTTACCCCGTACCAGACCATCAAGTCCACGCCAGGCCATTAGGCCGATCAGCGCCATAATCACCAGAGCCACCATCATTTCGATGAGGGTAAAGCCTCTGGCCTTGGTTTGCTTGAACCGGGCGGCCATCAAAAATTACCGCCCCGGATATTGGGTAAGAGAGCCGTTAGCCAGGCCAGTTTGGTTCGGGCTTCAGGCGCCGCACCATCGTCTATATAGACCGTGATATCGATGCGTTTGAAGTTAGGGTTCGAGCTATTAGAGACCTTCTGTTCGCACAGCAGTGCCAAATTGCCTTGGGGGCAGGGCGATGAACGCGTACCGACTTCTGGCCACGCATTCTGCATATAAAGTTGATTGAGGGTGTTGTCGGCGCTCATCAACGCCAGGTTGCGGGCCATCACTGCTTGTTGCGTGTCGGTATCGCTGCTCAAGGCGCGCATGGCACTAATTAATACAATGGCAAGAATCGCCATGCCGACAAGGACTTCAATCAGCACCATGCCGCCCTGATTGCTTAGACGTTGGGCTGACATCAGCGGAGCTCTAGCTGAAAGCGACCAAAACGGTTTCGCTGAATCTGAGCCGTGCGGTCTTCGTAGAGAAAGTTCAGCGTTTTAATATCCGGGTAGGCGTCATCACCAAGCTTTAACTCTGCCGGGGTGGTTTTAAGGGGCACGCCCCACGCCGTTGGCGCAAATACCTCTGGCTGGTTCAGTGGTTGCGGGTTTTCAAAACGATCTACCCTAAAGAAGCGCCAGCCATTCTGATCGACCATTACCCAGAGCGGTGTACCCCGGCTTAAGGCTTCGTCTTGTGCAAAATTCAGGGTGGCGGTTAGCTGCTCTAAACGGGTTCGCCATTGCTGGCCTTCCCGGTTGGGCAGCGCCAAGCTGGCCAAGCCAGCCAGCATGGCGACGATGACGATAACGACCAGCAGCTCAATGAGGGTGAAGCCGCTGCTTTTGCTACGCAATCCGGTTTACCAGTTGCCGATATCGCTGTCGTTATCTGCACCACCGGGTTTGCCATCGGCACCTAGGCTGTAGACATCGATTTCGTTGTTATGGGTGCCTGGGTTGGCATACTGGTACGGGTTGCCCCATGGATCTTTGGGCAGTTTGTCCAGATAGCCGCCTACCTTCCAGTTCATGGGGGCAGGATCGGTAGAGGGTTTGACCACCAGGGCATTCAGACCTTGTTCGGTTGTGGGGTACCGGCCTGAATCGAGCTTGTAAAGCTTCAGTGCTTGCACGAGGGTAGTCACATCATGCTTGGCAGACACAACCCGAGCTTCATCAGGGCGTCCCATAATCTTTGGAACGACCAGTGTGGCCAGTATGCCAATGATTACAATGACCACCATGATCTCGATCAGGGTGAAGCCTTTTTGTAAGTGGCGGGCGGCGGGTAGCTTCATTAGTCTGCGCATAGTTCGAATGTAAATCCAGAGGTAATGTAGTTAGTATACTAACTGGCAAAAGATTCGTGTCCATTAAGAAAATCTGGTTCATCAAAATGTCAGTATTTGTAAGTATCTGTTGGTGCTGACTTGGCTTAGGCTATGGCAATATGGCTCTGGAATTCACGCAAGGGTTTTATCTTGATATCAAACCAGACCAATCGGGCAGAAGACTACCTTTCTGATGCCGAACTCGTAAATATTCGTGCCTTCAAACCACGGACAATAAGCCAAGTGGTTGATGTGAACATGCCGGGCGGTAAAGAAGATACGAATCGTGCGCTGATTCTTGCTGCACTCAGCAACGGGCTGGTTGAGCTACAAAACGTGTCTTTGGCCGATGATAGCCTCGAGCTTATGGAAGCGCTTGCTACCCTTGGCGTCTCCCTTCGATTAAAAGGACGACAGTGTCGTGTGACGGGGACGGCAGGACGTTTTGCACCGAATACGTCTAAGGTGTATGCAGGCATCTCTGGGACTTCCAGTCGATTTGTGGCCGGGCTTTGTATGCTTGTGCCCGGTCAATTCGTTTTAGACTGCGGTTCTCGCATGAGAGAGCGCCCGATGCGGGATTTGCTGATGGCTATGCGCACGCTCGGTGTCGATGTACGGTCTGTTTCGGTAACAGATCATCTACCCATTGAGTACAACAACCCGCTTGAGCAGGTTGCGCGGGGAGGTCAGTTGGAAATGAGCGGGGAGACGAGTAGCCAGTTCTTCACATCATTGCTATTAGTCGCCGGGCGTTTGTCCGGGGGACTCGAAATTAAAGTATTGGGTAATCAGGTGTCACAGTCTTATATCGACATGACCCAATATGCCTTGGCAAAGTTTGGCGTGCCGATGCAGAACGATGGCTATCGTCGTTACATCGTGCCAGAGACTCGTAATATCGGTGTAGAGCGCTATGTCGTTGAGTCTGATGCCACGGCGGCAACCTATTTCCTTGCGCTTGCTGCCATCACCGCTAAAACGGTGCGGGTGCATGGTCTTTTAGTGGATAGCCCTCAGGGCGATGCCCGGTTTTATCAGATCCTTGAGTCTATGGGTTGTTCCGTAAATTTCAGTTCGGTAGAGCAGTGGATAGAAGTGACGGGGCCTAGCCAACTACAAAGTTGCACGGTGGATATGTTGAGCACGCCTGATTCTGCACAAACGCTGGCTGTTGTAGCAGTGTTTGCCCAGGGGCGAACACGCATTACCGGTTTGGGTACCTTGCGTCTGAAAGAAACAGACCGGCTTGCAGCACTTGAGCGAGAGCTAACCCGCATGGGGATTGAAGTCATTACGGGTAAGGATTGGATTGAGATCGTGGGCGGTCAACCGCATGGCGCCATTATAAAAACCTATGAAGACCATCGCATGGCAATGAGTTTTTCTATAGCAGGGGCGGTGGTTGATGGATTGATGATTGCAGGGGCTGATACTGTTTCGAAATCATTTCCGGAGTTCTGGGAAACACTGGAGATGGCCGGGGTTGAAAGTCAGCTTGCTATATAACCACTTAAAAACCCTACAAGCCCAGCACCCAAGATTAATACAACCGGGTTGATTCTGGTCTTAAGCAACAATAAGCCAACCAGCAGCGCCAAGGCACAGGATTGCCAGTTGACGAGTGATTCTTTGGCAATGGTGTAAACCCCGGAGCACATCAGTCCGATGGAAATTGGCTCTAGTGCTTGTTGCAGACTATGCCGCCATGGCGTGTCGCCGATTCGTGTCCAGAGGCGCCCGGCGTAGAAGCACAGAATGCTTGAAGGGATAAAAAAGGCGAGAGCAACGATAAGGGCGCCGATGATGCCATCGATCATCTCGCCCATGATGAGCACAGCCAGCATGTTGGGACCAGGTGCGAGCTGACCAACGCTATAGGCATGCACAAATTCTGTTTGACTGAAGTTAAAGTGCTGATGCAGCAAGCTCTGCATTTCTGGCAGCACGGCTGAACCACCGCCCACGGCGAGCAGGGAAAGCATGGAAAAAACGCCGGCAAGCTGGAGCCATGCATTCATGATGGTTTTCCTGCTTGTGAGCTTTGAGTTGGTCGGTAGATAAACAGGGCTAGCGGCAATACGGTGGAGAGCACCAGATACAGCGGCCATTTAACGATGCTCATCAGTACAAAAGTCAAAACGAGCAAAGCCAGCGATTTCCGCTTCATGAAGGTGCGCTTCCCCAAGTTCCACGTAACGGTGGCAAGCAGTGCGGCAGCTGCTGCGGCAACGCCGCCAAGGACGTCGTTTGCCATGGGGTGATTGCTGTTGATGCCATAAATCAGACCAATGGCCATAACGATGATGCCGCCAGGCAGAAGCAAGCCGACAGCCGCGGCCCATGCGCCTAAAGCGCCTCTGAGCCGATCACCCATCAGGATGGCGATATTGACCGAGTTAAGACCGGGCATAGTCTGGCTGATCGAGAGCATCACTACAAATTCATCGGTATCCACCCAGCGATAGCGGGTGACGAGGAGCTCTTTCAAATAGGCAACAATACCGCCGCCAAAGCTAATGGCGCCGACTATAAGAAATTGCCAGAAGATCTGATGTAAGGCGATCTTCTGAGTAGCAACGTTACTCTTTGCTGCCATAAATCATTGCCGTTTTGGTCGTGCCTAAGGCGATGTCCTTGGCAAAAAACTGCTGTAGTTTTTTGAAAAATTCGTCAGCAAGACGATGGGCGTCGATATCCTTGCGATTGCTTTTGTGGACCCGGTAGGCAAAGGCTAGTTCACCGATCATCGGGTCGCCTACGGTGTGGAACCAGATCGCAATTTCGCAGTGGGCGTGTACTTTGTCCGAGAAGGCGATATTGCCGAGGGTAACGCAGGCCTCAAGGACTTTATTCTTTTTGTTGCCTACAACCCCGAGCTTTTGTTCAAAGGGTAGATTAACCTCAGCCATGCCGGGAAAAACAGTCGTCATATGCGACAAGGTGCGCGAAGTAATGCGTTCGACCGGTACCTGGTCCATGATGGCGTTGTGTGAATAGAGTCGACGTATCGAGCCAATCGGGCCGTCCTTAACGATTTCTTCTTTAAACCTTACGCGCACAGCCCCATCTGATTTGGGGAGCGGATTCAGTTGCCACGCACGATTAATGTCCTCTGAACGACATTTGAACGTCACTTCGCACCAATCGTCAGTCCATACCTGTTTGCGTGATTCTCGTACGCGCAGAATCAGCTTGTTTCTCCGGAGTGAGTTATCCAGCGAATCAAAGAAATAAACATTGCGCATACCGCTGTTCATGGTTTCTGGAATCGTGAACAACAGACCGTTTGCCTGGCATAGCTCTTCTAGTTGCACTTGCAGCTCAGTGATACGGTGATGACGATCCAAACCGCGTGGTTTTAGCAGCAGTTTAAACTCTCGATTTGTGATGCGCTTATCGAGTTTAGCCAGTTGATCCGAGTAGCTGTCTTTTTTTGCCATGATCTTTCCGCTGGACAACGTAATGATTCAGTCTAACATCCCTACTTCAGCTTAAATATTTCTATTTGCCGAGTGATATGTCCTCACCGATCGAGATTCGTGAAGTTCGTGGCGTGCGCACCCTGCATTTTGGGTCGGATTGGGTACAGGGCGCCATGCGTATTAGCCGCCCACGTGATCTGGAATTGGCGTACACACGGGAGATGATGGCAGCACTGCTGCTCTCATCAATCTGGCCCGTCATGCCAAAGCGAATTTTGCAGATTGGCTTAGGGGCGGCATCACTCACCCGGTTTATCTATGCCAACTTGCCAGAGGCACGGCAAACGATTGTGGAGGTTGAGCCTGCGGTCGTGGGTGCGGCCCAGCAGTATTTTAATTTGCCTCCTGTAGGGGAGCGCTTACAGATTGAAATTGGCGAAGGGTTTGCCTGGCTGGCAGCCGCTACGGACACCTACGATCTGATCCTGGTCGATGGGTTTGATGCAGAGGGCGCAACGGGTAACCTGGAAAGTTTGTCTTTTTACCAGCATTGCCGTTCACGGCTGGCTGACGGTGGTCTACTCGCCTGTAACTTTCTAAGCCGTAGCCCACATTTCCTTAAAAGCTGTATTTCGCTGGATTCGGCATTTCATGGGCGAAGTCGGCTGCTACCGCAAACACCGGGCGGCAATGTGATTGCCCTGGGAGCTGTGTCCGATACAGTTAGTCTGGATCAGGACACCCTAACTGAACGGGTATCCATGCTAGCCAATCATCTAGGGCTTGATCTGAAGCCACTTCTCGGGCGTCTGCTGTCTCAGGAAGATGGCATCCCCTTTTCAGTAAGTGGCATATGATCTTCCTTGGCCGTAAGCAGCGTGGATCTAAAGAAATCGATAGTCGAGCGCAAGCTGAAATAGTCGCTGGATAACTTGGGCGGAACATGCATCGCTTTAACATCATCCTCAAGGAGGGTGATTTTATTGATGCAGTCTTCAAGGTTGAGTAGCGAATTGGCGACTAGAAACTCTTCTTCAATTTGCCGCAGTTCAGCATAGATCTTGGTGAATCGCTTTTTAGTTGGCTTCAGTCTTAGATCTGGCAGCAGTTTGAAGACCGGGTATACGAAAATGATGAAGGGGAGCAGTAGATAGAAGAGTCTGTAGAGCATTTCTGCCAGCCAGAACGGCAGATAGTTCATGAGGAACGGCGTCCCTTTTTCATAGAAGAGCGTTGCTTCAGGGCTTTGGGGGATAGGACCACCAGGGGTGGATGAGGGTGTGCCTGTCACCTGAAAGAAAGATCGCTGACTATTAATTTCTTTCGTTGCCTGAAGTAATAACATCTGGATGGCGGGGTGCAAGTTATCTTTGATGACGAGTTCGACATTTGAGGTGAGTAAATCTAAGGGCTCTGAGGGCTTATTTAGCAGAAAACTCAACCCATTCTTAGGCATTGTCGACTTCTTGAACTCTGGTAATAGTCGGCTAATAGCATCACTGGTTCCGGTTTTGTCTAGTTGCCAGTCGGGGTTATCTGCCAGATACAGCATCGGCTTAGAATGCAGTTCGTCGACGACAATAACCACGTCAACCTTGTCTGCTTCTATCGTTTCGATAATTTGATCAAGCGGGGCCGAAACCAGCGTCACTTGATTCGATATACCCATGATATCTAGAAGTTTAAGTGCAGTGGCGTAGTTGGCTGACTCTTCAAGGCCAACATAAATGCGCTTGCCGATGAAGTCGTTGACCGTATTCGCAGTAAAGCCGCGGGTAAATATGAATACTGGAAAGGTGCCAACTTCCCCCAGAGAAAGAATGCCCTTAACTTGATCAGGTTTGACCATGATTGTTGGCATGAACGTTACCTGCGTGGGGTCTTGCGGGTCCAGTATGCGACGCAAATTTTCGCCGGAGTCTGGGGTATTCACAAGCTCTAGGTGAATCCCCTTGTCGGCAAGAAACTTTGCGTAATCTTGACCGATTTTATTGACTGAGGATCCCGTGTACCCGGTAGCCATGATGAGGTGTTTGGGGGGCGGTGGGTCTGAAAAGGCGATGCCCATCCCTAGTAATGCGACGAGAATGAGAATGACTGGCCAGGTCTCATTCAGTGTCTTGAATGTGGTTTCTATGTAGTCAACGAAAGTGTATTTGATGGCTATCCACAGTTCTTGAATGTCTTCACGAAGCTTCGCCATCAGAATTCCAATTCCTTACCACGTGATAGTTTCGTTAGCACTCAGGCTTCGTTTCAGGAGCTGAAGTACGGGTGCTGCACGTTGCGCCAGTTGGATCTCAATCGGTGCATTCATATCCGATTCGGCATCCAGATCTTCAGGCCAAACGATTGGATTGGCCACCTTGTCTATGGCAATGATCTGCTCTAAACGGGTAATCAGATCCGGCATTTGTGCTGCTGCGATTTCTCCGGATGCTGGGAGGTTCAGCGCAGCAAGAAGCTGTTGGGCATCTTGCCCAAACATGATGACGCTACCCTGCGTTGGCGATTGAAACCTGATAAGACTCATGAGCTCGGCTTTTCCGTGGTTTTGATTTCGGCCTTCACCTTGATGGTCTCTTCAACTGACATGAAGTCAGGAATTTCAACGTTCTCACGCTCAAGGATCGACTCGATTCGCGCAGCATGTTTCATTAACCAGGCTCTACGGAATAAAGTCGACATGTTAATCATAGCCGAGGTAGCCAATGCGACGGCGAATAAACCAGAGAGTGCAATAACGATGGCGATGAACTTCCAGCCTAATGGCATCACTTCTGTGACGATGCCCATCGTGGTGTAACAGCTCCCTGCAAACATGATGGCATCCATGGGGTCCTTGACCAAGGCAAGGCCATAGAGTGCCAATCCCCAAAGGATGATTACCATGATCTGCACGATCATGAGATAGGTAATCGCCCGGAAGTAATGATGAAAGACGCCAACAGGGTTGTTTCTGTTGAGACATATGCGACCACCAATTTCAAAATTGATGGTGATCCGGCGCAAAAAGAAAACGTTGATCCACAGCGCTGCGAATAGACCAATGATGCCTAAGGGCAAGTTCTTAAAAAACGGGAAGAGTTCAAGGGTGTGGACGCTGGTTAGTGTTTCCATAGCTTCTGGTTCCAGATGGGTGAGTTGCTTTAGGCTTCAGCGGTCATGCCGCTATGGCGCAATAGCGCATCTACCTGGGGGTCACGGCCACGGAAGGCACGGAATGATTCAATGGCCGGGCGAGAACCGCCCACTGAGAGGATTTCAGCAAGAAATTTTGCGCCCGTTGCCGGATCAACTGGATTCCCACTTTCTTCAAAGGCGGCAAAGGCATCGGCAGAAAGCACCTCCGCCCACTTGTAGCTGTAATAACCGGCCGCATAACCACCCGCGAAGATGTGCGAGAAGCTGTTGGGGAAGCGGTGCCATGCGGGCGGGTGGATGACGGCGACTTCTTTGCGGACCTCGGCCAGTACATCCAGCACCGGGCGGCTACACGCAGGGTCACTATGGATGAGCAGATCAAACAGAGAGAACTCAAGCTGGCGCAGGTTGAATAGACCACTCTGGAAGTTTTTGGCAGCCAGCATTTTGTCGTACAGCGCACGTGGCAGGGGTTCACCCGTATCGACATGGCCTGTCATGTCCTGGAGCACAGACCATTCCCAGCAGAAGTTCTCCATAAACTGGGAGGGCAGCTCTACGGCATCCCATTCCACGCCATGAATACCGGAGACAGCCAGGTCTTCTACCTGAGTTAGTAGATGGTGGAGGCCATGCCCGGTTTCGTGGAAGAGGGTAATGACATCATCGTGTGAGAAGGTGGCGGGCTTGCTGCCAACTGGCGCAGGGAAGTTGCAGTTGAGATAAGCCACCGGCGTTTGAATGCCGCTATGAACACGACGACGGGTCAGTGCTTCATCCATCCAGGCACCACCGCGTTTTTCTTCGCGGGCGTAAAGATCCAGATAGAACTGGCCAATCAGTTGGTTGTTGCGGGTGATGCGGAAGAAACGCACGCTGGGGTGCCATACAGGCGCTGTATCTGGTGTGATCTGTACGCTGAACAGCCGTTCAATGACACTGAACAGACCGCCCAGGACTTTAGGTTCCGGGAAGTATTGTTTGACTTCATCATCCGAGAAACTGTAGCGGGCTTGTTTCAGCTTTTCAGAAATGTAGGCGATGTCCCAGGGTTCCACTTCAGCCAAGCCCAGTTCGGTTTTGGCGAAGTTGGTGAGTTCAGCCAGGTCTGCTTCGGCGTAGGGGCGGGCACGGTGTGCCAGATCACGGAGGAAGGCAAGTACCTGCGGTACGTTATCGGCCATCTTGGGGACGAGCGACACCTCCGCATAGCTCTGGTAGCCAAGCATCTGCGCCATTTCACTACGCAGTTTTAGGATCTCGTTAATGAGCGCATCGTTATTCCACTCCGGTTTGCTCGCGCAATCGGCAAATTCACTGGCACGGATGGCATAGCCACGGTACATCTGGGCGCGCAGCGGGCGATGGCTAGCATATTGCATCACCGGTAGATAAGACGGCGCGTGCAGTGTAAAGCGCCAGCCGCTTATGTTTGCTTTGTCGGCGGCGTTCTTGGCGGCAGCCTTTACATCGGCAGGCAAACCATCAAGCTCGGCCTCGTTGCTGACATCCATGTGAAAGGCATTGGTTGCGTCGAGCAGGTTTTCGGAGAATTTGGCGGCCAGTTGAGAGAGGCGTTCCTGCAGTGCCTGGAAGCGCGGTTTATCGCTATCTGGGAGTTCTGCACCGGACAGTTTGAAATCACGTACTTCGTTAAGCAGGATGCGCTGACGTGCTTGGCTTAGTGTCGCGAACTCGGGGCTAGCAGCAAGCGCCTGATAACGTTTGAAGAGTGCCAGATTCTGGCCGAGACCGGCGTAAAACGTCGTAACTTCGGGCAGCATGGCGTTATAGGCTTCACGCCAGGGCGGAATGTCATTAACACTATGCAGGTGCCCAACAATGCCCCAGGCACGCGACAGGTGCTCCAGGTTGTCTTGGAGCGGTTGAGCGAAGCTATCCCAGGTAACAGGCACGTCATTAGAGAGCAGGCGATCAACTTCTGCACGTGATTCATCCAGTAGCTGGCTGATGGCGGGCTGCACATCCGATGGTTGAATAACGTCAAAGCGGGGAAGCCCCGCGAAATCGAGTAGTGGATTCATGGCGGGGCTTCCTTGGGGGTTGTGCTGCATTCTTGTTTTTGTGGGTAGAACTATTCGGCGAGTTTCTGTCCGGTCAGTTTTTCGAAGGCTTCGAAGTACTTGGCGGCTGTTTGTTCGATCACTTCTTTGGGTAATGTGGGGCCAGGGGCCTTCTTATTCCAGTCCAGCGTCTCCAGATAATCGCGCACGTACTGTTTATCGTAGGACGGCGGGTTGCTACCCGGCTTCCAGGCATCTGCCGGCCAGAAGCGCGATGAATCCGGTGTCAGGATCTCATCAATCAGGTGCAGGGTGCCTTTGTCATCGATACCGAACTCGAACTTGGTATCGGCGATGATGATGCCTTTGGTCGCCGCATAGTCGGCTGCAGCTTGATACAGCGCAAAAGCGGCGTCACGGGCTTCAGTCACCAGTTGGGCACCCGTTTTACCGGTGCCAGCCAGTGCTTGTTCCAGTTCCTTGTTGCAATGCGCCTGAGCCTGTTCGAAGGAGATGTTTTCGTCGTGATCACCTACGG
>ERZ1034365.752-NODE-752-length-17501-cov-3.299759_pt1 | contig 17501 bp, 17 predicted proteins | sample MGYA00520615_ERZ1034365 | MGnify/ENA primary metagenome ERZ1034365 (study PRJEB33736, sample SAMEA104284505) | Azolla filiculoides | biome: Urban; feature: Water surface; material: Ditch water | place: Netherlands | collected 2015-10-28 | depth 0-0.1 m ... | reverse complement strand
CGTCAGCACATGGCCGTATTCATGCTCGTTGAGGTGATTGACCATGGCCGCGAGCGTGGTCGACTTGCCCGATCCGGTCGGACCCGTCACCAGCACCAGGCCGCGCGGCTTGAGCGCCAGCTCGGCAAATATCGGCGGGCAGTTGAGCTGCTCGAGCGTCAGGATCTTGGCGGGAATGGTGCGAAAAGCCGCGGCTGCGCCGCGGTTCTGGTTGAAGGCATTGACCCGAAAGCGTGCCAGTCCCTCGATCTCGAACGAGAAGTCCACCTCGAGGAATTCCTCGTAGTGCTTGCGCTGGGCATCGTTCATGATGTCGTAGATCATCGCGTGGACCTGCTTGTGGTCCAGCGCCTCCACGTTGATGCGCCTGATGTCCCCGTGCACCCGTATCATCGGCGGCAGCCCGGCCGACAGGTGCAGATCCGAGGCCTTGTTCTTGGTGCTGAAAGCCAGCAGCTGGGTAATGTCCATCCGACTCCCTTGTTTTTTATCATTATGTCCATGATCTCCGCCAATCTCCAAGCCCTGCAGGCGCGCATCGAGCAGGCTTGTGATCGCGCCGACCGGCCTAAGGGCTCAGTGCAGCTGCTGGCGGTTTCCAAGACCTTCGATGCCGACGCGGTGCGACAGGCATGGAGCGCTGGACAACGTGCCTTTGGCGAGAACTATGTGCAGGAGGGAGTCGAGAAGGTGCAGCAGCTGCGTGCGGCGGGCCTGACCGATATCGAATGGCATTGCATCGGGCCGCTGCAGAGCAACAAGACCCGTCCGGTAGCCGAGTATTTCGACTGGGTCCACACAGTCGACCGGCTCAAGGTCGCGCAGCGCCTGAGCGAGCAGCGGCCGCCGGAATTGCCGCCCTTGCAGGTCTGCGTGCAGGTCAATGTCGATGGCGGTCCGAACAAGTCGGGCGTGCTGCCGGAGCAGGCGCTCGGGCTGGCGCAGGCCGTCGCGGCCCTGCCGCGCCTGCGCCTGCGTGGCCTGATGTGCATCCCCGAACCCGCGCCCGATTTCGCCAGCGCCTGCGCGGTGTTCGGTCGCGCGCGCGCATTGTTCGAGGCGCTCAATGCGCAGGGGCTGGCGCTCGACACCCTCTCGATGGGCATGAGTGACGACCTCGAGGCGGCCATCGCCAGCGGCAGCACCCTGGTGCGCGTGGGCAGCGCGATCTTTGGTGCCCGTCACTATCCCGCCCAGGGCTGAGCTGCCGCTTGCTGCTGCTTGCAATTCGGTGTGTTGCGCATTATTGTCATTGCTGCAGCAGGACATGACCCGTCGGGTCGTCGACGCTGGCACTGACCCAGCCATCCAGATTCAAGGAGTGAAAAGCATGAACAGCCTCATGACGCGCGGCACCCGGTTCGACGATCTGTTCAAGGACCTGATGTCGCCCGGTTTCTTCATCCGCCCGCTGCACGGCGACCCGTTGCCGCAGTCGATCAAGGTCGATGTCAAGGAGTCGGACGGCGCCTACACGGTGCATGCCGAGCTGCCCGGGGTCTCGAAGCAGGATATCCAGGTCACGGTCGAGGGCAATGTCGTGACCCTGTGCGCCGAGGTCAAGCAGCAAGACAGCCAGAGCGCCGACGAGAAGTCCCTGCGCAGCGAGCGCTATTTCGGTTCGGTCGCGCGCAGCTTTCAGTTGCCGGCCGACATCGACAACAGCCAGGCCAAGGCCAAGTTCGACAATGGCGTGCTGAGCCTGACGCTGCCCAAGCGCCAGGGCAGCAGCAGCGGTCACCGACTCGAGATCGACTGAATCAGCCGATGACAGGCGGCCGCCTGAGTCCGGCGCTGACGGCCTGTATCTGTCAGCGGAACACCACGGTGCGGTGACCGTTGAGCCGCACGCGGTGTTCGCTGTGCCATTTGACGGCGCGCGCGAGCACCTGGCTCTCGGTGTCGCGACCGATGCTGGTCAGGTCTTCCACTGTCATCGCATGGTCGACCCGCGCCACATCCTGTTCGATGATCGGCCCCTCGTCGAGGTCGGCGGTCACATAGTGGGCGGTCGCCCCGATCAGCTTGACGCCGCGCTGGTGCGCCTGGTAGTAGGGCTTGGCGCCCTTGAAACTCGGCAGGAAGCTGTGGTGGATGTTGATCGCCTTGCCAGCCAGCTTGCGGCACATCTCGTTCGATAGCACCTGCATGTAGCGCGCCAGCACCACCAAGTCGGCCTGCTCCTGCTCGATGATCTCGAGCTGGCGCGCTTCGACCTGGGCCTTGGTCGCCGCCGTGACCGGCAGGTGGTGGAACGGGATGTTGTAGCTGGCCGCGAGCTGGTAGAAGTCGCGGTGGTTGCTGATGATGGCCCGGATGTCGATCGGCAGCAAGCCGCTTTTCCAGCGGAACAGCAGATCGTTGAGGCAGTGGCCTTGCTGGCTCACCATGATCACGGTCGGCAGGCGCGAGTCCAGCGCATGCAGGCTCCACTCCATTTCGTGCGTCTGCACGAACTGCCTGACCGCATTGCGCAGCTCCTGTTCGCTCAGGCTCAGGCAGACGAACTGCACCCGCATGAAGAACAGTCCGGTGTCGTGGTCGTTGTACTGGGCGGCTTCCTCGATGTTGCCGCCATGTTCCAGCAGGAAACCCGAGACAGCGTGCACGATGCCGGGCTTGTCCTGGCAGGACAGGGTCAAGACGTAAGTTGGATTCATGGTGCTGCGATTGTCGCGCATCGCATGCCGGCTGCCCGCGGCAACCCGTCTTATTGCCGGCTGCCGGCTGCCGGCTTCAGCGCAGCGGACGACGATAGCCGTCGTTCACGCCGCGCGGCGACAGCACGAGTTGCCAAAGCTGGTTGTCGCGCGCGCGGAAGGTGCCGGCGCAGGCCATCAGGTAGTAGCGCCACATGCGCCGGAAGCGCTCCGGATAGCGCTGTTGCAGCTGGGGCCAGGCGGCATCGAAGCGCTCCAGCCAGGCCATCAGCGTGCGGTCGTAGTCGGCGCCGAAGTTGTGCAGGTCCTCGAGCACGAATTCGCGCTCGGCAGCCTGGGTCAGCTCGCTTGGCGCCGGCAGCACGCCGTTGGGGAAGATGTATTTCTCGATCCAGGGGTCGTTGGCGCTGCCGGGACGGTTCCTGCCTATGGTGTGCAGCAGGAACAGGCCGTCTTCGCGCAGGCTGCGCCGGGCGACTTCGAAATAGGTCCGGTAGTTCTTCGGCCCCACATGCTCGAACATGCCGACCGAAACCAGGCGGTCGAAGCGCTTTGTGCCTTCGGGATTGAATTTCCGGTAGTCCACCAGTTCGACCTGGGCCGGCAGACCCTGCAGCTGCCGGTTGGCCCATTCGGCCTGCTCGCGCGAGATCGTCAGTCCCACGCAGCTCACGCCGTATTGCGCAGCGGCGTGGCGCATCAGCCCGCCCCAGCCGCAGCCGATGTCGAGCAGCGTCATGCCGGGCTTGAGCTGCAGCTTGCGGCAGATCAGCTCCAGCTTGGCGCGCTGCGCCTGCTCCAGCGTCTCGTGCTGGGCCCAGTAGCCGCAGCTGTAGGACATGGTCGGGTCGAGCATGGCCTCGAACAGCTCGTTGCCGGTGTCGTAATGGTGTTCGCCCACCTGCCAGGCGCGCGCGGGGGACTGCAGGTTCATCAGCCGGGACTTGAGCGCGAGCAGCAGCAGGGCCGGGTTGCGCACCTGCCGGTCGAGGCCGGCCCGCAGCGCGCGGCAGATGAACTCGTCGAGCCGCTCGCAGTCCCACCAGCCCTCCATATAGCTTTCGCCCAGCCCCAGGCTGCCGTGACCGAGCACACGGTCGAAGGTGCCGCTGTGCCGGATCTGCAGGTCCCAGGGCTGCTGGCCGTCGAGCCTGACATCGGCCTGTGCGAGCAGCCGTTCGAACGCGGCCCGCGCGCCGTCGTGGCGCGGGTGCAGAGGCCCGAATCCGGCGGGTTGAACCAAATCGTTGTTCATCTTATGTCTCCCTCACCTACGAGAAAATAAGGCAAGAGGGCGACTGGGGTCCACCTGTTTCGCACCCTTGGTGATTGATTTTTTCAATCATTTAGACCAGTAGAGGAAATCCTGGCGCGATCCTGGCGGTATTAAGATGAGGCCACGCAATCGTTGTGGCGAATTTTGTAATTGGAGGTCGATATGGCAAAGAAGAAGACTGAAGCACGCAAGATGGACATCGGCATTGGTGAGCATGATCGGGCCGCGATCGCGCAGGGCCTGAGCCATCTGCTGGCCGATACCTTCACGCTCTACCTGACCACGCACAATTTCCACTGGAACGTCACCGGGCCGATGTTCAACAGCCTGCACGCGATGTTCATGCAGCAGTACACCGAGCTCTGGAACGCAGTCGACCCGATCGCCGAGCGCATCCGCGCGCTGGGCCATGCGGCGCCGGGCTCCTATGCCGAATTCGCCCGGCTGAGCTCGCTGCCCGATGTCGACGCCCGCCCGCACAAGGCGCTCGAGATGGTCCGGCTGCTGGCCGAGGGGCATGAGGCTGTCGCGCGCACCGCCCGTGGCCTGTTTGCGCTGGTGGATCAGGCCCATGACCAGCCCAGCGCCGACTTGCTGACGCAGCGCCTGAGTGTGCACGAGCAGTCGGCCTGGATGTTGCGCAGCCTGCTCGAGGACTGAAGCCCCGCAGATGAAACTGGCTAGCTACAAGGACGGCTCGCGCGACGGGCAGCTGTTGGTCGTCTCGCGTGACCTCGGGATGGCCCATTACGCCACGGGTGCTGCCCATACGCTGCAGCAGGCGCTCGACGACTGGAACTTCATCGCGCCCCAGTTGCAAGATCTCTATGTGGCCTTGAACCAGGGCCGGGCCCGCCATGCCTTTCCCTTCGAGCCCGGGCGCTGCATGGCACCGCTGCCGCGCGCTTACCAATGGGTCGCGGTCGATGCTGAGCTGATCGAACAGACTCCGACCGATGGCAGCTTGTCGCGGCTGCGGCAGGGATCGGGCGATGCCTTTCTCGGTCCCTGCGATGACATGCCCTGGCATGACCCGGCGCTGGCCGCCGAATGGAGCGCTGGCCTGGCCGTCGTCAGCGGCGACCTGCCGGCGCAATCGAGTCCCGAGCAGGCGCTCGACGCGATCCGGCTGCTGATGCTGGTCAATGACTGGTGTTTGTCCGTGCCGACAGAAGGTGTCGGCACAGCGCAGGCCTGGCCTGCCACCGCCTTCAGCCCAGTCGCCATTACGCTAGACGAACTCGGGACGGCCTGGCAGCGCGGCCGCCTCAAGCTGCCCTTGCAGCTCACGCTCAACGGGCAGCCGCTCGGACTGAGCGAACCCAATAGGTCTGCGCTCCATTTCGGCCAGTGGCTGTCGCTGCTGTGCCGCCATCGCCCCTTGGGTGCCGGCACGGTGCTCGGCTGCGCTGCTTCGCGCTCCCCGGCATTGGATGAAGGTGATCAGGTGCGCATCGAGATCAGGAGCCCAGAGGGCCATAGCCTGTTCGGCGCCATCACCCAGGCCCTGGCGCTGCCGGCTTGAGCGCAGCCTGCTGCAGGCCGGCGTTCAAGCCGGCTGCTGATCAGAGCTGGGTCGGGTCGGCCGCCATCGCGTCATGCTTGGCGAAATACTGGCGCGCCATCGCGACCAGCTGCTTGTCGCTCGGGTGATCGGTGTTGACCACGTCGACGATTGCCTGGGCGACTGCTGTCGCGTGCTGCTTGCAGTAGTCCTGGAATTCGATCTTGGCCTTGGCCGGTCCCGTCACCAGCACCTCGTGCACGCCGTCCAGCGCCTGGGCAACTGCCGCGAAGAAGTCCTTGTCACCTGTGACATGGCCGTGCTTGGGCGTGTGGTGGCTGCGCGACTTGATGCGCTGTGATTCGGCATGCTCGCGGTCGAACATCAGCACATGGGCTTCGCTGTGGTCGAGCCAGACGACGGCGTGGAAAGTGGTCATGCAAGAAGCTCCTGGTGAAAGATCCGGTGTCAAAGGGTGGCGTGGCTTTCGCCGCTGGCGCGCTCGGCCCGCTCCTGGCAGGCCAGGCAGCGCAGCGTGGTCGGACTGGCGTGCAGCCGGGCTGCTGGAATCTCGACCTCGCAATTCGTGCAAAAGCCGTAGCTGCCGTTTGCGATGCGCTTGAGTGCCGCGTCGATGGCGCTGAGCTCTTCTGTTTCGCGCTGGTCCAAGGCCATCGCGAGGTCGCGCTCGCCATCGAATTGCGCCCAGTCACCGCTCTGGACATCATGGCGGTCGACAGCGGCTTCGGCCCGACCGATTTGACCACCGCGCTGGTGGCGAATCTGTTCGATCACATCGCTGCGCAACTGCTGAAGCTGTTGGGCAAAGGTATCTGAATTAGCGGCGCTCATAAGGGTCTTCTCCTGGAAAGTCCGGGTCGAATCGACATTCTCATACCAAACCTTCTCTCTTGCCCATATCTTGCGCCAAGCCACCGTTGCCGATGTTGACGGAGGTCAAGCTACTGAGGAATCAGGCACTGTGGCTTGTGTGGCATGCTTGTCGGACAAGCAGCGTCATCCCGGCGTTGCACGCCATTCCCAGGAGCTCTCATGGACAAGACCGACTTCAGCGCATTCGGCCAGTACATACCCGGATTTGATTTCCTGCAAAGCCTCGCGCGCCAGGCCAGCGGGGCGAAACCCGACCTGCAGCCGGCCGCAGGCGCCATGTCTTCGCTCGGACATTGGGTTGCTCCGACCTTTAGCGTCGAGGAAATCGAAAAGCGTATCCATGACTTGCGCGCGGTGGAGTTCTGGCTCGACCAGAATGCCAAGGCGTTGGCCGCGACGATACAGGCGCTCGAGGTGCAGAAGATGACGCTGGCTACGCTCGAGAACATGAACCTGAGCCTGAAGGATGTCGCCGAGTCGTTCAAGATCAAGCCCGAAACAGTACAGGCTCAGGCCGCGCCACGCTCCGCCAGGGCCGCCGAGCCGCCGGTCCAGGAAGCTGACGAGTCTGCCCAGACGGGCGCCAAGACCGGGGTCGATCCGATGCAGTGGTGGAACTCGCTGACCGAGCAGTTCACGACCATCGCGTCGAGTGCGGTGCAGGACATGGCCGGACAGGCCGCCAAGGCGGCCGAGCAGGTGGCGCAGACCGTCCAGGCCAGCGCCGAGGCGGCCGAGAAGATGGCCGAGCAGGCCAGGCAAGAGGCCGTGGCAGCAGCAGCCAGGGCTGCGGCACAGGTGAGCGAGCCGGCTGCAGCCAGCACGGCGGCCAGCCAGCGACCGAAGGCGCCAGCCAGGAAGACTGCCGCGACCGCTGCCAAGAAGGCTGCGACCCCTCGCTCGCGCAGGAAGCCTGCCGCCGAGTGAACCGGCGGCGGGCTGGTTTCAGACGCCGCGTGCGCGCTCGGACTTGAAGCGGGCGCGCAGGGCGCCGAACTGGCCGGCCTCGAGCGACTCGCGCACTTCGCGCATCAGGTTCAGGTAGTAGTGCAGGTTGTGCACCGTGCTGAGCATCGGGCCCAGCATCTCGCCGCAGCGGTCGAGATGGTGCAGGTAGGCGCGCGAGAAGCCCTCGCGCCCGCCGTCATCCCAGCTCACGCCGCTGGAGCCGGCGCAGGCGTAGCAGCTGCAGCTCGGGTCGAGCGGCTGCGGGTCGGCCTTGTGGCGCGCGTTGCGGATCTTGAGGTCGCCGTAGCGCGTGAAGATGGTGCCGTTGCGCGCGTTGCGCGTCGGCATCACGCAGTCGAACATGTCGACACCCTGTGCCACGCCCTCGACCAGGTCCTCGGGCGTGCCGACCCCCATCAGGTAGCGCGGCTTGTGGGCGGGCAGGCGGTGCGGCGTGTGCGCCATGATCTGCAGCATCAGCTCCTTGGGCTCGCCGACGCTGACGCCGCCGACCGCGTAGCCGGGGAAGTCCATCTCGACCAGGGCCTCGAGCGACTCCTGGCGCAGGTGCTCGAACATGCCGCCTTGCACGATGCCGAACAGCGCATTCGGGTTCTCGAGCCGCTCGAACTCGTTCTTGCTGCGCAGCGCCCAGCGCCGGCTCAGCTCCATCGAGACGCGCGCCTCGGCCTCGGTCGTGATGTGGCCCGAGCCCTTCTCGCCCTGCCAGTAGGGCGTGCACTCGTCGAGCTGCATCACGATGTCCGAGTTCAGGATGGTCTGGATCTGCATGCTGACCTCGGGCGACATGAACAGCTTGTCGCCGTTGACCGGCGAAGCGAACTTGACGCCTTCCTCGCTGATCTTGCGCATCGCGCCCAGGCTCCAGACCTGGAAGCCGCCCGAGTCGGTCAGGATCGGCTTGTCCCATTGCTCGAACTGGTGCAGGCCGCCGAAGCTCTGCATGATGTCGAGCCCGGGTCGCATCCAGAGGTGGAAGGTATTGCCGAGGATGATCTGGGCCCCCATGTCGTGCAGGCTGCGCGGCATCACGCCCTTGACGGTGCCGTAGGTGCCGACCGGCATGAAGATCGGCGTCTGCACCACGCCATGGTTGAGTGTCAGCTGGCCGCGGCGGGCGTGGCTGTCGGGGTCGGTGTGGAGCAGGTCGAATTTAAGCATGGGATGATCCTCGGGCGAGCAGCATGGCATCGCCATAGCTGAAGAAACGGTAGCCCTCGCGCACGGCGCGCGCATAGAGCGCCATGATGGTCTCGTAGCCGGCGAAGGCACTGACCAGCATCATCAGCGTGCTCTTGGGCAGGTGGAAGTTGGTCACCAGCAGGTCGACGAGCTGGAACTCGAAGCCGGGCGTGATGAAGATCCGGGTTTCGCCACTGGCGCGACCGAACTTGGCCCAGGATTCGAGCGTGCGCACCGTGGTCGTGCCGATCGCGACCACGCGACCGCCGCGCGCGCGGCATTCGCGAATTGCCTGCTGCGTTGCCTCGGGCACCTCGTAGCGCTCGGAGTGCATCACATGGTCGGCTATTGTTTCGACCTTGACCGGCTGGAAGGTGCCGGCGCCCACATGCAGCGTGACGCTGGCGCGCTGCACGCCGCAGGCCTCGATCTCGTCGAGCAGGGCCTGGTCGAAGTGCAGCGAGGCGGTCGGTGCCGCGACCGCGCCGGGCGCGCGCGCGAACACGGTCTGGTAGCGGCGCTCGTCCTCGGCGCTGTCGCCATGTTCGATATAGGGCGGCAGCGGCACATGGCCATGCTGCTCCATCAGCCGGTAGGGTTCGGCGCTGAGCCGGAAGCGGAACAGCGGACCTGTGTCCTCGGGCCAACGGCCCAGCAGCTCGGCGCTGAAGCCGCCGATCATGTGGAGCCGCGCGCCCGGCAGCGGTTTCTTGCTGACCTTCATGTGCGCGACCACCTCGTGGCCGTCGAGCACGCGCTCGATCAGCAGCTCGACCTTGCCACCCGAGGCCTTCTCGCCGTACAGGCGCGCCTTGACGACCTTGGTGTCGTTGAAGACCAGCAGGTCGCCGGCCTTGAGCAGGCCGGGCAGTTCCTTGAAGATGCGGTCGACCGGCGAGCGCCCGGTGTTGTCGAGCAGGCGCGAGCCGCTGCGCTCGGCGGCGGGGTGCTGGGCCACCAATTCGGGCGGCAGCTCGAAGTCGAAGTCGCTGACGGTGTGGGCGCGCGTGGCGCTGGCAGAGGATGGATTCATGTCGCTTGAGGGCCGAACGGGCCCGTGCCAAGAAAAACCGACATTTTCCCATGGCTGGACTGCCCCATAATGATCCGGACCAACAACAGCAGGAGGCGCCGTGGCGCTCGTCGTATTCAACCAGAAGGGTGGGGTGGGCAAGTCCACCATCGCCTCCAACCTCGCCGCGATCAGTGCTGCCCAGGGCCTGCGCACGCTGCTGATCGATCTCGACCAGCAGGGCAACTCGACCCGCTACCTGCTCGGAGCCCCGGTCGGCACGCAGCAGCCCACGGTGGCGAGTTTCTTCGATCAGACGCTGGGCTTCAGCTTCAATCCGGCGCCGCCGGCCGATTTCGTGCTGCGCACGCCGTTCGAGCGGCTGGACCTGATGGCCGCGAGCGACCGGCTCGACGAACTGCAGGGCAAGCTCGAGTCGCGCCACAAGATCTACAAGCTGCGCGAGGCGCTGCAGCAGCTCGGCAGCGACTACGACCGGATCTACATCGACACGCCGCCGGCGCTGAACTTCTACACCCGTTCGGCGCTGATGGGCGCGAGCGGCTGCCTGATCCCGTTCGATTGCGACGACTTCAGCCGCCAGGCGCTCTACACCCTGCTGGCCAATGTGCAGGAGATCCGCGCCGATCACAATGCCGGCCTGCAGGTCAAGGGCATCGTGGTCAACCAGTTCCAGCCGCGCGCCAAGCTGCCGCAGCAACTGGTGCAGGAGCTGGTCAATGAAGGCCTGCCGGTGCTGCAGCCCTATCTGCCGGCCTCGATCAAGGTGCGCGAGTCGCACCAGCTCGCACGGCCCATGATCCACCTCGACCCCAGGCACAAGCTGACCCTGGCCCTGGTCGAGCTGCACGCCGCGCTGGCCTGAGCGCTTGTTTCAGTCCTGCGCCAGCAGCTGGCGCAGCAGCGGGTGCTGCACCTTGCGCTCGGTGCTGATCGCGTAGTAATGCTCCTCGACCCCGGCGCAGGCGCCGAGCAGCCTGGCCTGATGCCGCTGCAGCAGCGCCTCTTCCAGCGCGAGCGCTGCCGGGAAGACGCCCAGGCCCGCGCCACCAAAGGTCTCGAGCAGGGCGCTGTCCTCGAATTCGCCGACCACGCGCGGACGCAGTCCCTGCTGGGCCAGCCACTGGTCGAGATGGGCGCGCACGATCGAGTGGGTGGTGGGCAGCAGCACCGGGACATCCTGCAGCGAGGCCGGGAAACCGGCCTGGGCCTGTTCCCACCAGCGCGGCGTGGCATACCAGCCCATGCCGGTGCTGCCCAGCGGGTGGCTGTGCACCTTCAGGTGCGGGTTGAATGGGGCCGGGTGGTCCGACAGCACCACGTCGAGCTGATGCACCGCGAGTTCGGCCAGCAGATCGGCCATTTCGCCTTCATGGCAGACCAGGCGCAGCTCCGGCGTGGCCAGCACCGGTTGCAGCAGGCGCTGCACCTCGAGCTTGGCCAGGCCGTCGGCGATCCCGACCGCCAGTCGCATGGTCGGTGCCTGCGCCGCTGCGCGCACCCGTTCGGGCAGGACTTCGCCGAGCTGGAAGATCTGTTCGGCCTGGCGCAGCGCGGCGATGCCGGCCTCGGTCAGCGCCAGCCCGCGTCCGGCGGGCTTGAGCAGCTGGCAGCCGAGGTCGCGCTCGAGCTCGCGCACCTGCGCGCTGACGGTCTGCACCGCCATGTCGAGCCGCGCGGCGGCGCGCGTCATGCTGCCTTCCTTGGCGACGATCCAGAAGTAGTACAGGTGTCGGTAATTGAAAGCCAGGCTCATGCTCTGCTTTTACTTGAAATGGATGCCGTGATTGTCTGCTTTTCTGTTCAGGCACAAAGTGGGTCTGGCTGCGGCAAAATGCCGCCATGTCAGACGCCTTGTCCGCTCCGCCGCCGGCCACCGCCAGCAAGCCCCTGTCCGCACCGCAGAAAGCGTTGCGCAAGCTCGGGCTGGTGCGCGCGATCGACCTCGCGCTGCATCTGCCGCTGCGCTACGAGGACGAGACCCGCATCGTGCGCCTGCGCGATGCGCGCGAGGGCGAGGAAGTCCAGATCGAGGGCGTCGTGACCTCCTGCGAGCTCAGCCCCGGTCCGCGGCGTCAGCTGCTGGTGGTGCTCGACGACGGCAGCGAGCGCTGCACGCTGCGCTTCTTCAGCTTCTATCCCTCGCACCAGAACACGCTGTCGGTCGGCGCCTGCATCCGGGCCCGTGGCGAGCTGCGTGGCGGCTTCCTGGGCTGGACCATGATGCACCCGACCTTCCGCGTCGCCGGTGGCGAGCTGCCCGATGCGCTGACCCCGGTCTATCCGACCAGCGCCGGACTGCCACAGGCCTATCTGCGCCGCGCGGTGCTCGGCGGTCTGGACCGCGCCGATCTCGGCGACACCATTCCGCCCGATGCCTTGGCGGACTGCCCGGGCCTGCGCCAGCGCCTGCCCGGTGGCGGGCAGGGGGTCTGGAGCTTGCGCGAAGCGCTTTATTTCCTGCATCACCCCAGGCCCGATACCTCGCTGGCGGCGCTCGAGGATCGCAGCCATCCGGCCTGGCAGCGGCTCAAGGCCGAGGAGCTGCTGGCGCAGCAGCTGTCGCAGCACCGGGCCAAGCAGGAGCGCGACCTGCTGCGCGCACCGGCACTGCATCGCCGTCCGCAAGGCCTGGACCAGCAGCTGCTGGCGGTCCTGCCCTTCGGCCTGACCGCAGCGCAGGCTCGCGTCGTCGACGAGATCGCGGCCGACCTGGCGCGCCCGGTGCCGATGCACCGCCTGTTGCAGGGCGATGTCGGCAGCGGCAAGACCGTGGTCGCGGCGCTGGCCGCCACGGTCGCGATCGAGGCCGGCTGGCAATGCGCGCTGATGGCACCGACCGAGATCCTGGCCGAGCAGCATTTCAGCAAGCTGGTCGGCTGGCTCGAGCCGCTGCTGGCGCCGCTGGGCAAGTCGGTGGCCTGGCTGACCGGCAGCCAGAAGAAGAAGGAGCGCGCCGCCATGCTCGCGCGCATCGCCTCGGGCGAGGCCGCGCTGGTGGTCGGTACCCACGCCGTGATCCAGGATCAGGTCCAGTTCCAGAACCTGGCGCTGGCCGTGATCGACGAGCAGCACCGCTTCGGCGTCGCGCAGCGCCTGGCCCTGCGCGAGAAGATGCGCGACGCCGGCCTGGAGCCGCATCTGCTGATGATGAGCGCGACGCCGATCCCGCGCACGCTCGCGATGAGCTACTACGCCGACCTCGATGTCTCGACCATCGACGAGCTGCCGCCCGGGCGCAGTCCGATCGTGACCAAGACCGTCTCCGACAGCCGGCGCGACGAGGTCATCGGCCGGATCCGGGCCCAGGTCGCGCAGGGGCGTCAGGTCTACTGGGTCTGTCCGCTGATCGAGGAGAGCGAGGCGCTCGACCTCGGCAACGCGACCGCCACCCACCTCGAGCTCAGCGCCGCGATGGAAGGCCTGTGCAACGCCGACGGGACGCCGCTGCGCGTCGGCCTGCTGCACTCGCGCATGCCGCCGGTCGAGAAGAAGGCCGTGATGGCGCTGTTCAGCGCCGGCCTCATGGGCGTGCTGGTCAGCACCACCGTGATCGAGGTCGGCGTCGACGTGCCCAATGCCTCGCTGATGGTGATCGAGCATGCCGAACGCTTCGGCCTGAGCCAACTGCACCAGTTGCGCGGCCGGGTCGGACGCGGCGCGGCGGCCTCGGCCTGTCTGCTGCTGTATTCGACCAACGAGTCCGGGCGCCTGAGCGAGACCGCGCGCGAGCGCCTGCGCGCCATGGCCGAGACCACCGACGGCTTCGAGATTGCCCGCCGCGACCTCGAGATCCGCGGGCCCGGCGAGTTTCTCGGTGCGCGCCAGTCGGGCGCGGCGATGTTGCGCTTTGCCGACCTCGCGACCGACATCCACCTGCTCGAATGGGCGCGCGCCTGGGCGCCTGTCATGCTCGAACGCTGGCCGCGCCTGGCGCAGCAGCATGTCGAGCGCTGGCTTGGCGGAAAATCCGATTATCTGAAGGCCTGAACCCCACATGACGCTGACCGAACTCAAGTACATCGTCGCCGTTGCGCGCGAACGCCATTTCGGCAAGGCGGCCGAGGCCTGCTACGTCTCGCAGCCGACCTTGTCGGTCGCGATCAAGAAGCTCGAGGAAGAGCTCGAGCTCAAGCTGTTCGAGCGCAACGCCAGCGAGGTAGCGGTCACGCCGCTGGGCGAGGAGATCGTGCGCCAGGCCCAGGTCGTGCTCGAGCAGGCGGCCTCGATCAAGGAGATCGCCAAGCGCGGCAAGGACCCGCTGGCCGGTCCGCTGCGCCTGGGCGTGATCTACACCATCGGCCCCTACCTGCTGCCCGACCTGGTGCGCCAGGTGATCCAGCGTTCGCCCCAGATGCCGCTGATGCTGCAGGAAAACCTGACCGCCAAGCTGCTCGAGCAGCTGCGCCTGGGCGAGATCGACTGCGCCATCCTGGCCGAACCCTTTCCCGACACCAATCTCGCGATCGCGCCGCTCTACGACGAACCCTTCCTCGCCGTGGTGCCGGTGGCGCATGCGCTGGCGCAGCAGGACGAGGTCACGGCCGAGCAGCTCAAGCAGGAGACCATGCTGCTGCTGGGTGCCGGTCACTGCTTTCGCGATCATGTGCTCGAGGTCTGTCCCGAGTTCGCCCGTTTCTCGAACGATGCCGAGGGCATCCGCAAGAGCTTCGAGGGCAGCTCGCTCGAGACCATCCGCCACATGGTCGCCGCCGGCATGGGCGTCACGCTGGTGCCGCGCCTGAGCGTGCCTAGCTCGGCGCTTGGCCCCGGTGCCAAGACCCTGCCGCCCGGATCCGGCCCGGGTGATGCCTCCTACCTGCGCTATCTGCCCTTTGCCGGCGAGCCGCCGACGCGCCGCGTCGTGCTGGCCTGGCGCCGCAGCTTCACGCGCTACGAGGCGATCGCCGCGCTGCGCAATGCCATCTACGCCTGCGAACTGCCGGGCGTCAAGAGACTGTCCGCATGAACCCCACCCACGCTGCCGCGCTGCCGGCCTGGCGCGCCAAGCTCGCGCTCTACCTCGACCTGATCCGCTGGAACCGGCCCGCCGGCTGGCTGCTGCTGCTCTGGCCCACGCTGTCGGCGCTCTGGCTGGCGGCCGGCGGCTGGCCGGGCTGGCATCTGCTGGTCTTGTTCGTGCTCGGCACGATCCTGATGCGCAGCGCCGGCTGCTGCATCAACGATGTGGCCGACCGCGAGTTCGACCGCCACGTCAAACGCACCGCCCAGCGCCCGGTCACCAGCGGCAAGGTTGCGGTCAAAGAGGCGCTGGCCGTGGGTGCGGTGCTGGCGCTGCTGGCGTTTTTGCTGGTGCTCACGACCAATAGCATGACCATCGGCATCTCGTTTGCTGCGCTGGCGATCACGCTGGCCTACCCGTATGCCAAGCGCCATGTGTCGATGCCGCAGGCGGTGCTGGGTGCAGCATTTGGCATGGGGATTCCGATGGCGTTTTCGGCGGTGCTGGGCGAGGTGCCGGCGCTGGCCTGGGTGCTGATGCTGGGCAACCTGGGCTGGGTGCTGGCCTACGACACCGAATACGCCATGGTGGACCGCGATGACGATTTGAAGATCGGCATCAAGACATCGGCCATCACGTTGGGGCGCTGGGATGTGGGCGCGGTGCTGGCGTTTTACCTGGTGTTTTTGTGTGCATGGGCTTGGGCCCTGCTGCCCTACCTGCCCGGCGTGGCGTTTCCGCTGGCGCTGCTGCTGGCACTGGCGCAGGTGGCCTGGCATTTCAGCCTGATTCGCGAGCGCAGCCGCGACGGCTGCTTCAAGGCATTTCGCCTGAACCACTGGCTGGGCTGCACGGTGTTTGCCGGTGTGGTGGCAGGCTTCCTGGAAAACACGCCTATCTGACAAGCGTCTGGAATCGGCCTACAGATTGGGTGCCAGCAGACGCCGCACATCCGTCTCAGCCAGCCCGCGGCGTTGGGCCTGATCCTGCACCTGGTCAGCGCCGATGGTGCCGACGTTGAAGTAGCGGCTGTCCGGGTGGGCAATATAAAACCCGCTGACGCTGGCAGCCGGGCGCATGGCCAGGCTGTCGGTGAGTTGCATGCCGATGTCCTCGCATTGCAGCAGCTTGAACAGGTCGCGCTTGACGCTGTGGTCCGGGCAGGCCGGGTAGCCCGGTGCCGGGCGGATGCCACGGTATTGCTCGGCAATCAGCGCCTGCGGCGTCAGTGCTTCGGCGCTGGCATAGCCCCACAAATCGGTGCGCACGCGCAAGTGCAGGTATTCGGCAAAGGCTTCGGCCAGCCGGTCTGCCAGGGCTTTGAACAGAATCGCGCTGTAGTCGTCATGGGCGGCTGCAAAAACCTGCTCTTGCTTGTCGGCCCCGATACCGGCGGTGACCGCAAAGACGCCCACGTAATCGGCAAACGGCTGCGGTGCCACAAAATCGCTCAGGCAGCGGCTGGGCATCAGCTGGCCGTCAATCTCCTGTTTGGCAGTTTGCTGGCGCAGGCCGTACCAGGTCAGGGCGACTGTGCTGCGGGATTCGTCGGTGTACAGCGCAATATCGTCGCCACCCACGGCATTGGCCGGGTACAGGCCGACCACCGCGTTGGCGCTGAGCCAGCGGCCCTCGATCAGGCGTTTGAGCATGGCCAGCGCATCGGCATGCACGCGCCTGGCTTCCTGGCCCACCACCGCGTCGTCCAGGATGGCCGGAAACGACCCCGCCAGATCCCAGGTCTGGAAGAACGGGCCCCAGTCGATGTACTGCGCCAGTTCGCCCAGATCAAAGTTTTTGAAAGCACGACGACCAATGAACTTGGGCGGCGTGGCCTGGTACTGCGTCCAGTCGATCGGCGTCTTGTTGGCGCGCGCCTTGGCCAGCGGCCACAACGGGGTTTGCTTCTTGTTGGCGTGCAAGGCGCGCACTTTGTCGTAATCGGCACCCAACTCGGCCAGGTAGGTCTGGGCCTGCTCGCCCAGCAGGCTTTGCGCCACACCGACGCTGCGCGACGCATCGGGCACATACACCACCGGGCCTTCATAATGCGGCGCGATCTTGACCGCGGTGTGCACCCGGCTGGTGGTGGCGCCACCGATCAGCAAAGGCATTTTGCGCAGACGGAAGTAATCGTCCTTCTGCATCTCGGCCGCCACGTACTGCATTTCTTCCAGGCTGGGCGTGATCAGGCCCGACAGGCCGATGATGTCGGCGCCCTCGGCCTTGGCGCGCGCCAGCACCTCTGCCAGCGTCTTCTCCGGATTCGCGCTCGGACCGCTCACGACCAAAGGTGCCTCGCTCAGGGCGGTGATGGCCACAAAATCCTTGGCCGAGTAACCGGGCTCTTTCTTCAGCGCCAGCGCTTGCGAGTAAAGGCTTGAGACGGCCATCAATGTATAACCATCGGCGGGCGCGTCCTTGACCAGGCCCATCGCGATCAGCCCGTCACCACCGGCGCGGTTGTCGACGATGACCGGCTGTCCCAGGTTGGTGCTGAGGCGCTGAGCGATCCAGCGCACGCTGATGTCGAGCGAGCCACCTGGCGCAAACGGAACGATGATGCGAATAGGCTTGTTGGGGAACGCGTCCTGAGACCAGGCTGCGGTGCTGGCGGCGAGCGCCAGGCCGCAGAGCGCGATTCTTCTGGATATGTTTTTTGAGGTTGCATCAAACATTGACTATCTCCTGATTTTGGTTTTCGATACTGGGGTTATTCAAAACTTCCGCCTGTTAGTTTAGCCACGACCAGACGCACTGCCATCGGGGTTTGTGCTTAGGTGTTTGCCGATTGTGGTTTTTCCCGAAAGCCTCCTGGTGTGGCATCAGGCTTTGCGCGCGAGACGATGAAGTCGGTCAGGAATGCAGCCTTGGGCGCATTCTCTAAACCATCGATCGCTTCGCGAAAATTCCGGATGTGGCCGGACGGCCAGGCGATTCCGCTGATCTCCTGGCATCCCGCCATCTTCAGGTCAAAATCGTCGCGGGTCATCGGGTTTTCGAGGCTTCCACTCGGATGG
>ERZ1034365.748-NODE-748-length-17525-cov-3.286165_pt1 | contig 17525 bp, 13 predicted proteins | sample MGYA00520615_ERZ1034365 | MGnify/ENA primary metagenome ERZ1034365 (study PRJEB33736, sample SAMEA104284505) | Azolla filiculoides | biome: Urban; feature: Water surface; material: Ditch water | place: Netherlands | collected 2015-10-28 | depth 0-0.1 m ... | reverse complement strand
TCAAAACCTGTATCAGCAAGTTAAGTTTATAACTAAAGGGTCTTAGCTATAAAGTTAAATTGCTATTTCTATCTAGTTTACGCTTGTTTTGTTACAATTTCAAGACATATTTATGGTTATTTTGCGTCAAATCTATGACTTTTATAGAAATTAGTCACAAATTTGACGCATTTACCTAATCTAATTAACTAACTGGAGGTTCTGGGTAGATAACTTCCAGCGGATACCCACTTTGCAGAGAAATATCTCTAAGTTGTTGTCTGTAATCTTGCCAAGCATTATATAGAGTTTCTCCAAGTCTTGTTTGCGCAGATACTGTATCTGTCCAGTCGCTTTCTTGCAAGAGTTGGTTTTTAATAGCTTTAACAGATTGTTCTGCTAAAGCTATATTTTCATCCCATTGTTTAGTAGTATAGTTAAAAACATGATAACTAGAAGGTTGGTTAGGAATTTCTACAGGTGTTCCATTGACGATATAAAATTTATTCACATCTATATAATCTTCTAAGTAAAAATTACCTAAAACTGTTTGTTCTTCTATAATTTTGTTAGTAACTTCTAGCACATCCGAGTTATTTGCAAATAAAATTTTACCTAAAGAGTTATAGACTGTAATCATTATCTTTTACCTGTCATTGTTAGAAGTTCAACTTTTGCAGAAGGAGCAGTAGTTCCCCACCAAGAAGAACTGGAGTTTCCATTCTTTAATGTTAAAATTAAAGCTCCTAAATCTACAGTTGGATTAACAGTAGCTGCTGTATTTATATAGAATAGAAATGGGTACTGTGAAACATTATTACCAGCAAGAATTCTAGTACTTATATCTTGCTCCTTTTCAATAGAAGACCCTAAGCTTAAAGAAAACCAACCATCTGTAGTTTGGTAATGGCTCAAAGTTACCATAATTAACACAGCTCTAGTTACTGAACTATCAGTACCGACCACATTTAAACTAGAAAGTAAAGTATTAGCCCTTATAGCACCATTAGCTCTAGTAGGTAATGTTAATGTTGTATTAGCTATAGAAGTAACTTCATTAACAGTAACTGCATTACCAGCAATTTTCAAAGTACCAACTTGAGCTGTACCAATCTGTGCAGAACCTATAGAAGCACTATCTATAAAATTACTAATATTACTAGAAGTTATTAAAGGCATTACTTTTTGCCAAGAACTTCCTTTATAAACCCACATTAAATTAGTAACTGTATTAAAATAAGTATCACCTACATTAGCAGCTCCAGAAGGGTCTACAGCTCCAGATGTATTTTTGGGGTTATAAACAGTACTTACCCAAGTACTGCCATTATACCGTTTCATAATACCTACAGTAGTATCATACCATAAATCGCCAGCAACTACTCCAGTTGTAGGTGTCACAGTTCCAGTATAAGTTTTATTCTTACCATTAGCAGCTGTTACTGCACTACTAGCATTGCTATTTGCTGTACTAGCTGTACTAGCTGCGCTATCTGCTATAGTTTTAATAGCTCCGTTGATAAGATTACTAAGAGCTACTCTAGCGTCATAGTAAGTTTTAAATTTAGTTCTAAAAGTAGCTCCAACTATGTCTGTCGTAGTAGATAAATTCGTATCAGTAATCCAGTCTGGAGTCCCAGTAGTCCAAGCAGTAGCTTTAGACCCATTTAAATAGTCACCTAAAGCTGTAAAAGCTGTAGTGTAAGCTGTAGAAGAAACTGCGTAAGTAGTTGCTTGAGTAACAAATACTGGTTTTTCTGCTTCTATGCAATTCCATTCAGCTCTAACACTACTTTTCTCTACTGGAGTTAGTTTACTATCACTAGCTATATCACTTACAGCATTAAGGGCACTGTTAGCGTTAGTAATTGCCGTACTAGCATTGGTACTTGCATTACTTAAAGTAGTTCCATCTGTGGCATTTAAAGTAGCTAATGAAGTTGGTCTACTAGATACTGAAGTCCATACAGCAGTAGAGCCTAAATTTGCTCCGTCAGTAAGTTGGTTAGTATTAGTGGTGTTAGTAGCAGCTGATTGCCATGCCCCACCAACTCTAACTTTAGTAACATTAGGAGTAAGGCTAGTATCTACCCAAATATCCCCGTTTACAGAAAGAGTTGGTTCGGTTGTACTTCGAGTTATATTATTAACTGTAGCATTGTCAGCTGGCTTACCAGTTCCATTTACTTCATTCCAAAAAGAAGAACTAGAATTAGAATATGGGCTTAGTTCAGTTTGATTTGCAAGTGCTTCCCCGAAATAGATATTAGTTGCCCACATATAAGGGTCACTGCCATACTGACTTCCAGCTCTTACATGAATATACGCATAAGTAGCATCGGCAGGAGCATTAGCAAATCCACCAGCTCTATACCAGTTGTTTAAAGATTGACCACCATTATTTAAAGTTGGGGAATCAAAGAACGAATAGGATATGACTGTCTCTACACCAGATACTAGTTTAAACCATCCAACAAATATAGAAGCATAACATCTATGACTAGCTATATAACCTGTAAGCTCGTATCTTTTACTTCCTTGTACTGGGATAGCTTTAGTATATCTTAAATCAAATGCCCCAGAAGCAGCTAAGAGAGTTCCAAACCTAACTACCCCAATACAATGACCTTTGGCAGGAACCCAATCTGGTCCAGCTAAGTCCCAAGCTACTGTATAGTTAGTTCCAGTACCTTGTACCCAGTTAACTACCCAGTTAGCAATACCTCCAGATAAGTCTCCGTTAGGGAATAGATTTCCGCTAAGACCTACTTTTAAGTTAGAAGAGTTAGCTCCTATAGTAGCTACTACTGCCCAAGCAGTCCCATCCCACTGGTAAAAGTCCCCATTAGTTGAAGTATTAAACCATAAATCGCCAGTAGAGTAACTAGTTCCTGTTGGGGCAGTTGTTTGTCTATATACTCTATTCTTTGTAGCTTCTAAATCACCTATAAAAGTGGTTAAAAAGTTAGGAGATTCAGCATAAGCACTTGGAGTTGTTAAAGTTCCTATTTGCTCCTCAATCATTATTCCATCAAACCACAAGTTAGCTATTGCAAATTCCTGTGGGTCGAGAATAACTACAAAATCTTTAACATTTAAGGTGCTAAAATCTAAGGCATAACTGTATCTTGCCCATGTATTTGCTACCCCTGTAGTAAGTATAAAAGCAGCAGCGTTTGTATCCCCAGTATATCTTAAAAAGATATTTACTGGAAAATTAGCAACACTTGACCTCATAAAGATAGAGAAAATCCATTTCTTGTTAGGCTGAAGTTGTTGATTGTAATAATTCCAAGCAGAACTTAGGAAACAGAAATCATTAAAACTAGCAACTGCTTTAGTTAATTTTAGACTTTTAGAACCTATTGCAGAAGTTGTACTGTCCAGAGACCAAGTTCCTGCTCCAGTCCCAGAATTTGTAGCTACAGGAGGAAGATTAGCTTCTTCAAAAGTACAATATCTAGGGTGCATTACATTAACCCCAGAACCTGCAAGTTTACTTAAAGTAGCATCGCTAGTAGAGTCCCAAGCAGTACCAGACCATCTTTTTAGAGTTCCATTAGAAGTATCGTACCATAAATCGCCAGCCGCATTAGCTGTAGGAGCTGAAGCAGCATAGAAAGTTTTAGCTCTAGTTAAACCAGTACTTACATCAGTAAGAACTGTAGAAACTGACTTATCTCCTAAGCTAGAGTTAGCATCAATAGTAGAACTTTGTACAGTTAATCCTGTGAACTTAGCACTACCGTTTTTATCAATCCGCCAACCAGAATTAGTCCCATAATTATCTGATTGTATAATATTACCAATCATAGCCATGTTTGTAATATAAGCAGTATTGGTAGCTAGAGCATTAGCTAGTAAACTACCAGCTATGATTTGGTCTCCGTCAATATAAGCTTTACCAGCGTCTGCAGTTATATTATTACCTCCTTTATAACTACCAAGGATTCTACCTGCAACAGCTGTATTAGCATCCGTAGTTGATTGTAAAGTTGCATTTCCAGGAACGTAGTATAGGTATAAAGTTCCAGCAGTCCAAACTGCACTTCCAAGTGCTATAACTTCCGAAGTACCAGTTTCTCTGTAAGCTGTAAAAGAAGTCCAACTTACCGTATTAGTACTTTCAACAGTGCTGAATTGTAAACCTACATAACTATATCTTGAAACAGTCATGTCTATAGAAGCACCAGCTTTGGAATCTGAGATATTAAGGTTAGTATTCCCAAAACTATCTGAAATAGCACACTTATAATAGTAAGAGTTATTATCTGGTGTATTTACAGTAATACTATTACTAGGACCTTTATACAGTAAATTTGTATCGTTATTTGGTGTAAAAAGAGCTGTACTACCTCTCCAAACATAATAGTCTTTAACATCAATATCAGCAGAAGCTGTAATATCTATTCTAACTTTGCTAATATCATTACTTACTGTAAATGATGTAAAAGCTGGAACTGGGTTAGTACAACTTACTGAGATTGGGGTTGAAAGGTCTCCAAGAGTATCTCGGCTATAGATTTTAACCGTTAAAGTTCTGGAAGGAGTCCCGTTAAAGATATTTACATTTTCATTAAAAGATAATTCAAACAAACCGTTTAAAGGTTTATAGGTTAAATCTGGGTCTATAGGGTCAGTAGTTGAAGTACCAACTATAGGGTTTACAGAGTAAGAACTTATTTTAGCAGTTCCAGCACTGTCCCAAATCTCAACTAAATAGTCATAGAGAGCATCTTCTACATTTTGGTTAGCTGGATTGTAGTCAAACTGTAAACTTAAAGCTGGGGTTGCAAAACTTAAAGTAGTAGGTTGTGGAGTTGCTATAGCAGAGCCAGTTATTCTTAAATTTACAGGAGGTTGTAAAGAAGATAAAGCACCTACAGTTCTAAAAGCATATTGATAACTAAAAGGAGCAGAGGAGATTCCTGTGAAAGAATTTATCGCCCATACAGTAATAGTATAAACTCCTGGAATTGGGTTTACAATGTCATAAGTATCTGTGTTTAAATTGTCAGCTATAGAAGTAATACCATCATCTACAGACCAAGCTATTTTATAATTAGCTCTATATTTTTGAGTTTTAGCAGTATCCCAAGTCCAACTTGCTTGTAGTTTTCCAGTAGTATAAGTACCATTAGTACCAAAGTTTTCTATAACTGAAATACTTTCAATAGGTCTGGTATAGAATTGCCCAACTCCAGAGAAATCTCCACTTTTAGGAGTTAAGTTAACAGTACCATCTACATAAGTAAAGATAGCATCATCAAACTCAAGTCCAGTAATTGCATATTGTTCGTCTGAGTTCTGACTTATAGAAGTTACACGATAAACTTTACCCGATACAGTTGTACTTGAGAATATAAAAATACTACTAGTAAGTACTGTAACTAAACTAGGAATAGTTACACTAGAGATAGTAGTTCCGCCAGTTACAGTTTTAGTAACTTCAGCTCCACTAGAGTCAAAACACGAGAACGTAAAAGTTCCTGTGTCTAGTGTGATAGGACGGTCAAAAGTTAAAGTAGTTGAACTACTAACTGTAGAACTTCCTACAATAGTTCCTGCTTGTTGAGTATCTTGGTTATAGTTATCATAAACTCTAATTAAATCCCCAATCTTGTAAGTCATTCCGTCTAAAAAGACACTAAATGATACAAAATTAGTAAAGAAACAGTTAGTATAGAGTGCCCAACGAGCTTTTCTAACAGCTTGAGCTTGATAGTAACATCCAGGAAGTACTATATCTAATGGTTGTAACCCATATCTAGTAATTAAAGATTCATCAGAAACAGTAACTGTATCTGTTCTTCCAAAATTTAAACCATTATTATAAGTTACATTAACTAAATTACTTCTTTGCTCAATGTTAGAACTTTGATAAGTAAAAGTACCATCGACTACATTGGCATTAGAGATATTTCTTTTAATTGTTTGCCCAGGTTTTTGGAAAATAACAGCTATCTGCCCAAACTCATTTGTAATTAAGTTAGCATTACAAAGACTTAGAACCTGTGAAAGAAGTTCTTTAACCCCTTCTCTTGTATTAAATGAATAATCTAAAGTAAATCTAGGAATAAATAAAGGATAGGATTCTTCAAGAACCTCACCATTATCTTGACAAACTACAGGAACACTATACCCATTAGCTAATTGCTCGTCTGCATATTTAGCTAAGTTATAGATAGAATATTTATCTATATCAGCTTCGGGAATACCTATCCCAGCTACTGTATCTGTAAGAATATCATACAAACACCAAGCTGGATTATTTGTATAAGTTTTTGTAACTACAGATAAAGTTGACTTCCAAGAACCATCCCAAGTTCCAGTGTAGATTCTATTAGTAGCATCATAGTTAGAAGGAATTTTAACTTTCTTCCCTTTAACTCTAAACATAATCTCTGGAATCTTATTACCAAATTGACTAGCATCATTAAGCTTAACCCCAATTAAAGCTGAAGGAGGATTATCATAACTTAAATTACTATAATAAACTTGTGTAGTAGTTGTCCAAGTAATTGTATTTTGCTTTTTAGAACTAGCTGAGTCTGGACTTGTGCGGATAACTCTAATTTCCCAAGGAGCTGCTGCTGTAGCTGCTGTAGGTTGTTTAATAGTATAGTCAAAAGTATAACCGTGAGTAGTTTTACCTTTTTTAGTAATTGATTTTTCTAAAACCCAGTTGGAAGCACTGTTTGGTCTGGAATAAACAGCTATAGTTACTTGCCCACCTTTCATATTTCCATCACCGTCAAGAGTGGACATTACTGAGATAGAAAAAGTAAGTTTGGCGGCAGCAGGAGTAGCTGAATAAGGTACAACAGTATAATAAGCATTAGGTTCAAAGCGAAGTTGTTGTATGGCAATACCATTACCACTACCAACTCCAGTAGCTTTAAAAACTTCCCCATACATACCAGCAACTGTAGAAGCTCCTATAGCTTTCCAATTCGTAGTAGTACCTACTGTTGTAATTTTATAATAATTATTAATTACAAAACTTCCAGCATTAGTTGAGGTAGGTGCGCTAACATTAGGAAGTTCTTCTCCAGCTTTTTTAGCAGAACCTCTATCTAAAGTTTTAGAAGTAAATCCAGGAAGAGTAGTTTCTGTATCAATAAAATCAGCTATAACTGTTTGACCAGTTACACCAGTTCTAACTTCGTAAGTAGCGTCAAAATTAGCGATACCTACTGTATCAAGATATATACCATCAACACCTTGAATCTCACCTTCCCCAACTACAAATAAAGTTTTAACAATTTGGTCACTAATAAGGTTATCTTTAGCTTCGATAGGTTTACTACCACCTTTACCCATTTCACCTTCAATAATAAGTTCTGTACTCATGTTGCCGCCACGTCAATAGAAGAAATACCAGAAGAAATTAATACACCACCACAGAAAGGATTTCCGTAAGTTAAAGGAACTGAACCACCTTGTTCGTTAATTGTAAGTGCAGTATTAAACATTTTACTTTGTTTTTGAGCTTTAGCTGGGTCTGAGCCATAAGAACTATCTGGAGTCATAATAGCTGAAACTGCCATTGATATACCAATAGCAATAGCCATATTAGCTATACCAGCAATAACAGAAGCCATAGCTGCTGACATTAAAATAGTACCACCACCTCCAGCTACTGCAGCTGTAGCAGATATAGAAGCTGACATAACCATAGTTGCTGAAACTGGCTCATTACCTTCTACTTTAGGAATTATATGAAGTTCTTCGTATAAGGAGATGTCAGAGAATAAAGTAGTAGGAGTTAACGCATCAGCTCTTTCTCCTATAGTTCCTATAAATAAATGTTCTGTATATAAATTACTGTCAGTAACATCTTCTCCTAGAGTATGTTTTATAGAGTTAAAAATTTCCCTAGTATCTTTAAGTGCAGTTTCAAAATCAATACATTCATTTAAAGTTTTATAAATTTTAACCAACATATCTTAACCTCTTTTTAATCTGAGTCATAAAGTTTTCCATAGGTTCTTTACATGATAGAAGACCTTGGTGTAGTAGACAGCCTTCATGGTAGATAGCTAGATGATTTTCAGTAAATCCAGAGTTATCTATGATAAAAAGGTCTCCATTTTGTAGGTCATCTAAGGTTAAAAGTTCTGTAAACCCATAATCTTCTATAAATTCGTCAAATACTTTATCGGATTTTCTAACTTTATTGTAATCGTGTAAGACATAAGGCTTTAATTCAATATCTAATTCAAATTTATAGTAATCTTGAACAAGTGTATAGCAGTCATTAATAAACCAGATAAAAGGACGGTCAAGATAGTTTGTATTTGGTGTTCTAGGTAAAGTTATAGGGTCAGATACAGTCCAACCTTCTGTAGCAAAGATAAGCCAAGGTACTCCAGTAAGTTTCTGACCTTCCATATCTTTAACAGAAGGAGTTCTTGGGTCTAAAGGATTAGCTCTATTAGTATCAACACAGTGGCTATGAAAAAGATACTTAATCTTCCCAATATGTTTAATATAATCTGCAGGATTTATCTTAAAAGCTTTCTCTGGGTCTTCAGCTATATTAAAACAAAAAACTATAGAGTTATCTTGTAAGATAAAACCACAGCTTTCATTAGGATAGTTATTGATAATACCTCTTTGTAATTCATCTATATCGTACATTACATTACCTTATTAATACCTAATCCTGGAAAGTCTCTTTTTAACATCTGACGTTTTGGAAGCATCCCTCTATCTGAATCTAAAGGACTTCTAAGTTCAAAACTTAATGAACTCATGTTATGCGAAGTTTTTCTAGCTATAGTATATTTCATAGGAGCCGCTGAAATCTTAGTAGCTTGCCCTAGATAGACTGCAAAAGTTCTGTAGTAGGTAACTTTAGCTCCGATAATATCTTTAAAACTAAAAGATAACCTTCCAAATAGTTTATTTACATTAGAGATAGCTAAAGTAGGTCTAGCTGGCGCACCATCCGCACTAGCTGAAATATCGCTAATTTCTATGGGAAAAGGTAGATAAGTATCTCCCCCAAATAGAACACTAGTATTCCCATTTACATTAGGAGTGTATCTATAAATATTACCCATACCAGCTATAGCAGTACAGTCTATATCAAATAACTCTATATAAGCTGGTAAAGTAGATTGAGTAGTTAACTGTGCAATATCCACTTTACCTCCTAGGTTATGTCAAAAACTTGTCTTAAAGAGCAACTAACTGAGAAAACATTATTAGCACCTTCTCTTTTAACCGAGTAACCATCTTTAGAAAGTCTATATAGCTTTTGGGTAGAATCTCCACAAGGAGTCCAAGTTAGAATTCCCCAAGAACCTACTGTGTTAAGAGCTGTAACTACCGTATCTTTCTCAGTAGTAGTTAAAGCTCCACACTGGTTAGTCCAACTTTCTCTTATATTATTAAGACCTTTAGGAGCTACTTGCTCATAGCCATCTCCAAACTGAGCAGATACTTCACTAAATACAACAGTTTTATCACTATCAATAGTTATTTTTGCAGTTAAAGGAAGTGCGGTAGTTGCCATTAGCCAAATCTCGATTTGTTTAAGGTATTTCCAGGTCTACGGGCATTAGATATTTCTTCTTTAGCTACTGAACGCATCATAGCTTCAGCTGCTCTTTGCCCAAATTGTTCTGGGTTTTCGCCTTGTTTAGACTGTACGTTCACTGTGATATTATACAGATTTCCTTTAGATTGTCCAGCATTTTCAGTCACTACCCCAAGTTTGCCCTGTGCATTTCGTTTCAAAGGTAAAATAGCTTCTGGACCTGCTTCACCCATCAAACCAACACCTTTTGCAAAAGGAAATACTGTAGGTGAACTAACTATTGTACCAGAGTGTGCCGAGATGCCAGCTCCAGAGTAAACTCCACCTTTAGCATTAACACTACTAAAAGTAGGTTTCATAGGTCCTATCATATTAGGGTCAGAGCTTATGTTAGTAAACTGAATAGCTCCTGCACTTTGAGCTAAGTTTCCAAGACCAGATAAAGCAGCTCCAGCTAAAGGACGTATAATAGCACTAAGCAACTGACTTCTCATTTCTTGAGCAATAATCTTAGCTATATCCGCAAGAATACTATTAGTGAAACTTGCAAAAGCTTGTCTGGCAGTCATTGACTTAGTAATTAATCCATTGAAAGCACCTTCAAAAGCATTACCTAGAGATTGCTCAATCATAGCTCCAGTTTCATTAGCTACAAGTTTTAAACTCTCTAACTTCTGAACTGCTATATCGTAGTTAGATTGAGCAGCTGGTCTTCCTTTCTCGTCAGCAGCATCTAACTGTTTTTTCATAGAAGCAACTTCTTTTTCACTTAAAGCAACTTGTCTTTCTTTAATCTTAGTATTGCTTATAGCATACTGAAGGTCAGTTAGTTGCCCAGCATTTTTAAGTTCTTCATTTCTTCTCAAAGCATCATTAGCAATTTTCTCAGCAGTAGCTAGATTTTTTCTATTAATAGATATATTCTTTGTAAGATTTTGAGCTTCAACTAAAAGCCTAACCTCTTCTTTCATTCTTTCAGCTTTAGCTCCAGCTTCTCCGCCTTCTTTAATCTCAGCTTCAATCTGTCTGTTAAGAAGCTCAAGTTTTTCTTTAGTAATTTCTACAGAATCTCTCTCAATCCCTAGAATGTCTTGATACTGTTGATGAATACTAGCTAGATTAGTTTCGTAGTCATTCATTCTAGCAGTTGTTTCATCACCAGCTACTTTACTCTTAGACTGATAGTCATCTTCAAGTCTTTTTAACTTTTCATCAGCTTTAGCTATTAAATCTTTTTTACCCGATTGTTGTGCTAAAGCTTTTTCCTTCTCATACCAAGATTTTTCATCATTGTAATCTTTATCAAGTATCTCTTGTTTACGTCTTGCATATTCTTCAAAAGATAGAATCTTAGCTTTATTATCAGAGTCAAGCATAGCTATCTGATTTTTAGCATCATTAGCAGCTGTTCTTTGGTATTCTTTAACTACATTAATCTCTTCTTTAATACCTTTAAACTTAATAGCAGAAGCTCTATTTCGTTCAGCTTCTTCTCTAGCATTATACTTTTTAATAGCATTTTCAGTTATTCTTGCTTCGGCTTCTTTAGCTTCAGCTATAGACTTACCAGCTTCTTCAGCTTCTTTTTTAGCTTGAGCTAATGTTGTATCTTTAACACTTCCAACTGGTTTAGCTGCAAGTTCTTTATACTTATCAATAGTAGCTTGACTTTCTTTAAGTTTCTTAGCTGTTTGGTCTTTAAAAGTATCTAAAGCTTTATCTACAGCTTCTTTCTGACTTTTTGGAAACTTATCAGAAAGTAAAATCATTTTATCTTGAAAGTCTTTTTCGTCAGCTATTTTATCTTCATGAGCTTTTTTAGCATTATCTAAATCTTGTTGCTGTAAATCTTTAGCTACTTTATTTCTAACTAAGTCTCTTTGCTGTTTTAAAGTATCCATAGCAGCTTGAGCTTGCTCTAAGTTTTTCTGCTCTCTAAGAGATAATTCTTTACCAGCATCTTTCTTAATTTGTTCGGGTAAATCTTTAAACTTATTTTGTTGAGCTTCTAACTTTTCAGTAAGGTCAGTTACAGCTTTATTTTGGTCTACTTTAATTTTAAGAAGTTCGGCTTCAGTTTTTAATTTACCAGCATCTACTCCTAGTTCTTTTTCAGAAACTGCTAAACCTTCTTTGTAAAGAGTATAAAAATCTTTTCTAGCATTTTTAATTTTCTCAAACTCATTATAAGTAGCTGATATAGTTTCGCCTAAAGTTACAAAGAAAGTAATAACCGCAGCTGCTTCTATATTAGACCACATCATAGCTACTTTAGTTGCTTTAGCTTGAGTTTCCATAGCTGCATAAGCTAATATTAATTTAGCAATATGACCTGCAACTAAACTCAAGGCAGCTACAACTACTGTTTGTAAAGTATTAGCAAGATTATCTCCTGTCTGTACAAACATAGTCATGCTTTTTACAGTTTCTGTTACACTTTTTACAAAACTATTCATAGCAGGTGCAGTTTTCTCGTAAATAGCTTCCTGTAAACGAGTAAAACTACTTTGCATACGTCCTGTATTAGCATTTAAGTTATCTATAGAAGCATTAAAAGCTGGGGTAAATTTAGTTGCCATGTACTGTAGGAAATTTTCCATAGTATCTTTAGCAAACACAGAACCTGCTTTCATCTGTTTAGAAAGTTCTTGAGTAGTAATGTCCATTGAAGCTGCAAAACTTGCAAAAGCTCCAGGAAGTAAGTTACCTAACTGTTTTACTAACTCCTCAGACTGTACTTTAGATTTGTTAAACATTTGAGAGATAGCTAAGAAAGTATGGTTAGCTTTATCTGCACTTAGATGTAACCCTGTGATTACCGTGTTTAAATTGGTAAACATCTTCCATGTAGAATCTAAACTAACTCCAGCAAGAGAAGTAGATGCTTGAAAACCTTTAAAGTTATCTCTTAAAGTCCCAATATTAATACCAGTTCTTTCAGCTTCAACGTCTAAAGCTTTTAAAGCTGAATTCATTCCAGCAGTACTGCCCATAGTAGATTCTAAAGAGGCTTTTACAGAATCTAACTCAATACCTACTCGTGGGATACCTCTTAGACTTTCATTTACAGTATTGATTAAGGTATTCCAGATTCTATACTCTATATTAATAGCACCGATACGGGCAAAAAGACTATCATACCCACTTCTAACATCTTCTGGAATTCTAGGAATAGGAGCAACTGCTGGTCTACCTGCAACAGGCATTTCAGAAAAAGCTGAAGTAGCCGAAGTTCTCATTCCTCTAAGCTGATTCTGTCTTTGCCTTTCGTTAAAGTCAGTTTCATTAGCTAGGAGTTGTCTATTAGTAGCAGCTTGTCTTTCAAGACGTTGACGAGCAGCAGCTTCTTCAATCTTAGCTCTTTCAGCTTCTCTAGTTCTAGTTTGTTGAAGTCCTCGCTCAACTAAGTTAAACTCTTCTTGTTGGAGTTTAGCTCTTTCGGTCATGTCTTCTTTAAGACTTTTAAGAAGTTTCTTACGGTCAGAAGACTCAGCTTCAGTTATATTACCAATAGCATTACCTAGTCTTTGCTTACTAGCTGCATTTAATATAGCGTTACGTTCTTCTATAGTTTTTCTTAAAGAATCTAAAGTTATTTTTCTAGTTTTATCAGCTAAATCTTGTTCGTCTACAATTTTCTTAGCAGCATATTTAGCTTGTTCATTAGCTTTAAAAGTATTAGTAGCAGATATTTGTTTAGCTTCTTCTTTAGCTAATCGAATTGATTGCTCGGCTTGTTGGTTAGCTAATCTGCCAGACTCTGACATACCACTAATCATACTAGTTGCAGGATTAAACCTAGGGGCATTAGATAACTGCCCCATCATAGATTTATTAAACTGTTCAGTTGCTTGTTTATCTAGTGCAATTTTATCTTTAGCAGCTTTTTCTTGAGCTTTAGCTACTTTATTAATAGCTTCTACCTGCGCATCTAAAGCAGCTTTAGCTTCAGCATCCATTTCAGCAAAAGCATCTTTAACTGATTTAAGACCAGTTAAATCTGCTGCAAACTTTAATCTAAGTTCTTTAAGTGTCGTGTCCGCCATTATCTTCTGCCTTATCAACAATAATATCTAAATACCCAGAATGGATATAGGGAATCAACTGTAAAGTTCTCTCTACAGGCATACATTTATCTTTAACTAAAGCTAAAAGAACTGAAGTATCAAGGGCATAGTACTCGGAGAGGTAGTTAGTTAAAGTCCTATAAACACTAACTATCTCTTCCAAAGAGTCCCAGAGATAGAAATAAACTTCCTCATCTTCATCTACTACATCAACTTCTTCAAAAGCGAGAGATTGAAAAGCAGCTTTAAAGTCATCTTCTTTAACCTTAGCTCTAGCTATACGGTTAGAGTTTGCACTCTCTAAAGCTGCTTTCCCTAGAAACTCTCCCGCTTCTATTAGTTTTTTAGTTCAGCATCCTTATAGGTTACATTAACTAATGCGTCTCTATAAGCTTCAAAAAGGGAGTTCTTCCAAGGATTAGACCCCATATAGTGAGTTAGGAGGACGTCTAACGCATCTTTAGGAGTTTGGAAGAACTCATTTGGTTCAACTGTTCTTGTATCTGCAACTACTAAGTCCTCTAAGTAGTCGCCTTTCTCGTCATAAATTTCAAGAACAGCATTTTTAATGTAGATAACTTCTTTAGAAATAAAGTTGAAATCAGCATTAGTATCTGTAGCAGAGTCTGGAGTTTGTTCTTTGAATTTTGCTTCCAGCTGCGAAAGGTCATATCGTTTGAAACCTACAAGTACTTCGCTAGTAGTGCCAGAAGCATCAGTAGCTTTTACTTTAAGTTCGATAGTTGGTGTCTGTAATTTTACAAATAGTTTTTTAGCCATTTTAGTTGTCCTCTAAAGTTATATAAAAAGAGGAGGAGCTATTAACTCCTCCTTGAAGCGCACAAATCTTATTGGTAGAAAATAAATGAACTACCAGTATTACGGAACGTAACATCACGACCTAAATAGGTAGCAATTTTACCTTGTTTTGTATTAGCTAATTGTAGTTTATCCCACATATAGGTAACACCTGTACCAGCAACTAAAGCACCATTACTATCTTTTTTACCAAACTGTAATACAGCTGAGAAGAAGCTACCAGCTTTAGTGTCTGGTAAGAATACACCTGCGGCATTAGCTTGGTCTTCTAGCATAGATACTGAAACGTCAGTTGGAGTACCACCTTTAGCGAACCCTGTGTCGCAACCAGTCATATATCTTTGGAAATCAAAACCAAAGAAATTAGCTGCATTTAAAGTTGAGAAACAGAATGTAGATGGAGCTAAATCTGAAACTTTAATAACTGCAGTACCAGAAGCAGCTGAAGTATTACCTTTTACATAGTAAATAGCTTTAGTTGTGCTTACAAAGTATAAAGTGTATTCGCCATTTAAAGCCGCTGGAGTTAATCCAGAGATTTTAACTCTTCTAATTTGTCCAGTAGCTACCCCAGAAGGTGCTGAAGAGAAATTGACAGTTACTTGAGCTGAACCCGCAGTTACTGTACTAACTGTACCACCTAAAGATGCTGTAAAAGTATCTGAAGGAGAGATTTCTGCAAGGTAAGCAGAAGTAATTGTAGAGTAAAGTACTGAAGGAGCTACTCGTGTAGTTTGTTTGCCAAAGTCAGCAACTTGTTTAGCTACTGGAGCAGGGTCGTCAGCGTTACCTTTCAAAGAGAATTTCAAAGAAGGTACTTCACCTACAGTTGCAGTTACGTCTACAGTTCCGCGCAAATCCCAGAACTTATATAACTTGTCGTTAGTTGCATCGTCTGGAGTTGATTTACGGAAATCAGCTGTACCGTAGTCTGGTGAGTCAGTTGCATTATCTACAAACACTTGTTTAGTAGTTGAATCAACGATAACATTACCACCACAAACTTGGTATAGTTTCCAAAGACTTGCGTCATTAGGAACGATAGCAGTAGTCATATCAGACAATACTTGTTGAAAAGTATCAATCTGTAAGTCAATATATGTATCTTTTTCATAAGTGTACTCGTCACGAGACAGAGAGTCACCTAAGTATTGGTAAGAACCTGTATCACGAGTAGGGTCGCCCATAATAGCTGTACAGGCAATAGCAGTTGTAGAACCTAAACTACCAGTAGCTACTTTATTTGCACTACCAGAACCACCAGTTTGCAATGCAAAGTAAATAGCTTGGTTTTTTTCATGAAATTTAGCCATTTAGTTATGCTCCTTCTACTAAAGTTTGAGCTTCTTGAGCTGCAAGTAAGTCTTGAGCAGCTTGTAATTGCCCACACATACTATCTGCAGGAAGTTGATTTGTTTCTTGGACTAAAGAAGTATTTACCACACTTCCGTCTTCTTGAATAACACTACTAGCCATAAATACCTCTATAAAATTGAAGTTGTTGGAAAACCAATTCGCCAAACATCTACCCAATAAAATTTACTATTAGATAGACCCATAACTCCACCTTGGGCGTATGTGAAGCTTGTATGAATACTATCAGCAGCAACTGGATTCCAACCTATAAGTTTTTTATAAATAGTTTTCCAGATTGTACTAAAATCAGCTTGCTGACAAATCAGCTGGATAGTAAAGTTTTGTACTAAATTCTCACCATTAAGGTCATAAGTATCATAAGCTAATGGTTGATTAGGGTTTCTACTATCTATATTACTATAACTAATATATACTATAGGAAGGTCAGTTAAAGCTTGCAAATCAACTTCACGGTCTCTTGCAAACTGAATAGTATATCCTGTAGTATCTAATCTAGTTTTTAAAGTTTCTAAAGTAATCATAAAAGAACCTTGGAGATGTAATCTACATAAAGTTTAGAGTAGCCAGTAAGGTCTGGGACTGGAGCTTTAGTTACGCTAAAAGTATATGTATAAGCCGTATCGTCTATTGTAAATTCATCATCAAGTTGTAATTGATTATCAGCTATGTCTAAAGTTGAAACTCTAAATGTAAAATCTTGTTTAGTAACTTCGTAATCAGCTGTAATGATAGATTCAACTTGAAAACCAGGAATTCCATAAATCTCAAACTGGGTAAATGTGAGAAGAATTCCAGCTTTCTCAAGAACCATTTGTATATCTTCTACCATTTTATCTCCAGATTTTATCAGCTATCTTATTACCAAAGTCATCTTTAAACTTTTGTAAGTATGGATTCGTATCGTAGACTTTAGCTGCCATTTGCGAAAGACTCGGACCGTAGACAGGTACATAAGAACTTCTTTCACCAGCTAAATTAGCTCTACTAGGAAGTTCATTCCAAGTATCTCCACCTTCAAAGAAATTTTTTCTTCTAAGAACTTGCAGTTTACCTTTAACTTTTCCTCTAAAAGCTCCTTTAACCAGAGTTTTAGAATTTCTTTTAATAGAAACAACAACTGCTTCTACTTGTTTCTTTCTTTTAATTTTACCAGCTAAGTCTGGTGTGAATAAGTTAGGAGCTATAAAAGAACTTAGGATACCAGTTCCTATAGCACTAACAGGAAAATCACTTAACTTTAAAGGTTTTGATTGATAGACTAAACCATTTTCTATAAATCCAGCACCTCTTTTTAAGTTAGATTCAGTCCCACCAATAAGTACTGAGTTTAAACTTCTATTCCCAATGGAATAAGTAGCTCGAACTTGAGTATTTAGTACTGAATGTAACTCTCTAGCAACAGAACCTACGGCTTTTACCACATCTTTCTCGAAGTTAGTTTGTTCAAATGCTTGAACAATTTCGTCTAATCCTGTAATCGTTGCAGTAAAAGCCATAGTTATTCTACCTTACATTACTTTCCAACTAACAGTTGAATTGATTTTGGTGTGCATGAATAAAGGAGCTGATTGACCTTGTAACCAAGGAGTACCAAACTCATCTTCTACCCATGAATTCCAGAACATTTCAGTAGCTACAAAGTCAGCCGCACCATGTTGGATAGCACCATAAGCTTGTACACCGTAAGTAGCAGCTGGAACCATAACTACCCAACCATTAGGAATGAACTTAGTTAA
>ERZ1034365.747-NODE-747-length-17535-cov-2.963455_pt1 | contig 17535 bp, 5 predicted proteins | sample MGYA00520615_ERZ1034365 | MGnify/ENA primary metagenome ERZ1034365 (study PRJEB33736, sample SAMEA104284505) | Azolla filiculoides | biome: Urban; feature: Water surface; material: Ditch water | place: Netherlands | collected 2015-10-28 | depth 0-0.1 m ... | reverse complement strand
CTTCATCAAATGAGGTAGTGCCATTATCAAATATTTTGTACTGGGTGTATGGTGTGTTTTTAGCACCAACTACTAAGGTGTTACCAGTAGAACTAAAAGATAATGTAGTACCAAACAGCTCATTTGAGATAAAATCAAAACTTTGTAATCTCTGTTCAGCATCGCGTGAATACGTACCATCAGAACCACGATGAATAACATACACCGAACCTTGATCTGGTACTGTAATATCTGCATTTGGGCTTGAAATAACAATAACAGAACCATCACCATTAGCAGCAACCTTATAACCAAATTGATCGCCTGTGTTACCTGATTGGTTTTCAAGGCGGTGATCTGGTTGTTCAATATACTGGTGTGTTGCATCTAATAAGTATGGAATAACCATACCATTGCCACTATTTGGTTTTCCAACTAATACTGTTGAACAATCTCCACTCACTGCAACCGAAAGTCCAGTACCGAGTAATGGATTATATTGATGTGCAACTGTTGCATGTCTATAATGGTGCCATGCCGTTCCTAGGAATTCATATAGGTAAACTTGACCATCACCGAGTGCAGTGGCAATTGCCATTGTATAGGTTCCATTCGCAGCAACACCAATTGAAATATCAGAACCGAACAGTTCGTTGTCTTGTGGTCTTGGGCTGATAATGGTTCGTTTTAATGCCCATCCAGCTTCAAGGCATTCGTAAATTGCAACAGCACCTTGAGATGCATAGCCAGCATTTCTACCAATAGCGTCAGCTGGCATTATTGCAGCTGGTCTCCAATCATCTGAATAAATTGAATTTGAACTACCATCAATCGTTATGTCAGTGGTTGCTTCCCATAACATATTATCATAAAGTACGATATCACCATACATATAATCCGTAGCTTGATTATAGATATCGGCATAATTGTTATGTACGAAACTTGCTTTTGGGGCACCAATTGCCATAAATCTTGAATCTGGTGATAAGGCAATAGTCATACCAAAAGAACTATTCAAATGTTCACCTAAACTAATAGGTGGTTGAATTACCAATGCACTTTTCGTAAACGAAGTTCCATCATAAACAAGTGCATAATCTGATCCAGCAACACCAATGATGGTTTGTTTTAATCGGTCAGAATAAGCAACAGCAGATCCAGCATTATAAGGTGTTACCGAAATACCATAATTCTTTTCTTTTAAACTAAAGTCGGAATAAGTATCTTGTTTCCGAACAACTTCCCATTTGCCAGTTGAATTGTTATCAACCCATAGTGTAGCACCCTTTGTATAAGTAGCCGATTTCTCTGGATCAACTTTATCATAATCACTAAATCTAGCAGTGGTCAATACACTGATATGAAGTGGAATCGTCGCTGGTAAGATTGGTGTTCCAGTTAACGAACTACCATCAATCGTGATAGAGTTCCAATCAATTCCAGTTATCTTAAAGAAACCAACCAAGTTAGTTGTTACGTTAATTGGTTTAATACCGATAATATCATCAACTTTCAAACCATGTCTATCAGACAATGTTAATGTAAAATTAGTACCATCGGCAGTAATTGAAACTATTCTAAGATTGGTTTGATTGTATCGTAATACATCCCACGAATAATCGCTAAATGTTACCCAAATGTGGTCATTTTCGTATAACTTGGTTATATCTAACGCTAAAATGTCACTTCGTGTTTTAACCGATGCTTTTATTTGATCAGTTTTAACATAACCTGCAGTTCTAACTGGTTCGTTGAGTACAACTGGGTGAATACTTGTTGTGTACGGTACCGGTGCAATAGTAAAATTATCATTCGCAATTTGATACTTCTGGTCATTTACAGGAGTTGCGATTGAATTTGATATCTCAATAGCCTGTGGATTGAGTTTAAACATATCCTTTTGGACTTGGAATTCAATTTCTTTTAATTGATCCAACCCACCAAGTCTACCAACACGGAATGCCCATTCTTCATTCATGACAATACTAGCATCGCCAGAACGACTTAACTTGTCAAATACTTTAGTAACCGCATTCGCCGTACCTTTTTCACGAATAAATCCCTGGTACAACTGGAATTGTGTTACTGGATCTGGTGCCAATGCTTGCAAGTATTCTCTTGTTTGGTAACCAACCGCGTGTCTAGCTAAACTACGTTGATTATCACCAATACCTTCAGCAGTTACATCGTAATAGTCTTCAAATTGATTTACCTTGTAATCATAGTTTGCAATTAACTGTTTGGTTGGCGTTGAATCCAATTTAGTCCAGTGAGTATCGTCAAAGTTTGCTGTACCCAACTGATTGGCTGAACTCGTCCAATTATTCGAACGGTATGATACAATATCTCCCATTTTATAATCGGTATAAGGTGCCCATGTTGAAATAGTAACGTTGTCGAATAAGAATCCTGGGCTAGTGTAATCACCATCCCAATCAACGGTTCTATAACCCTGTGATTTAATTCTACCTTGACGATATCCAGTTGGTTTGTCGTAAATCACGTCATTAAACACAGTTCTATCTGAGAATACGGCTACATGCTCTTTTAGAACACAATATAAATTCAAATAGTAGATACCATCTGTACTCGAAGAAGGTGAAACTGTTATCTTTTGGAATGAACGCGTAATATCAATCTCATTCAACTGGAATGGCTGTCCATTTGCTTTTAAAATTTCGTAGTCATAGAATCCATCGACAACGCTTTCTGCAACGCCACCACCCATTGAAATGTCAATTTTAGATGCAATTGGACTTAGGGTAATCAATGACCCTTCTGCCCAATTATGTTTTGTCCAGAACATAAGTTCTTTAGCACTCGTTGTCCAGTTAATTGGTGATTGTGTTGCTGTATCATAACCATCAAACACAAATCCAACAGATTTTAAGTATTCTTCATACCCAAGTAAGAAATCAACAACCTCTTGGATAGTTCCAAGTTTAGTACCGTAGTTTAATACTTTAACACTGAACTTATTAAATGACGAACGTTTTACCGCTGTAACCTCACCAGTAGTTGGTAGGTTTTTCATCATTTGCCAGTCGTGGTAGGTATTGTCAAATGTAGCACTGCTATTTGTTCGCAATGATTTGAAGAATTGTCCTTGATATCGAACAATCTCACCATTTTTATACGTAACATTTGGTTGCCATTCCGTGTAAGGTTGGCTAACTCCACCAACTGACATTAATACAGAACTATCAACTGGTGTTAATGTGATTTGTGGGTCGCTATTTGCGGCATTAACACCATAATAGTTGAAGTATTGATTATTGCTATCATATCCAGAAATAAACCAGCCACCATTTGTTTTTTCAACAATAACACCACTGTACGTAATAGTTTTTACCGATGAACTAACGTTAAAAATGATATCAACATTTTCCGGTGGTACAAAAACATTACCAGTAGTTGATTGGTGTTTACTATCTAAAAGATAATGCTGCTGGTCTGTAACCACAAACCCAGACATTCTGGTAGATAATCTAACATCTAAGTTTTTAATTTTCTTTTCGATGATCGCAGGATCAATACCTTTTGATTTGATATTATCAACCAAGTATGTTCCCAAACCAACCGAGAATTCATTATTGGTTGGAATGACGATGTCATCCAACGTAACGAACAAAGAAGTATCGTTGTGTACAGTTTGACCTAGTTTATTCAGTTTAGTTCTTGAAATATCAAATCTATCGGTGATATATTCAAATGGTTTCAATAAACAAAGAGCAATACTAACCACAAATGGCCAATCTGAACTTGAACGCCATGAATATTCAACCGGTGCAACATCACCTACTGTAAAATTATCTTGGCTTGTAAATGAATTGAAATCATGAGCCAACCCTGATACAATTGGATCAATAAGTTTACCATTTGCGTCAACTGGGATGTGATCTAGTAAATCTGGACGTGCATATCTTAGATGAGTTCCTTTACGTTCGCCTTGCCTGATAATACCATCACGCAAATCATCCCATAGGATAAAGTTTTCGCTGGTATAAGGTGCAACACCATACTCGGATTCCCACCACGTTGGTTCTTCTGAAAAACCTAACATTTCCCATGGGCAACGGTGTGGTCGGTCAGTATCATAGAACCAGTTATAGATTCCACGCCAATAACCTGGCAATCTTTGTGTTCTGGTTGGGTCTAATGCTTGATTATAAGTATAGGTAAACGCATTTAATTCCTCATACCAAGTATTGTGAACGTGGTCAACATTAGATGGCGATATCCATTTGTAGAATTCTGATTGAATTAAACTATCTAATTGTTGTTTGCTATACATACCACTTTTATAATAACCACCAAGAATAGCATCAATATCAAAAATAGTAGGGTCATAATGTTGTTTGATGTTGTTATAGATACGCAATTCCAATTCTAACAACAAATCATCGCGGTAATCGCCGTATGCCGCAGTGATACTACCGTCATGGCCTTGAATAACCAATCTTGGTGACGTGTAAGTATCATCCATGAAAATCATTGGTGTGTACGCTTTATGTAAACCAATGGATGATGGCGTTGTTGGGATGTAGCTAATCGCAGTAGAGACATATTCTCTTATTTCAACAATATCACCAACCTGTAGTGCATATGAAATAGAAACGTATCCATAAACATCATTAAACTGATAATCCTTGGTGTTTAATAGATGAGTTTTTGTATAAGAACCTTTTACATCCAATCGATTAACATACACATAAACTGCATTATTGCTTAAATCAGTTAAATTGAATTTACTAGACAACGCAAAGGTCGTAGCATCGGTATTTTCAACAGTATAAGTTAATTTGGTATAAGCACCACTACCAATCATATCTGAATATGCAAATGGGCTATTAACTGTTTTGGTTTTGGTTAATGACGCAATAATATCGTCAACTGCATCTGCTACAGGTGACAATGGCATCATTGCTGCTCGGTCTAAGAAGTTATTCTTAAACTCGGTGTACATTTTCTTTGCATATCGCAATGACTTGATAATATTTTCTTCTTTATCGCAAAGTGTACTAATAGCAAGCGGTGCAATCCCAGAGTGTTTCAAGAATCTGGTTGCGAATTGTTGATAATTATCAATATCTCTTAAATTAGAGATACCTGGAATGGTTCCACTGAATCTATCATGAAAATCAACTGCTGAACGAACATGATCGTCTGCTTGACCAAGAGTAAATGTGACTAACTCAGCATTTAATGGGTTCTTTTCTAACCCAACCGGTATTTCATAGTATCCGGTATCAGGCTCATTGTTTGAAATAACCTTAACGGAAACAACATCACCAATCGCAAATGTTTTGTTGAACGTAAACACATTTTGGTCACGGGTGTAACTAGCGGTTAATGGCTCGCCGTTCAAATAAAACTTAACAACCCACTTATCTTCAACCGCTTGATAGAAATTGATTGGTGTAAATGTTATTTCGTTTGTTGCTTCTTTAACAACATAGCTATCAATAACCGGTTGAATGTATGCACTATCTGTTTGTATCCAACCATTTGCGTATTCTGTGCCAACAAAGTTATTTCTGAAATACCCAGTTGCTACTTTTCTCGTGATTTTGTTGTTATTTTCGGCGAAAATGTAGGTATCTGTACCGAAATCCCAGTTAAATTGAATATCACCGATGTTATTAATATTCAAATAGCTTAAACTAAATCCCAAATGAGTGTCGGTTCTACCATTACCGACTTTGTAACTTAAAATTTTAGAACCTTTGAAATTACTTGCTGGGTAGGTATCAACATTAGCAAAACTAACTTCATTCTCATCGAATACATCGAATAAAGGTGCTTGATTGATACTTGACTTTGCTTGACTTAGATTCCAGCTAGTACCATCAAAGTGGAACATGGCTCCACCAAATTCAGTACCAGTTTTTACTAATACACATTCACCAATAATAGGATCCGCATCGTCAGTTGCTACCAAATGAATTTTTGTGGTACTGGGAGCTCCCTCGGTAACAAACGTCACTTTATATATTTTGTTACTAGCCAATCCATCTTTATCAGCTGTTACTAAGATTCTAGCACCGGCTGACAACTGGAATCCATCGATATTATAAGATCTAGCACCTTCAATGGTTGAAAATACATCAGTCGTGACTGTATCAACTGCATCTACTGCTTGTTTAGCATGTGTGCCATGGTTAAACAACTGAAGATTTGCAGTAAATTCGATGATTGGTCTTTTTGCACGCATTTCTTCTGGTGCCGCATACTCAACACCACGCATTTTGCATGAATATTCCAAAACTGAACGATGGAACCAACGGTTGTATCTACTCCACGGGTTTGAATCAACACTGGCATGCGAAATCGTAATGTAATCCTGATCACCGGGATATGCTGCTGCGTTATCATAGGGTTCAGTATCAAATCCACCGTTATCAAACATCACAGTTGGTACATTTTTGGAAATTGATGGTGTGGTCAAATCAGAAAATCTAACCAACGAGATTGCGCTACCAACACCACTCACCAACCAAGTATCTGATGAGTATTTTTTAGGTGAAACCGCACCACGGAATTCAACCACCATACCGTTCGTGAATACAACACCATTGCTACTGGTGTAACTTTTCAAACCAATTACTTCTTTTTCAACATCGATTGCCGTGTTAGCAGAAATATCATCAATGATAAATCTACCAAACTTATTTGGGTCGATTGGACTTTGATAAAACAGTTCATCCGGTGAATCATAAGGTACAACAAAGGTGATAGTACCAGATGAGGTGCCATTATTCGTAATACCTTTTGTATAATCAAGGGTTGGTGTATTAACTACAACCCCAAAGCTACGCCATTTATCAGTGGTAACAGATGTTGTCGTATTAGCTGGAATATTTTCAGTAGCTTGCCATAAGAAATCATCATATACTACAAATTCACCTAATGTGTATTCAGTAGATGGGTTGTAATAACTGATTTCTGATTGATAAATGAACTGAACCACTTCCCAATCAATGGTTGTATCCGGTACGGTTGGTACAGAATGTGATGGGATTGTATGTCTTGCCTTTAATAGCTGGTTATCATACACCGCTAACTGACCATCAATATACGAATATTGGTAATTGTACATCAACGAACCAGTATCGTACTTATTACGTATGATGAAACCTTCTTTTGGTGCATTTACATTAAATTTGTAAGTTTGACCACGGAATAAGTTAAGTGTTGGGTTGTTTACTGGATTCGCCGAGTTAGCATTGAATACAAAAGTATTACTATCTATAGAAACATCGTACTCGCTAACGATATTCGCATTAGCACCATTAACCGGTACTGCCAATGGACCATTGGGTTCCCAATAATACTCTCTATAGTTGATGAATTTATCCCAAACTATAGGTGGATTCCAAGAATAATGCTCTTGTGATGTAATTAAATCATCACGCTCGACTGTATTCCCAAAGAATTTTAATTGATTTTTGAAATCAATGTAATCATAGAAGTTATCAATTGTTCCATTGTTGTTAAAAACAACGCCAGGCTCTAACTGATATCTGCTACGCAATGAGTTATCAGAATCCAAGTAAATGTCAGAACCGATATAGGTTTTTCCATATCGACGACCAACATATCCCACCGTCTTTTCTAAAAGACCAGGCTGCACCAGTGGGTCAACCACGGCTGACATGAATTTTTTATTTGCATCTGTTTGAAAAACCCCTGGCAATAACTCTTCAGTTTTTCTAATTGGCAGTTGGCTTTTAGGGTATAATTGATCTGTCATAGTCTTAATTCGTTGTTGTGGTAATAGCAGCCGATGCTGCTCTAACTTCGGTTGCTGAGATAGCAGTTACGATATCAATGTTGTCAACGGTTGCTCCGCTGATTAAGATTTCATCATGTTTACTTTGAATCTCAAATAAACTACCGAATACTTGGTCTGTTTGTCTTGGTACAAGAACAATGTTACTAATATCTGGTGATACAGTGTTCAATACATAAGTAGTTAGCTCTGTTAAGAAGAAGCGATCTCCAAAATCCCAATAAGAAACATTAAAGAATGTATTAATAGCAGTGATAATACGAACCTTAAGATCATTATCGTTAATTGTTTTGTTTGGGTTCTTAACTACCTTGAACTGTCCTTGCAATTTTGGATCAGCTGTTGATCCAAATAATATTTTGTACTTAACTGGGTGATAGATAATCTCGTCACTGATCGATTTAATAGCATTTAACTTAGAACCAAAGTTAATTCTAAGCATATCACTACTTGGTGGTGTTGGTTCGATAGTAGAACCACCAGCCAAATAAGTTCTAAAGGCTTCATCGTATGAACGTGTCATGATAGAAATATCCATGATGTTACTAACACTTGGATCAATTCTTCTATTAGAACTTGCATTGTGCAAATATTGGAATTTCAAACCTGATCTACCGATGTTAGCCTTGTAGGTGCTTTCCATTTTTAATGTAAACGTGGTATTATAAACCCGTTTTATGTAATCTTCTGCTGGTGTGTAGAAATACACAAGTTGCCCATCTGAATACAAGTTTTTAACAACGCCGTCAGTTGTTTCAGTGAATTTGAAATTACTTTCAGTTTCAAATACAATAATAGGTTCTGCTTGCACATCTACTAATTCAAACACTATACTACCAGCACCGTCTTGTACTTCTTTGAAGAATAGATAGTTACTAGATTGGGTTGCTTTATACGACGGTTCTAATACCAATGTTCTAACCTTAGTTAGTGTATCTTCGCTTACACTTTTGAAATTGTTTTCATCCGGTGAGTAAAAATAAATAACCTGCTTAGGAGCATATTTCGACAAGTCGATACCAACGTAAGTCGGTAATACAACGATAGGTGATAGTATAGTATTAACTGCTTCATACACATCAACGCCATCGGCATTTTTAACTTTCCGTGCAAACGTATATATAGTATCGCCACCAACAATCATTTCAAAAGCATCTGGGTTATCAATCACGCCATCGCTATCACTGTCACTAAATGCAAGTTTTACTTCAACATTACTTTCATAACCGTCATCATATTGAACAACATCATTAATTTCAAATGGTATGTCCATCTTCAATTGGGTCGTTAAATCACTAGCAGTGTTAATTCCAAGAATTTTGATTGTATCTTTAACAACTTTACCAACTTGGTCGTTATAACGCTTTTCATGTGAATCAAAATAGAATCTGTTTTGTGCAACACTTCCAAATACATAATCTAATGCTCTTATTCTCACCGAGTAACTATCCGCATCTTTGACAAATGCGATTACCCATGAAGCATCAACGTTAGTATTTGAAATATTCCCAGCGTTCGCCTGGCTGAAGTTATTAGTCAAATCAATATTAGATGCCGATACAATATGCCATGCCGCATCATCAACCGAGTATCGCAATCCAAAATTTAAATTTTGAAATGCCAGATTAACCATTTCGGTTTCTAATGCAGTTGGTAGATCATTTACAAATTTAGGAACTACCTGCGTTAAAATAGCACCATCTGGTATTACATCATTAAATGATATTGTTCCCATTCCATTCGCAAGCATACCAATACCGCCATTGGAACCATCACCAACTACTCTAATCACTTTTGCCCAGATTCTGTCAGTTTGTGCTGGATCGTTTGAATTAATGTCTACCATTAAACCATTTTTAAATGCCTTACCCGCAATTGGAGTGAATTTAACCATTGCACCGTATGAAATATAAGACATATTTCCGGTTCCGTATGACAAACCAACTCGTTCGATTTTAGTACCGAAAAAATAACCGGTTGATAGATTAACATCTGAGGTTTTCAATACCCAAGTTGTTGGTGTAGTGGTATCAAATGTTTTCTTTGCGAACTTTGTAAGATAGAAGTTATAAACGTCAGTACCTGCCAACGCGGGTTCGACTGAACTTCTAATAAAGTTGATAATGTCTAGTTTGTTATTATACTTGAATGATAACGCTCGTTCAGTGGCTTCTTTGTAGATAAAACCATCATCAGCGAATACATTAACCGAACTATACTTACCACTGACATCAATGATTTCAAAGTTTCTGGAGATACCACTTGATGTTCTATTAACTGCTTTGATTTTTAAAATGTCTTGTGAGCTAGCAAGTGGAGCTAGGTTATAATCTTCACCTGTTATCATACGGTTTTGTGTATAATAAGTTGCAGGTGCATTAGTACGAATACTATCAACACTTTCAGTCGCAGATGCATTTGAAACAGTTGATTGCAATGCTAATCCAATAGTCACCGTGTGCGCAGCACCATCTTTGTTTATGTATGGAACAGCAATATTAATACCGCGCATTTCTGATGGTGATACCGAATAGGTAATACCGTTACTAACACGGTAAAATACTCTAAACTTACCCTGCGGTAAATTACCATACACACCATCGGCAAACATCAAATCAATCGTGTCATTTTCGTTAGTTGACACCGAGAATATATTACTAATACCACGCGATAAACTGTTATATGCGATATTATTTCCAACCAAATTGGAAACCTGAGCCCATCTATTGTTCAACGCACCGTTCGCACCCAAACCAAACAACCAAACGTCATCATTGTTTATGTTAGGAGTAGCAACGGATACTTTTTCATTTGGTGTTGGAATTTCAATCGTAAAATCGGCAAGTTCCAAACTACCCTGCTTAAACATCAAGAAAAACCCAGTATCAGTGCTACTTGGTCCGCTGCCATCCATGCGATACACGAATCCAAGTTGATTACCTGGTGTTGGCGGTTCTTCGTAAATAGTTTCGCTGTTTTTAAAAGCAGTACTCACTATTTCAAATGACATGTTACGACCAGCAACCGATTTGGTATATGAATATATCGGAACGTCTGTGCTGTATGTATTAAATCTATATTGCTCGGTTCTAATCCCACCAATGAACGCAGAACCTTGACTACGACCAATCTCAGTATTCTGTGCCATTGCAGAATTTAAAATCAACGTAAACTGTTCAGTCCAATTTGAATTGGTTGGGTCATTCCATGTAACATGTTGGTGTGCTAGATTTTTACTATTACTATCGTAGATTTCTTCAGTCGTTGTAATTGAGGTGAACTTCAATAAACCACTAGCGGCGATATTTCTTTTTGGTTGATAACTAAGCATACGTGCAATACGCAATACACTAGCTTTTCTTTCTGCCAGTTCTAAGAAGTTCTCACGACTCGCTAAATCGATTCTAAAAGATAATGACTGGCCTAGGAATGCAATGGCGTCTATCAATGCCATATATTCGGATGATTCAATATAGTCATTGAAATCTTCTGGATAGTTTTCACGAATATAGGTAATGATTACCCTGCGTAAGTTTTCAAAATCATAAGATTTGAAATCAGCATTCTTGAAGGTTTGGTATATTCTAGTCCAATCCTCATTTAAAATTAGGTCGTTTTGTCTTGTAGTCGTAGTCATTGTTACTCCTGAATGACTATATTTAGCCGACTTTTTGACCAGCTTTTAGACTATCACTGCATTAGTTTTATCAAAATTCAATGTCATTTGCTCATTGACGTTGAATGGGATGTATGTCAAATTCACGGCAATCTGAATACCCATGTCGGTAGAGTTAACCGAGACGCTATTAACTTGCATACTATGGTCATAGTTGACGATTGTTTGAACATCGTCTGCTATAAGTTTTTTCGTCTGTGGTGTCATTTGCTCAAACAGCATATCCCAAATGATAGTACCAAACGATGGGTTTTCTAACTTTTCACCTTTACGGATATAGAAATGATTAATCAAGTCTTGCTTAACCAAGTTAATATCATACGTTTGTGTGTTATTTGAATTGTTTAATGTCGAAAACCCTTTATATACAAATGCACCATTATTGATATCTCCGATAGATGCAGTGTTTGTAGCAACCGTTGTTTGATTGTATAATTTACTCGCCACGTTTCTTCCCTTCCTTTGCTATATCTGTTTTATCTGGTACGACCTTAGTTGGATCTAAATTCTCATGCATTGACCAAGGTTCATGCATTGGAATTCTTCTCAAAATACTTTGGAATGGTTTCTTGGCCTGATACCTATCAGTTTTCCAAGCATTACCGGAACTAGACATTGGATTGTCATGGATTTCCATTGGAACGGCTGGGTTTGCTTTTGCCGCCACTGTCTTGTCGCAATTATTAAATATTTGGTCTGCTGTTTCCACGTGGCTCGTTCCACTGCTGATATGAGTCGCGGTTCCTGCCGTGAACTTATTGGCAGAGCCAGATATCAAATCAAAATTAGTTGCGGTGGTAATCTGTCCATTTGCGCCAATAACAATACTGGTGTTACCAGCACTTTCCATATGAATACCACCCAAACCAGAATCAGCACCTGCGCTAACATTGAAGTTTCTACCTGCTTCTAAATTAATATCCCGATCTGCACGAATATTCAAATCATTTTCGGTATGAATTGAAATAGAATCCTGCGCATATATGTCAATTTTACCATTACTGGTAAGTTCAACCCAAGCCGTTCCTCTTGCATTCCCTATGTAAATCAAGTCCTCTGAGTTATGCATTAGGATTTGATGACCAGTTCTCGTTCTTATCCTAAAGTGTTCATTATATGGTATATTGACATCGCCTTTGCCTTCAGTCGCAATAACATTAACATATTTTTTGGCACTCGTGGATGCTGGAGCTTCTCTGCGAATTGCGTCATTGCCGTCATCCATTATAAACTGAGTACCACCAAGTCTACTTATTGGAACTGGTGAAATGGTTTGGCTTTTATTAACCCCAATGTTTGCTTTCTTAGCTCCTTTACGTCTATCTAACGGACCGGGTGTTGATATACCAAATACCATGCTAGGTGCTTCTCGGCGACTTGAACTATCAGTCACACCACGGATGTCATCCTCAAGCAAACCTTGCTCTAGGTAACAGGCAGCCATTGGATGCAATGCCTTTTTAATTTTTGATGCATCTACATTTTGATCTTTTGAATTCTGTCTTCTATTAACTTCAGCAACTGGTAGTGGTTTCTTGGTGTCATACGCACCGGAATCATTTTTATCCAAATCGACCATAGACGAACCAGCAATCCCGGGTACCATGTGATTCGCAAATCTAGCAGGAACTGAGGCAAACCAGTATCCCTTCGATGCGTCACCATTAATAAACAAAACCAAAACTGTTACACCAATATCCGGTGGGACAAACCACATCCCATAACTTTTCTGCGTATCGTTGAACGCCTCCTGTGTAGAAGCAGTCGCTGCCGTATTTTGTCCCATGAATTCATTTGTTGTATAACCAAAGAAAGGCGACGCATATCGTACATTAAATGATTGCATTTCATTACCAACTTGGTTTGCTTGTTCCTTCAACAAGGTAACTTCCAAACACCCCATGTACGTTGGATCTAAATTGTTTACAATTCTCGCTTCATATATACCAGTTCCTAATTTTGCATTACTTTGTTTTGATACAACACTTCCTTCTTTTACAGGATTTTGCATTACTGGTTGCATCTGCGGATTGTCTTGTTAATTCTGCCATAGTTCTCTCTTAATGATATTGTGGACCAGCAAATTTATCTGCACTTGCACCTGGATAATCTCGTTCAATCTGTTCAACTTCACTTGGAATTCCAAATTGATATCGATTCATCGCATCTTCATTTGGCATTTTACCTTCGTGTGCTCGTGAGTATGCTAAAATAGACTCACGTTCCTGAGCCAATGCAGTCAACTTAGCCGATGCTTCTTTGGTTGTCATCCGTTTTGGTGGTGGTTCTGGTGCTACCGGTGGTGTTGTTGTTTCAGCTAATCCTTGGTTCATAGTCGCAGGTGGAGGTAAATCTGGACCAACTTGCATAACGGTGGTTGTCTCTGGATCTGCTTTTGCATTTGGTGGTGTGGACGGTGCTGGTGCAACTGCACTCGATGCACTAGTAGAGGTATTCGCCGCCGGTGATTGGGTGTCCGTTGCAAGGTCTGCTTGTTTTGGTATACGGATACATCTTAACTTCTGCTTAAACATACCACCAGAAAATGTACTGTCACACTGCACTACTCGATAAACCCCACTAAAATCGTTTTCACGAGTACTCTTTTCACTTGTAAATTGATAATAACCTAAATCTTCTCGCATATCTATCGGTGATCTAAATCTGATATAGATATACACCTGACCGTCTTGGTGATTCATCGCACCATCTACTGTTTTTTGTCCATTACCAACATCAGCTTGAGCAAAATAATTAGATATACCGGAATCACTAAGCCAATATGGATCCCCAAGAATTTCCAAGTTCAATGCAATAAGATCAGCACTTGACCCCTGGATAAGAGCATTGTGAAATTGCTCTGCAACGATTTGTTCCGTTGTTTTTGTACCAGAGCCACCAGATTGTTCTTTTTTGACTCGATCAACATCCATTTTTAGTTTTGCTCTTAATCCAATCGAAGACTTAACATCTGCACCTAATACCAAATTAGATGATTTATGCAACGATTCAACAATCCCACTTTGATCTGGGTTACCACCTGCTTTGGCTGAATCCTTCTCCGGTGCTGGGTTTACACCAATAAAAAACATGTTGTTGATATCGATATCAAACTTCAATACGTCAGTATTCTTACCGGTATATATGTAGTCATACACCTTACATATTGATTTCTTAATACCATCAACACCGACGGGTTTGGTATTCGGATTTGATAGCATACTCTGATTGACTAGATATGGTATAATTCTAAATGTTATTTTCTTAGCATAATCCCCTGTCATAACATCAATATCTAACAATTCTATCTGAACATCGACCATGAAGTATTTTATCATACCATTAACGAAATTCTTTGGATTAGTACATTTCTTCACGTAATCTGAACTTAATATAACCTGAGAAATAACATCGATAATCGTAATACCCTGTGGGAATTGAAATTCTCGCGTTGTTTCGTTAGATGCTATGAATTCTGGGTTTACGATATTAGTTTTTTCATCATACGCAACACCAGCACGCGCCATTGGTACAATCCCACCGGTGGATTTATCAAAATGAAATTCTGACAAGCCAATATCATTCATTAGATTATCTTCTACCGCTTTAACTTTATTGTTAAGTGTTATATACTGTGAAACTGGATTTCCGGGGTTACTGGTTGCCGATCTAACACCAGTTTTATTATCTTCCCCGCTTGACAACGAGGTGAACGAAGAGGAATCCGGTGGAAATTGGATATCGAAAACATTGCAAATACCTATCCTCTTTTCTTTCAGTAACGAGGTCTCTATCTCATTTAGTGCAGATACCAAACTAAATGGCCCTGATTTTAGTATTTCAGCGACCGTCCCACGTGAACCAGATTTTAATTTCAAATCACGAATAGTTGTATTATACACACCACTATATCCAATATCGCTATACGGAACCGCCGTTACTTTATAGGAACTACCCGCTTCAGTTACTTTAAATTTCGCAGTCGTGATGTAGATTGGAAAAAACTTACTCTTAGTAGTAACCAGTTCAGCACCGTCATCAGAATACCCCTGAAAATCAAGTCGCATCACAAATGGAGTACCAACATAAGAAGTATACCCTGCTTTTATTGCAGCATTTTGCAAACTCTCTAAGAATACTCCCATCGAATATGGTTCATATATGTCAAAATTAAGAGTTGATGCTGGCGAATTCCCAGTTTTTGGGTTTGATGCTATCAGATTCCTTATTGTTACATTATCTACAAAATATTCCGGTGTACCACGCAGTGTATTAATCCGCTGTGAGTCATATCTACCAGCTGACGAAAACACAATCGTATTTTTTAGATCAGCTGGACTGTTTCTGTAAGATAGTGGATCATTATATTGCTGCGGGGTTAACGCCGCCAGAGTCCATAATGCAGTGCATGTACCAAAATGTTCCAATGCGTTAGGAATCACATTCGGTAAATCATTAGTCGTGTCTTTATTTTTCGCACCTTCCATCGGGGATGTAGTAGCCCCTGGTGTTTGCATTGATTCAAACTGAGGTGTGATCCGTGTTGCAATCCCCTGTGATATATTATCCGGTACATTTACATTACCAACAACCGACGTCGGTGCACCGATTGAATTAACAATCGCTGACCCGTTTTTTATCGGAGTCATTTGAATATCAGTCGAGCCTGGCTCTCCTAATCCTATAGTTATGGTCATTATTAGATACCCAAGTATTTTGTTAAGTTACTTTTTTTAGGAAGATAAATCACGGTCCCAGTTTCAAAATCATAAATTGGATCTTTGATTATACTCATATTTCTCTGTACGAATACCCACCATAGTTTTGGTGTTCCATACAAATCATATGATAACAAGTCTGGTCTGCGACGATACTGTTGCTCAATCGCATACGCATGATCGTCGGGTTCAGCCGGAACTGGTCTCATCTCAATCAATTCCAAATATAGATTGTTCTGGGGTGTAATAGCCCATGGTGAAAAATTAGAATACAGTGCCATTATAGGAATCCAACTCCATTATTTGATAATTTACCAGACGCATAATCATGCAAACTAAATTTACGTATAGTTGTTCTGTTATACACCGGACTAACGGTTACCGATACCGTGCTGATAATTGGAATCCAAGTAGGTGCTCCACCTTTATCACCATTACAACGAATATAATTTACAGAATCTTTTAGATCCACACTGAACGATTTGACTACTACTGGAATTCTGTCAAATACACCGGGTCCGTACCCAGACAACCAACAAATGATTGGTGGATTACCAACATGATCTCCTTGACCAAAGAACATTTTAGTTGCAGTTTTAAAAAAGGTAGTCGCAGCAAGCCAGTACCGAGCATCCGTTTCAGTTTCACACGTGAATTCGCCACTGATTTGTATATCTTCAACTTGGCTGTTTTTGTATGCCTGAAATGCGTAGTTACTATGAACCACATCAGGGTTTGTGTAGTTTGCTTTTGTTGCCACTGTTATATTTGGTAGATATGGCCAAACCACACCACCGGTATTTTCTAATAGTTTAAATAACTCAGAATCAAATTGTCGCCAAGGTGCATCAATTCTAACTCGCCAATCATTGTCGGATCCCGGTGATACCAACACTTCTGCACCAACTTGTGCAAATAATTCCGCACCAGATGGTAAGTTTGCTCCACGCTGCATACTCAACAAGTCATTCAAATTACCAGCAGCCGATGAAATTTTACCAGCAAATCCTGCAAAATCACCAGATGCCAGGCTAGTTACTGCTGACAATGCACCACCAACACCACCACCAATCGCGCCGACTGCACCAGAAAGCAGATTACCAACACCACCGAGTGCTTCGTTAGCAAGATTACCAACCCCGGAAATTAATCCAGTCGAACCGGCATTACCAGAACCAACATTACTCAATTGAGATACAGTATTTTCTAAATTTGCTTTTGCCTGGGTATCACCAATAACATTGGTTGTGTTCGAAAACGTTGGCGTGATTGAATTAAGTGCAGCTGGCATCGCCGAACTGGATATCGGGTTTACGTTCGTAAATGATGTTGATCCTAATGGCATAAATATTCTCCTAGTAGTACTATTT
>ERZ1034365.746-NODE-746-length-17544-cov-6.046659_pt1 | contig 17544 bp, 23 predicted proteins | sample MGYA00520615_ERZ1034365 | MGnify/ENA primary metagenome ERZ1034365 (study PRJEB33736, sample SAMEA104284505) | Azolla filiculoides | biome: Urban; feature: Water surface; material: Ditch water | place: Netherlands | collected 2015-10-28 | depth 0-0.1 m ... | reverse complement strand
GGCCGTAACGCCCACATCATCCAACAGCCGCCAGAGTGGTGGCTACCCAAGTTTATTGAACGCTTCGACATTATCCGCATGGAGCGTATGGCTCTCGGGTTCATGGTTGTCGTCGCCAAGAAAGGATCGCTGTAATGGCTGATTACACCTCGCTTCAAGCTGACATAGCGCAATGGTCGCTGCGTTCTGACATGGGCACTTTGATACCTTCGTTCATCGCTCTGGCCGAGGATGAAATCTTCCGTATGCACGTTTCTCCGCTGCGTGTTCGTGAGATGGAAACCGAATCTGATCTGACCGTTAGCGGACTGACCGCAACGCTTCCTGCTGACTTCCTAGAGGCCCGTTACATCAAGCAGGACAACGCTGAACGAGACACGCTGTTCTACTTCCCGCCAGAGTCGTGGAAGCCTTCTTCGTCTGGTTACTTCACGATTGTCGGTGATCAGATTCGTTTGCCAACTGGGATGCCGAGCAACCTGAAGCTGGTCTATTACGCAAAACCTGATCCGCTGGCTACGACTTCGACGAATACAATCCTGACGAAGTATTACGCGGCTTATCTTGAGGCTGGCTTGAAGTTCCTCTACACATACCTGCGGGATGCGGCAAAGATTCAGGCGGCCCAGATGGCGCTCGATACTTACCTTGCTACCGCGAATATGCGAAACAAGCCTGCGTCTGCTGGTGGCCTGCGAGTGATTGCGGCATGATTCCGTTCGTCGGCTTCTCTCCTGATGCGCTACCGGAAACGCCGGGGATAATCCTCGACTGCATGAACATAATTCCGGCGATTGGATCATTCGTTGCTGCGCCTTCTCCGGTTGATGCTGGACTAGGTGCGATTGATGCAGCGGCTAAAGGGTTCTCCGTTAATCGCAAGCTAGACGGCACTAATCGCGTGTTCTCTGGTTCATCCACGTACCTCTATGAGCAAGTAGGCGGCGTCTGGACGGATGTATCCCGCGCAACCAATTACGCTCTAGGGGCTGAGAATCGCTGGCGGTTCTCGCAGTTCGGGAATGTCTCGCTGGCTGTAAATAAAACGTCCGTTCTCCAGTTCTCGACCACGGGTGACTTTGCAGACTCCGGTACGGCTCCGAAGGCTGAGATTGTCGAAACGATCAATAACCAAGTGTTCCTGTTCAACATCGACGGGATGGGATTTGGCGATGACGTAACAAGGTGGGCGTGTTCTGCGGTTGGTTCTTATACGGACTTCACGCCGTCCATTTCTACCGGATGTGTATCGGGCCAGTTCCTCGACTCTCCAGGCGCGATTACTGCCGGTAAGCGATTGGGCGATGTGATTGTTGCGTACAAAGAAAAGGCGATGTACGTCGGTCAGTTCGTTGGCTCTCCGTCCTGGTGGAACTTCATCCGAGTCCCAGGCGACATTGGCGCACCCGTTCAAGAGTCTGTCGTGAATACCGGAACGGCGCATTTCTTCATCGGGCCGGATGACTTCTACGCCTTCGACGGATCGCGTCCGCAAGCACTGAACTCTCCGTGTCGTAACTGGCTGTTTGCCAATATTGACCAGCGGTACATGCAGCGCATTTGTGGATCGTTTGACCGATTCAATCAGCGTATTTTCTGGTGGTTCCCGTCCAAGCAAGGCAACGGAACGCTGGATATGTGCGTCGTGTTCAACGTCAAAACAGGCCAGTGGGGTAGGGTTAATCTCACGATTGAGTTCGTTGCAGATTACGTGTCGGGTGGCGTGACGATTGATGGCCTGGCATCCTACGGAGCGTCGATTGATGCATTGCCGGATATTCCCTATGACTCGCCGTTCTGGTCGTCCGGTTCGTCTGTTCTGACGGTGTTCAAGACTGACCACAAGGCGTATCAGCTATCCGGCGCAGCGGGCGAATCTCGCATTCTGACCGGACACTATGGCGACAATATCCAGTTTTCTACCTGTTCAAGAGTTCGCCCGCGGTTTATACGTTCGCCGACTAGCTCGACGCTGAATTACTCCTACTCCAATACGGACGCGACGCAATTCACGCAGAACATAAGCACGACGTATCAAAACAATTGGTATGACCTGATATGGTCGGCTAGGTGGCACAAATACGAACTGATCTTTAACGGTGACATGTCGATTAGTGGGTTTGATCTGGTCATGTCTCCGGATGGGAGCGAGTGATGGGACTACTAGATAACATCCTATCTGCTGTAGATAACCGCAAGCGTGTCATTAAGCGCGGACTGCTTGATTTTGTTAATGATCCTAAAGGTACGGCGCAGATGGTCGGTGATCGTATGCGTGAGGATATGTACGGCGGAGCAGAAGAGAAACAAGCTGTTCAGAACTCACTTCGTGGAAAGCCTTACGATAAGGCTGCATTGGCTCGGGCTGATGCTAACCAACAGAAGAACATGCTAGACCAGACCATTGGCGCGATGACGGTTTATCACGGCTCTCCGCACAAGTTCGACAAGTTCGATATGAGCAAGATCGGAAGCGGTGAAGGTTCTCAGGCTTATGGGCATGGATTGTATTTTGCCGAAGACCAGAGCGTTGCAAATTCGTACAAGGCTATGGCAAACAAGCCTGGAAGACGTCAAGCCGGATTGACTTCAGACGGTAGAGAGCAATCAGTTCTTGATGCTTTAATTAAGATGAATGCTCGTCAATTCACTGGTGGTGATGTTAATCAACTTTCCGAACTTATTGCTAGAAGGCCCGGTGCATTTGATAAGCCGGATAAGTTAATTTCCAGAATCGCAGAGTATGAAGGAAATTTGGCCCCATCTTATATGTATAAGGTTGATATACCTGACGACTCGATTGGTAAATTTTTAGATATTGAGAGCAATATTCCTGAAGAAGTTAGAACACAACTTAGTTCGGCTTTGATGAATAAGTTTGGTTCTGGTGTAAGCCTTGGTTCTGGAGAGCAGGCATATAAGCAAGTTCTAGATGAATTTAAGGCATCAGGTGATGCAAATTACAAAAATTCAGCAGTTAAATGGCTTTCAGAGAATGGAATTCCTGGGCTTAAATTTAAAGATGCCGGATCAAGAGTTGGGTCAGATGGGACAAGCAATTTCGTCCTATTCGATGACCAAATGCCGCGCATATTGGAAGTTAATGGACAGGCTACAGGATTGCAACCTTGGAAACAGGGTGAATATGGATTATTGAAATGAATAAACTCCAATCTGATCCTCGCCTTCCCATATCAAACGATGTGGCGCAGCTAAAGACGCGCCTGCATGAGCTATTCCGGCAGATCGCGCTCTCGTTCCAGTCGCTAGAGGATGAAATTGCAGCACTCGGAAGCGGTGGCGGCGGAGGTGGTGGTGCAACGCTCAATACGGGCACGGTAACGATTGATTTCGGCGCAGGGTCAAACCTCGCTTCTATCGCAGTTACCGGGCAAACGTCTATCACTGCAACCTCGTCTGTATGGCTTGAACTAGTTGCAGATGCTTCCGGTTCGCACACGGCAAATGATGCCGCATACGCCGCAATATTCGTGCATCTGACGGCCTCAACGCCTTCTGCTGGCACTGGTTTCACCATCTATGCAACCTGCGCCGACAAGATGACCGGCACTTACAAAATCCGCTGGACTTGGAGTTAAAACATGGCACTCGACGTAACGGTAACTGGCACTAACCTCGACGCGAACAGCAACGTAAAAGTAGCGCTTCCCACGGCCCACGCCCAAGTCGGCGGAGTTCGCCTGTTCTCTGAGAATGACGATGGTAGTGCCACTGGGTCTGCTTACCTTAAGTCGCCTGAAACCTCGCCTGACTATCGCCTGCGGGTCGGTACTGACACGGTGCTATTCACTGACACGTTCAACGCGACGACGCAGAACACTAGCCTATGGGCTTACACAGCAGCCACGCTGACCTGTACGCAGCCTGGTGGATACCTTCAGTTCGGCACGGTTCAAGGCACGGCAGCGACGCACGGCGCATTCATGCGGACGTTCCAGTATTTCCCATTGGTTGGCACTTCTGCACTGTCAGTTGAATTTACAGGAGGCGTATTCACGGCTTCGCTTGTATCGAATGAACTGTTCCTTGCTGGATTGGGCCTTCCGTCCGCCGCTGGCACTGCGCCTCTGGATGGCGTGTATTTCAAGCTGACCAATGCGGGGCTGATTGGCGAATTGATGTACAACGGCGTCGCCACGCAAACCGGCACATTGATGGCATCGCTTCCGCTTGCCAACATGTCGAAGTTCGCTATTGTGGTTGGCGAGGGAGAGGTAGAGTTCTGGGCAGATGATATTTTGCTCGGCGAGATTGAAGTTCCTGCGGCGAATGGTCAGCCGTTTATGACTGGCGCTCTCCCTGTGTTCATGCAGAAGTATTGCTCCGGCGTCGTGGCGAATACAGCAACGATCCGCGTCACCGATGTCACCGTTTCTCTAATGGACTTGGCGACCGTCAAGCCGTGGTCGCATCAAGTCGCAGGTATGGGCCAACATGCGCTGTTCGGTCAGAACGGTCACACCCAGGGCAAAACGACGCTCTGGACGAACAACACGGCTCCGACTGCTGTAGCTCTCACGAATACAGCGGCGGCATTCACTGGATTGGGCGGCATCGTTGCTGTTCTTCCTACCCTGGCAGCGAACAATGACGGCAAGCTGATCACCTATCAAAACCCAGTCCCGACGATTAACCTGACCGGGCGTAACCTGTACATTACTCGGGTGACGCTGAATGGTGGCGTGTCGGTGATTCTTGCAGGCGGGCCGGTTGTTTATGCCTGCGCTCTGGCAGTTGGTCACACTGCAACGACTCTTGCGACGGCTGAAACGGCATCGTTCGCCACGGCCACGACACACGCTCCGCGCATCATGCCGCTGGGCATGCAGACCTATCCGGCCACGGCTGCGGTTGGTACGCTTGGTGGAAATATAGACCTGAACTTTGATACGCCGGTCTGTGTTCGCCCAGGCGAGTTTGTCGATGTTATCTTGCGGAATATCGGAACTGTAACTACTACCGGAGCGATAACCTTCGCAGTATCCATTGGTGGTTATTGGGAATAACAGCAAATGTTATTACGTCAGGTTAATCCGAATTATGTCTGTCAGCTTTGGGATATAATCGGGCCAATGCTTAATAGCGGATTACCTGACAATTGCGAGTATTCAATCGACCAATTAAAGGGAATGCTGGCAACCGGAGAAAGAGTTTTACTGGTTGCAGATAAAGATGGCGAGATTAAAGGTGCTTGTGCAGTTTCATTACACAGACACCATAATAAGTTTGTATGCTGGATAATGTCTTTGGGTGGTTCTGGTGGTGTTTTGTTTCTCGCCACGGAATTAGAATCATGGGCAAAGGCGCAAGGCTGTACCGATATGAAGGCTGAAACTAGCCGAGGATTATCAAACATATTCAAGTCACGCTGCGGATACGACAATTCAAGGGTGATGATTAGCAAGAAACTGTAACGCCGGGAGGCGCTGAACATGAACTACGCACAACACTTGCAACAGGGTATGCCGATTGGCAATCCTATGACCAACGGTGGCGGGGACTCTCCTGATCCTGCTCCGTCATCTACCTCCCAGACAACTACGCGAGAGATTCCAGCTTGGGCGCAACCTGCGGCACAAGACCTGCTTGCTCGAGGTACTACGCTATCCAATACGCCTTACCAGACTTACGGTGGGCAGCGTATTGCGGACATGACAGGCTTGCAGACGCAAGGCCTGAACATGATTCAGAACACGGCGCTGAATGGCTCGGCAGAGCAGAATGCAGCCCGCCAGAACTACACCGATACGATGAGCGGTAAGTTCCTTTCTCCTGACTCCAATCCGTACCTTCGCAGCACGGTGAATCAAGCTCTCGGCGATGTTCAGGGCCGCATCAACTCTCAGTTCGGCGGCAACGGTTACGGCACTACCGCCCATCAAGAAACGCTGACGCGCAATCTCACCCAGGCTGCAAACGATGCTTACGGACAGAACTACGCGAATGAGCGCAACAACCAGATGAAGGGCATGGCTGTTGCTGATCAGATGGGCAACATTGATTACAACAACGCACAGCAACTTATAGGCGTTGGCGACATTCAGCGGCAAGAGTCGCAGGATCAACTCAACAACCAATACTCCGACTGGCTGGCTTCTCAGAACCAGCCATATCGTCAGCTTGATGTGCTGGCGAACTCTCTCGGGGCTGCGGTCAATGGTCAAGGATCGGTCCAGGCTGCGGGCTATGCCTCAAATCCTTACACCGCTAACAGGTACGCGAACGCAATCGGCGGGGCTTTGGGTGGGTATAGCCTTGGCGAAGCACTAGGCGGCAACGGCGGTTACGGGGCTGCGGCGGGTGGCCTTCTTGGGTATATGGGGAGCTAATCATGGCGGGATTGCTTGGTAGTTTCTTTAATTTCGTTGATCCGATCCTTGATACGATTGATCCGATTCATAACCCTGTTCAGGAATGGACTACAGGATCGAGTACGACGAAAGGTCAAAGCCCGTACTTTGAAACGATTGCGCCGATGGTGCTTGATCTGTTTCTGCCTGGCGTTGGCTCGGCTGTTGGCGCGGCAGACAAAGCATCAACCGGAAACTACGCAGGCGCGGCACTCTCGGCATTGAGTGCTTACGGTGCGTTGGGTAGCGCAGGTTCTGCTGCAACTGGCGCAGGCACGGAATTGGCTGCAACTGAGGGGCTATCCTCGACGGCTGGCACTGCGGCTGGCACGACTGCGGAAAACGTTGCTGCGGCTTACCCTGCTGGAACGATTACCAATAGCGGCGGCGAGATTCTGGACGCTGGCAGCACAACGCTTACTAGCGGCGCGGCTGATGCAGGAGCAAGCAGTGGCTTTACGAACGGCATCGCCAACAACGCAACGGCAGGCCAGCCCGGTTACGGTTGGCAATACTTCGAAAACGGCACGGCAATCTCCCCTACTGGCCAGTATTACCTTGGAGGCGAACAGCTAACCGGCGCAGGCGGTCAGCAAATGGGGCTGATGGATTACGCCGGGAAGTATTACGACAAAGGCCGCGTTGCCATGAATGGTGTCGATGGAAAGCAAGTCGGTAAGACCGTAGGCGCAGGTTTGATGACCGGACAGCAACAGAAGGCGAAGAACGCGCAACGTATGCCGACTCAGTTAGCACCGGCTGATTTCGGCGGTCAGTCATCCGGCCCGGCTCAGTCGTTCCAGACGCTTTCCCCTTATTCATCGTTCAGCGGTGGCTTCAATCCGCAAAAACGTCGCGGCCTTCTGTGAGGACATTATGGGACTACTAGACCAATACTTTGATCCTGCAACGCTGGAAGCTGCCAAGCAGTTCGGCCAACCGTCCGAAGAGGACAAGATTCGCGCCCGTAACGCTGCGCTAGGCCAGATGGGCTTTGCGATGATGGCTAACAATCGCGGCCATTCTGCGGGGCAGGCATTCGGCAACGCTTTCGGCAATGGCGGCATGGCGTTTAATCAGGCGTATCAAGGTTCGCTTGACGAAGCCAAACAGAACCAGATGCAGCAATTCAAGATGGCCGGATCGCTTCAAGGTATGCAGCAGGAAGCGGCTAAACGAAAAGCTCAACAGGATGCGATTGCACGATTGCCACAAGATCAGCAGCAGGCTATTTTGGCTGGCGTTCCTTACACCGACATTTGGAAAAACCAAAACACCGCTTACAACCTTGGTCAAGGCGAGCGTCGGTATCAAGGCAATACTCTTGTGGCTCAAGGCGAAGAAAAGCCGCTTGCTCCTGGCATGGTTAAGGATGCTGCTGGTAAGTGGGTGTTCGATCCTGGTTACGTTGCAGGCAAGAAGGAAATAGCTTCTGCTGGCGCTAATCGCATGAATGTGAATATGCCGCCAATGGAATCGGAAGAGCAGAAGGCGCTTGGCAAGGACTTGGCTGATCAGTATTCGACTACGCAGAAAACGGCCCTATCTTCTTCCGGCCTGCTGAACAAGCTGAACCGTGCCGAACAACTGATGCAGGGTATCAATACCGGGAAACTCGCTCCTGCCGCAACGGAAGTGGCTGCGCTTGCTGAATCGTTCGGCATCAAGCTAGACCCGAAGCTGCCGCAGAAACAAGCATTCTCTGCGCTGTCGAATGAACTCGCTTTGAGAGCAAAGAACGCTGGCGGCGAAAACCTGATGCCTGGCGCAATGTCCGAAGCTGACCGTACATTCTTGCAGCAAATGTCTCCGAGCATGACGAACACGCCGGAAGGTAATCGCCTGATCATCGAAACGAACAAGCGACTGGCAAAGCGCGACATTGAGATTGCAAAGATGGCGCGAGACTACCGCAACAAGAATCGAACGCTTAATGGGTTTGCCGAAGAATTGGCTTCGTTCTCTGACAAGAATCCTTTGTTCAATGACTTCAAGCCTGCCGCAACAAGTTCCGTTCGTTCTCAAGCTGACGCAATCCTCGGGGGCAAATAATGGCTACCGCTGACGACTACGCAAACTGGATTGTCAAAAACGCCGACAAGAAGGGAACGCCTGAGTTCGATACGGTTGCTAAGGCTTATCAAGAGGCAAAAGCAGAGAGTATTGTTGTTCCGAAGTCTGAGCCTGTCGGCAAGTCAATGAATCGAGAGATTGCAGACATTCCTCGCCAGATCGGACTGACTGGCCGTTATGCGCTAGAAGGACTTGGCACGATTCCAGAAATCCTCGGCAACGCCATGGAAGGCGCTGGCATCAAAGGCGCTGGCGGAAACTTTGGCACGACTGTTGCCAACAAGCTCGGCTTGCCGGTTCCTGAGTCGCAGATGGAAAAGATTGTCGCTGAACCTTCTCGGCTTATGGCTGGTTCTGGCGGCATCATCGGCGGCGCAAACAAACTTGCCAATTTCGCATCAAGTGCGGCTCGTCCTGTTCTAACTCAGATTGCGGCTAATCCAGGTCTTCAAACAGCATCTGCGGCTGGCGCTGGAGGGGCTGGTGGCTACGTTAAAGAGACTGGCGGTAATGATGGCTCTCAGCTTGTCGCGGCGCTTGCTGGTGGCCTTGCTGCACCTGCTGCGGTCAGTGCTGCGTCAAGGCTTCCACGAGCCGCTGCAAACGCAGTGCGTTCAGGCGTAGAGGCATTCGCTCCGGGATTGACGAAGCAGCCCGTAACGAATATCGACATTCTGATTCAGAACGCCATCCAGCCATCAGGATTGAATCTTTCGCAGATTCCGCAAGGAATCATGCATGGTCTTCGTCAGGATGTTGCAACAGCCTCGCAGACTGGTCAGCTTTCGCCTGATGCGGTTCGTCGGCTGGTTGATTATCGACTTGTTGGGGCTGCGCCGAATCGCGGAAACCTGACGCTTAATCCGAATGAGATTACCCGAGAAAAGAATCTCGAAAAGATTGGCGCAAACTCTAACGATGCTGCGCTTCAATCCTTGGCAATGCGCGTCAATGGAAACAACAATGCGCTAATTGAAGGATTGAACGGTCTAGGGGCTGGAACTAAGCAAGATGCTATCAGCGCCGCAAGCCAAGTAACCGACGACATTACTAGGCAGAACAATTACGCCAAGTGGGTCATTGACAATATGTATGGGGCAGCAAGAAACGCAGAAGGCCGTTCTGCTGCTCTTGATCCGTCTGTATTCACAAACCGCGCTAATAACCTGCTTGATGAGGCATTGCTTGGCGGCAAACTTCCGTCCGACGTTCGCAACCTTCTGAACAAGACTGCAACAGGCGAAATGCCGCTAACTGTTGATGTTTCTGAGCAGTTCAAGACGCGGATCGCTGCGCTTCAAAGATCATCAAACGATCCAGCGGAGCGCATGGCATTGGGTCAGGTGCGCCAAGCTCTTGAAGACACTCCTCTGATGGGAAGCGAAGGCAAGCAGGCAATTGATGCTTTCAACGCAGCTAGACGAGCAAACAAGGGCTGGATGGATGTTGTTGATAGAACTCCCGCGCTGCAAGCTGTGCGCGATGGCGTTGAACCAGACAAGTTCGTTAATCAGTTCATTATCGGGAATGGAAACAACGCGTCCGTAATGTCTGTTGCTCAGTTAAAAAATCTTGTTCGTGATAGCCCTGAGTCAATGTCTGCAATTCGCGGCCAGATTGCATCTTTCATTAAGGATAAGGCTACTAGCGGAGCAGCAGACGAGGTTGGAAAGGTCAGCCAGTCAGGACTCAATAAAGCAATTGAATCTATCGGAGAGCGCAAGCTGGCTATGTTCTTCTCACCGGAAGAGGTTGCGCGGTTCCGTGCGCTCGGGCGAGTGGCAAGTTATGAGCAAGTGCAGCCAGCCGGTTCTGCTGTGAATAACTCAAACACTAGCGGCGCAACCATTGGCACTATGTTGGATAAGTTATCGCGGATGCCGTTGCTCGGCAAAATCCCGATGGGCAATCAGATCCTTAGCCAGCCAATTCAGAACATTGCGGCAGGCTTGAACGCATCAAGGGCAACGAACATTCCGGCCAGCTTGGTAATGCCGATGCAACGCAGGCCGTCTATTCTTCCTAGTGCAGTAATTCCTGGTCTGTTATCAACTCAAGAATGACGACTATTCCACCATGCAACGATAACCGCAGCAATTAGCCAGCCCAATGTAATCGGATCAAAGTTCAATTAACAACCTCTTTCACGCCGTGAGGCGCAGGAGAAAACCGTGCCAATACCGTCCAGCGTAGCAGATTTATCTACCACCGCAAGTTCTAACTATCCATCCGGTTCAGAGTCAGCCAATCAGCTTGACGACTATCACCGCGCATTGTGTGCAATTGTCCGTCAGGTATCGGATGCCAAGGAAGATACCGGAGTCGCCGCGACTGCTATCACCGCAGAGCGTACCGCAGTCGCTACGCTGACGAATAAGACGCTAGTCGCTCCTGCTCTCGGCGCTCCGGCAAGCGGCACCCTGACGAACTGCACGTTCCCAACGCTTAACCAGAACACTACCGGAACGGCTGCGAATCTATCCGGCACTCCTGCGCTTCCTAATGGCACGACTGCAACTACACAAACCGCTGGCGACAATAGCACGAAGATTGCGACGACTGCTTACGTGGCAACAGCAGTAACTGCATTCACTTACACAAGCGCAGTAACTCCGCTGCCTTCTGCTGGCGCTGCTGTATCAACTGCACACGGTTTGGGCGCGACTCCATCCGATGTAGTGCTTGAGATTACATGCCTTACTGCTGAATTAGGTTATTCGATTGGCGACGTTCTTCAAGTTAATGCTCAGTGGAACACGTCAATTTGGGTTCCTACCTCAGTATTTAAGAACGCGACAAACGTCGGATTTAACCTCGCATCTGGTTACGTCATCTCAGGACTGAATAAATCAACGGGCGCAGGTGTTCAATTCACGCTGGCAAATTGGTCGTATCGTTTCCGCATTAAGGCATAACCATGAACGACGCCAATCAGTCAATTAACAACCTCTTAATGTCGAGACGACACTGGAGAAACCGTGCCAATACCAACCTCAGTAAATGATCTATCAACAACTGCGGAATCAAACTCTCCAACAGGTTCAGATAGTCCGTCCCAAATAGACAATTACATCAGGGCTCACGCTTCAATCATCAGGCAGGTAAGCGATGCAAATGCTGATTTAACAACCTTCTCTGCGCCTTCTGGATCTTCGCTTGTCGGCTTCATACAAAGCGGAACTGGTGCAGTAGCCACTACCGTTCAAGCCAAGCTACGCGAGTCTGTAAGCGTAAAAGACTTTGGCGCTGTAGGCGATGGTGTTGTTGATGATACTGCTGCAATAAATGCCGCATTTTCATATATCAGAACAAAAACAACAAATGGGGTTGGGATTACTCAAGGCGCATCTATAAAAATCACATTTGGCGGCGCGGGTGATATTTTCAAAGTCCTTGGTTCTATCAACGCAACAGGCCTAAAGGGACTGAATGTAATTATTGATGGTGGTGGCTCTACCATCCTAGGGGCGTGTGCAGGTCTGCCCGTTTTCGATATGCGCAATACGCGCTGGTTCAGCATCAACAATCTGAGCATTTGGGGCGACATAACCAACACTCCGACATACGGTGTAGTAACTGGACGGACATTATTGGCCGCGTCTTCCGCTGGTGATGGGTCGTTCAACGATTGCGCAATCCACGGGTATTTCACCAAAGCATGTTTGTATAACTTTACATCCGAAACGGTGCAATACCGCCATTGCCGGCTCTATAACAGTTATGTCGGTACGGGCGCAAATTGCTTGGTCATGGACGGAATCAACAATTACAACGTGCCGTCTGCTTTTGAGACGCAAAGCAACCCGGTTGATACGGCGGTCAGTTTCAACGAGAACAACTTCTATGGCTGTGATTTCCGTCGAATTGGCTCGACCGGAACAGATGCCTGCATTCGCTACATAGGCCACGCAGCAAGGCATGGTTATATCGAAAGCTACGCGGCTAACGACGCCGGGGATATTGTTGAGTATTACAAGCCCGTCACCCCTGGGCTGATCGATTTAGGTCTGGACATTCACGCCGAAGTTGATAACGGAACAAGCGGCGTCCGCAATTTCCTGCTTATTGATACCGTGACAGCATCCGGCACAGTTTCAATGTTCGGCCTGAAAATACGCGATCACGCTCCACAATGCCGCAATGCTTTTATCGACACAACAGGAGGTGTAAACGCTGTAGTCCTAGATGGTGCAGAAATAGATTTAGGAGACCCGGTAAATACAATCCCGTTGTTTGGAACAACGTCAGCCGCTTCAAAACTGCTTGTTTCTGGGGTAATCAAATGGCCGTCGTCAAAGACGTTGAGTCTCGCAAACAATTATTTCAATGGAAGCATTTACACCAAAGACTCAACGACGATTACACATACGCTCGGGGCGTATCAAATTATCAGGAGACCATCGGCGGCGGGCCAGAGGTATGTCGAGTTCAAAGGCCGGGCGAGGTTTCTTGGTGCGTCTGAAACCGCTTCTCCGACCAACTTCCTAGAACTTCGCGGATCTGATTCTGGCAGCGTTCGTGTTGTTGGTGGATCAGACACAACAACAAACGTTGCTGTAAAGGTGCATGGTCAAGGAACCGGGGCGTCAAGCCTTGCGGATAGCTCGGGAGTTGATCGTGTTATTGCCGACTCTGTGGGCCTTGCTTTTTTTGCAACCACACCAATCGCGCAGCCAACAACGGCGAGTGCTTCCGCCACGTTTGTGGCTGGCGCAGGAACGGCAGTCAATGACGCCAGTACGTTTGACGGATACACGCTGAAGCAAGTCGTTAAAGCATTGCGCAGCTATGGGTTGCTGCAATGAGTGATACCCAACTACTCACCATTGCCGCCTCTCTAGTCGCTACTTTGTTTGGCTTGTTGGTTGCTCTTCTTAGCTGGCTTGGGAATAAGTTCTATACCAAGCTGGACGAGATAAGCGGAAACCTCGTAAAGATGGCTGGAGAACTTCATGAACGCATCAACGGCCTTGATCGTCGCGTGACAAAGGTCGAAACGCAATGCGAGGAGCGCCGTCATGGGTAAGTTCCTGACTGAATTGCATGTAGTCCCTGTTGATGATTCTGAAGGCGGTCGATCTGTTTGGCAGCTTGAGTATCCGCTTGTTTATGAGTCTGACACGCTAGGAACTTCCGTTGCTGTTCCCGATGGATTCCTGACTGACTTTGCATCAGTTCCGCGCCTTCCGATTATCTATCTGTTCATGAACGATGTAGGGCAGAAGGCGGCAGTAATCCATGACTACCTTTATCGAAATGGGCTATTCACGCGAAAGCTGGCAGATCAGACTTTACGTGAGGCGCTCAAGGATATTGGCGTCAGCGCATGGCGTCGCAGCCTGATGTATGCAGCCGTTCGTGTTGGCGGATTCGCTAGTTATCGGGGACAGTCATGAGCCTCGTCGCTGCCCAGGCTGAGTTTCTTCTGCGCGTCTGCGACCTTGTGAATTACGCGACCAGCAATGGCTTCGTGGTCACCGGAGGGGAACTGTGGCGCACTCCTGAACAGCAGTTGATCTATTTCAAGTCGGGCAAGAGCAAGACCATGAAATCTTCGCACTTGAACCGGCTGGCTATCGACTTGAACTTCTTCAAGGATGGCAAGCTGATCAGCGACCGTGCAGCGCTTCGTCCGCTCGGCGTCTTGTGGGAATCGTTCGGCGACAAGTATCGGTGGGGAGGTAGCTGGCGAGGTCAGGTTGAATCCGGCGCATCCAAGTTTATCGACTGTCCGCACTTTGAGAGGCAAGCATGAGCTTCCGATTCTTCCTGTACTCGCTACTCCTGACCATCGCCGCTCTATTGCTCGGCAACGGGTTCGCGCCATGAAAGCGCAAGTAGTCGATTTCGCTCAGTGGAAAGCAGCGCACCCGCCGATTCTGATCTGCTGGCAGCATGGACTAGCTGCGGCAGTTGCGTGGCATAACTTGTGGCTAAAAATGCTTTCCAATACTCTGCGCTGACCTACGTAGCCATGCGGTTTTTAGCGGGCGTTGGAATCGTTGTTTTATTAGAAAGCCGTTCTGGAAACGCTTTTATATTCTAGTGCTTACTGGATGTTTCCAAGTATTCTTTGGCAGAATAGGGCGTAAGCTGTAAAGCCTTGTGCTGCAATGATCTACAGCAAACCATCATGCTGTGGTTTTGACCTTTCTAAAACTCAGCGCAGAAGTTACCGGAGTTTCCTTGTTTCTCAGATAGCGCCGATGGCTTTGGGCAGTCGTATGTCCTAGCAGCGCCTGGCTATCCATGCCTTGTTTCTTCGCGTCCGTTGCTGCCTTGGCGCGTATGTCGTGCATGTGTGCATCTTCGACTCCTGAACGCTTGCAGATGGTTTCCCATTGATCCCTGATGCGCTCGTATCGGTACGGCTTCCCGGCATGATCGTGGAGCAGCGTTAGGCCTTTGACTGACTGATGGTAAGCCCTCGCTCTGGCGACAACTTCCTGTAGGTCATCCGTCCATTCAAGAAGCATCCGGTGCGCTGTCTTTCCTTGCTTGAACGCTAGCCCTTCTGCGGATATGTCGGCATAGCGGATTGCCAGAACGTCGCCGATTCGCTGGCCTGTCAGGTAAAGCAAGCCCATGATGATCTGCATCATCTCGGAAGCCTTGGCGTACATCCGGTCATACTCGTCATCGGTAATGTACCTATCACGCGCCTCAGTCTTGAGCGACTTAACATCCCTTGCCACGTTACGCTCGACGCGCTCCTCTTCAAACGCCAACTCAAGGGAGCCGACCAATACCTTTTTGATCGTGTTGGCGACACCTGGCTGTTTCTTGTAGCAGGCGATTATTCGACGAACGTCCTGCGCGGTTATCTCCTGCGGCTCCATGTCGATCAGAATCTTGGCGAGGTGGTTCTTTGCCGAGATATACGAACGCTTCGTTGCTGGCGCTACGTCAAGCTGTGCAATGTAACGATCTAGCATTGCTGGCATCTTGTCCTTTGGCGCTTCCAGTATCTTCGCGTATGACTTCAGCGCAGATGGCAGGTCGTGTCCGATCATCGTCCATTTGCCTGATTTAACGTGGTAGTAGCTACCCGAGCGAAGGTAAACGCAGCTTGGAAGATGCCTGTTTGTTTTTCGTGGTCGCATGTAAATCATCCTCCAGAACTACCAAGCTACCATCTGATCGGCGGCGATACGGTATCCCCATCGCGTTCAATGCTCTAGCCTGGGCCGTCCATTTTGTACGCTTTGTCAGAAAACACAATGCGTCATTCGTTAGGAACATTCTGTTTCTCCTTCTGAGGCGAACAGGTGTGAATATCGTCGGCTGGCAATCCAGTTTTTCCGCATCGGCGACAATCAACCTTCAATCCTGTTTGGTTACGCTCGAAAATAGCTGACCAGCTATCAGACATAACATCGTCTGGAACTTGCTGCGGACGACGGGTCGAACCTTTGCTCATCGCTCGTTCTCCAGTTCTTGCGCGGTTGGTATGAACCAAATCGGAACAGGCTTGTAGGGCGTATCTAAACAATCAATTCCGGTTTCAATAACTGTTTTGCCGTAGTAATTCACATACTCGTACAGGTAATCATCTGGAACCTTCCTGATCTTCTCAATCAGAGCAAGCTGTATGGCCCTGGCGAAGTCGCCATCGGTCAGGTAAGTGTTTTCGTGGAGGAGGATGGATACCTCGTCGTCGGTTAGTAGGATGCTCATGATTTCTCCTTGATTCGGTATAGCGGCTCCCAATTGTTAATGTCCTCTTCGTGATAACGCGCAGAATGGCACTCGAAAATATTTCCGCCTTCATAGTAGTGACCAACCTGCTCAAGCGAAGCGAGTGCGGATTTGTATCCATTCCTGAATACGTCGATGAATGCTTCTTTCATTGCTCCGGGCTGGCTATCGAATGAAGTTCCGTAACACTTCTCAAAAGCCTGTCTGATTTGCTCGTCGGTCATTTCAGGATTCCTCTTCCGGTAGATCAATCTTGCCAGCCAGCCGGCGCAGGCGTTCGATCTCACGCGTTAGTGCAAGTTCTACACTTCCACAATGATTTGGGTCGTTTCTGTAGTCTCCACAATATCCAGCGATTTCATTGGCTCGACGGCTAAGGATTTCGGCAATTGACTTGCGCTCTACGTTTGTCAGATCGGTAATCATTTCCACTCTCCGTTCCTAATCATCATTGCTACCGCATCGAGTTGTTCATCGTGAGGGTCAAACATGCCAGCAATCCTCTCAACCAGCCGTGCATCTCTCTCGCGCAGGATGTCGGGGTTGGGCTGGATGGCTAGGGCATAGGCGACTAGATCAACCTCGTTGCCGCGAAGGAAATCCCTGTCATCGTCAGCAAGATCAATTTCCTTCAAAGCCTCATCCTTCACTCGCAGCGCCTCTGCCTGCTGTGCGATGGTTTCCTGCATATCACGCTTGTTTACTTCCAAGACTGTCACCGCAGCGTCAAGCTCCTCCACTTCAGCTTTCAGCGCGGCGTTTTCTGCTTGAATACAGTCGATGAAATCAATCAGTTCCTGATACTCACTGTAACGAAAATGGTTATCACCAGTCGCGCAGTTATTCAGGAATTCTTCCCACGGGTTATGCGGCTTTGTCATTCTCACTTCTCCTTCATGGCGCTAGGCGTGGATCAATTCGGCGTGTGCGGGGATGGTCATTTCACAGCCTCACACTTGAATACCGTCTTGCCGACGTAGAAGCCGCCTAGATTGCTGCACTCTTTAGCAACTGTTCCAGTTGCAGCTTCCCAAGCGCCGACGAATATCATTACCGCGCATATGCACATCAGCAGAACTTGAATACCATCGTCAAACATTCTCAATCTCCTAGTAGTACAACCATCCACCAGCCCCGCCGCGATTCGATTTAACCCAGCAAGCACACGGCATACATCCTAGTTTTGAAGTGGTCGGCCCACTGTCAGACTGGTGGCGGTTGTTCGGTTAATCAGCGCACCACTTCCAGATAATCTTTCCGTAACTTTTATCGTCAGGCTTTACGGTTCCAATCTTCTTGACCATCGGCGGCTCTTCAATAGACATGGCGCACATGGCTTCATAAACGCCCTTTCTTGAGCGTCCAGTTGCAGCACAGATTTCGTTCGTACTTGCGGTCATGT
>ERZ1034365.745-NODE-745-length-17549-cov-6.889366_pt1 | contig 17549 bp, 14 predicted proteins | sample MGYA00520615_ERZ1034365 | MGnify/ENA primary metagenome ERZ1034365 (study PRJEB33736, sample SAMEA104284505) | Azolla filiculoides | biome: Urban; feature: Water surface; material: Ditch water | place: Netherlands | collected 2015-10-28 | depth 0-0.1 m ... | reverse complement strand
GCAACCGACAGCAGCGTATCAATCGCAGCCTTGTTAGCCGACAGAACTTGTTCGTTATTCAGTGCAGTCATGGTGAACTCCTTAAAAGGTATCAAAGATAAAATTAAAAGCAAAAGAACGAAAAATCAAAAACCTAAGTCTCGGTATTTCTTATTCTTTGCACCAGACAGTTGTTTGCTGCGGTGCAACATAACGAATTATAGACCCACAAAACACCCTGTCAAGAATTATTTGTGCAGGACAGCAAAATACCCGCATGACATGAAATGCGGCACAATGATTCCAAATACTATTTGGAGAGTCTCCATGGCAATTTGGCGTCGAGTAAGTATTGTTGTTGCATGTGTCTTGGGTGTTATCGCAGCGCTGCCAGCGATTGCTGCAGAACATTCGATTGCTTGGGTTGTTCAGGGCAAGCCCACCCCATTGGCAAAGTCTGCGGTAAAGATTCTCGAGCAAGCGGGGGATGAAGGTTTGAACCCTTCTGATTACGATGCGGGCGGATTGTCCAAAGATATTGCTGCAGCGAGTCAGGGAGCAGGACTTTCTACAACCAAACAATCAGAATTAAATACCGGCATCACTCAATCGATGCAGCGCTATTTGCGTGACTTGCACTATGGCCGGGTTGACCCGCGTACGGTCTATGCGAAGTTCGACGTGCCACCCAAAAATCTTGATTTGGACGCAACGCTTAACAAGGCAGTGGTCGCTAATGATTTAAACCTTGCCGTTAAAGAGGCAGAACCTTCATTTCCTTTGTATAAGGCGCTGCGCCCCTGGTTGGCAACGTACCGGGCTTTAGAGGGCAATCCGGCCTGGTCCGGTAATTTACCGCCGTTGCCGGCGCAAAAACTGGAACCCGGTGCCGCCTATGTAGGCGTGAATTTGCTGGCGGCACGTTTGGTTTCCTTGGGTGACTTGCCGGCAGGCTTTGTGGCACCAGAGCGCTACCAAGGAACGCTGGTCGATGGCGTGAAGCATTTCCAGAAACGTCATGGCCTAAGCCCTGATGGTGTGATCGGTAAATCAACGTTTGAGCAGCTGAATGTCAAGCCGGCAGCGCGCGTTGAGCAAATTGCGCTGACCATGGAGCGTTTGCGCTGGACGCCCTTGATGGTGGATAAACGCTTGCTGGTTGTTAATCTGCCCGAATTTGAGCTGCGCGGTATCGAGATTAATGGGGACCAGGTACAGATCCCCCTGAAGATGAATGTGATCGTGGGTAAATCGCTCAATACACAGACACCCATGTTCAATGAGCAAATGCGCGCGATTGAGTTTAGTCCGTATTGGAATGTCCCCCCTTCAATTACCCGGGCAGAAACAGTGCCGAAGTTGCGCCGGGATCCGGGGTATTTTGATCGTCAGGGCTTCGAGATTGTGACGCGCTCCGGAGAAGTGGTGACGCATGTGGATGAAGCCCAATTGGCGGCATTGCAGAGTGGCCAGTCGCGCATTCGTCAGCGCCCCGGTGCGCAGAATGCCTTGGGCGATATCAAATTCATTTTCCCGAATAATGACAATATTTACATGCACCACACGCCATCAGTGGGATTATTTCAGCGTGATCGACGGGACTTTAGTCATGGCTGTATCCGTGTAGAAGCGCCAGTAGATCTTGCGGAATTTGTACTAAAGGATGAACCGGAATGGACCCCGGAAAAAATCCGTGAAGCAATGGAGAATGGCACCTCCAAGACGATACGTATCAAAAACCCAATTATGGTGGTGATTGCCTATGCCACAGCGATTGTGAAACAGCGTGGCGGCACCATCTATTTCTATACCGACATTTATGGGCACGATCGCCAACTGCGGGCGGCTTTGCAGAAATACAGCCAACGCTTCCAGGTGCAAGTGTCTAATTCTTCTGGAAATTCTCTGTAATTAGACTAGAATCACTATATGAAGCAAGAAAAACATGATCGTCGACAGTTCCTGCGCAAAGCCGTTCGGCTGACGGCGGGCGGCGTTGCGCTGCCTTTTGCCGGTGCAGCATCTGCGGCTTATCCGCAAAGGTCGCAGCAACCTGCAGCGAATGGGTTGATTGTGAGTGGTGAGCAGCGCATTCTTGCGTTTAACCATACGCATACGCGGGAGCGTATTGATTTGGCGTATGCGATTAATGACCAGTACGTACCCGACGCATTGAAAACCTTAAATCGTTTTATGCGCGATCATTATTCGGGTACGGTGGGCCAGATGGATCCGCAACTCTTCGATTTGTTACATCAGGTGCGCCATGCGCTGGGGGGTACGTCGTTGCCGGCATTTGAGGTGATATCCGGATACCGGTGTCCGGAGACCAATAATCACCTGAGAAATTCTCGTGGGGGCGGTGTCGCCAAACGCAGTTTGCATATGGAAGGCAAGGCCATCGATGTACGATTGCCCGGTGTGCCTCTGGCCGAATTACGCGATGCCGCCATTTCGCTGGAAGCGGGCGGTGTTGGTTATTACCCTTCTGAGCAGTTCGTGCATATCGACACGGGCAAGGTCCGCCGCTGGGGCTAAAGCTATTTGCTCAGATCGATGCCCCGGGTTTCGGGCAGGTATTTGAGTCCAACCAGGAAGGCAATGGAGAGCAGTAAGGTTGGGTACCAGAGACCAGCGAGTGCGCTCCCGGTTGTGTCGTTGATCAAGGTGATGACAAAGGGAAGTAGCCCGCCAACCCAACCGGCAGAGAGATTGTGCGGAAGCGCGGCCGCACTATAACGCGTTCGGGCAGGAAAGAGTTCTGCCAGTAGCGCGGTTTGTGGACCGGTTACTAGGGCCAGTGGCAGCGTCATCAACACCATCAGCAAGCCGGCCTGCAAGTTGTTCTCTGGAGCAGATATGGCAAGCCAGCCGCTAAACACGGGTTGTATGCAGAGCGCCCCAAGCAATAGTCCGGTAAGGACAACTTTGCGCCGTCCAATCCGGTCTGAAAGATAGCCCGCGAATAGGGTCAGGGGAAAAAGCGTGGCGGTACCGATAGCGACGAGCAGACTGCTGCGCGCGCCATCAAAGCCAGCGATGGTTTTAAGGAAAACACCGCTGTACACCTGCGCAGAGAAAAACAGTACAGCACCGCCAGCCGATACGCAAAGAAAGAGGATGCCCATGCGAGAGAGGGTCTGCCGATCACTAAAGCAGTCGCGCAGGGGCGTTTTTGCCAGGGCTGCTTGAGCTTGCAGGGCATGAAAAATCGGCGTTTCATGGAGCGCCGATCTGACTTTCAATGAAATAAGCAATAGTAGGAGTGAGACCCAGAAGGGAACGCGCCAACCCCAGGCAAGAAAGTCTTCGGCGCTAAGTGCTTGCTGCAGAAATGCAATTTGTAGCGTAGACGCAAGTATCCCCAGCGGCCCCATGAGTTGTAGCACGCTGGTATAAAGCCCCCGGGTGCGTTCTGGGGCGTGTTCGGTCAGATAGACAGCGCTGCCACCGATTTCCCCACCGGCTGATAAGCCTTGAAGTAGGCGCAGTGTTACTAGGAGTGCGGGCGCCCAGAGCCCCGCTTGGGCATAGGTGGGTAATAGCCCTACGGCGAGCGTGGCACCACCCATCAGAGCAATCGTAATCATGAAGACTTTGCGGCGTCCGATGCGGTCACCCAGCGAGCCGAAAAGCGCCGCCCCGATGGGGCGCACGACCATGCCGGCGCCGAAGGTTGCCAGACTTGCAAGCAAGGCCGTTGTGGGATTTTCCGGGGGGAAGAAGAGCGGGCCAAACCAGACGGCGAGGGCGGCAAAGGTGAGGAAGTCGTACCATTCCAGAAAAGTGCCAAAGCAAGCAGCAACCGCAACCCGTGTCTGTGGATTGTGTAACCTAGTATCGGCAGTGGCTTGTGATGAATGCATTCTGGTGGTTAAAGGTTGGGCGAAAGTAGGATTATCCGTTAGTCTTCGGTTTACGCATAAATTTGTCGGGTTTAGGAAACTGTATGGGCACTGTTCGTGAGGATCTGCAGGACCAGATCATCGCCATCCGCGAGACGGTGATGGACAGCTGGAAGGACCTGAAGTCCTTTGTCCAGGAAACCTGGCCCGCGTTGACAATTTTATTGGCCATTCTGATCGTCGCGGTGTGGGTTGCAGATCCGGCGCCGCCGCGCCATGTGATTATGGCGACCGGGCCTGCTGGTAGTTCCAATCAGCTCCTTGGACAAAAATACCAGCACTACTTTGCTGAACGGGGCATCACTCTACAGCTGGTGGCAACAGAGGGTTCTGTTGAAAACGTTATGCGTCTCCAGGATAAAAATGATCCAGTGATGGCGGCATTTGTGATGAGCGGGGCTGCGAAGCCGTTGACGCCGGGTATACAGACATTGGGCAGTATTAACTACCAGCCTTTCTGGTGTTTCTACTACGCACCACAGCCGATTCCTGCAAAAAGCCGTACGGTACAGCTCAGCGATTCCATGGTGAATGTGGGTACGCCGAACAGCGGTACGTATCTGTTGGCACGTCAAGTGCTTGGCCTGAACGGGTTGGATTTGGAAAAGAAGAACTTTGTTCATCTGCCGGATGATCAGGCGCTTAAAGCGTTAAAGCGCCATCAGCTTGAATCAATGTGCATTGTTGACGCGTATGAGTCACCCAATGTACAGGCAATATTAGCGATGCCAGGCCTACAGTTATCTGATTTCGATCGTGCTGAAGCTTATGCGCGACAGGTGGCAGCGATAGAGATGGTGACGATTCCTGAAGGCGGGCTCAGTCTGGTAAACAATCGGCCCGATAAGCCTTATCAACTGATTGCGGCGACGACAGAGATATTGATTGATGAACGTTTGCATCCCGCCATCCAAACGCTTTTTCTCATGGCCGCTAAATCCATTAACGGTAAGGAAAGCTTTTTCTCGAAAGAGGGAGAGTTTCCCATGTTTATAGATAGTTCTCAGCATCGAAGTAAAGAAGCTGAAATTTTCTACGAAAAAGGGACGCCCCTGCTCATGGAGTTTATGCCATTTTGGATGGCGGAGTTTATCCGTCGACTGATTGTTACGATGCTCCCCTTCTTTGCCGTGGCTTATCCGGTTATACGTTCGATGCCCAACTATCATAAGAACCGGGTGCGGGGCAGAATTAACCGGATGTATGGTGCCTTGAAGTTCTTCGAGCAGTCGTTGGTAACCGCTTATGATCCGGGGCAGAAGGTGAGCTATCTTGCCCAGCTTGACGCGATGGAGCGTGAAGCGTTGGGTATGAAAGTACCCAAATCAGTGGCTAGCGATTACTACACGTTGCGCAGCTCCATCGATTTTGTGCGCAATTGTGTTTTGCGCGATAGCTACAACGCGCATGCGGCCCCGCTTCAACCGCCTAGCTCAATAGAGGTGGCAGCTGATGATGGGGATGGCGATGATGTCTAGGCCGGATTAGTAGCCGCCTCGGATATCCGGGTTGTTCAGCGTGTCATTCGGGGTATAAACCGAGCCGCCCCAGTTGGCCTGCAGGTCGTAACCCGATTCACCAACCAGGTAGGTAGTGACATTTGGGTTAATAGAGCGCTGCATGCCGCCAGAACCAGCCGAGATATTGGCGTTTACATCACCGCCAACGCCTTTAGCCGCGGTGAACTGTTTGATAGCGTCCGCGTTCTTGAAAATGATGACCTGATATTGCTTCTGGAAGCCAGCCCCGGCGCCTTCACCGGCTTTGCGCTCCATCATGAATACGGGCTTCTGGCCAGGTTGAAATAGGGCGCCATCACCATTGGAAAGCACGACCAGAATGATGTTGACGTTAGTTGCATTGAACACGGCATAGCCGGCAGCGTTGCGAATCTCTTCTGCGGCCTTCGGATTGTGGCGGATGAGCTCATCGACGCCTGTGCGTGACATCTTGAGAATGGCTTCCCGTTTTTCAACCACCTGTTGTGAGGTGAGTGGTTGTCCGGCGCTATTGGTTGTCTGACAGGCGTTCAGCGACAGCACAGCGGTTAATGTAAAGAGGACAGAAATTAGTTTGCGAATCATTATTGCAGCGTCCGATAAATGGATTGAGTGCGACAAAGTATACAAAATCAGTGCATCTGTCATCTAAATTGAAAAAACCGGTGGCTGATTGGTTATGATCACATCATGAATTTACAGACTGCTACCGTGTGGCACCCCGGCGCAAGTGTGGTGCCATCGCCCAACTTTGATCAGCGTCCCGAAGGCGTTGAGATTGATCTGATTGTGATTCACTCGATCAGTTTGCCCCCCGGGCAATATGGTGGGCCTGGTATTGAACAGCTTTTTACGAATCAACTGGATCCGGCGGCACATCCTTACTATGCTCAAATTTCCGGCCTTCGGGTGTCGTCTCATTTTTTGATTAAGCGAGATGGTGCGCTGGTGCAATTTGTCCCGGTTGCGCAACGGGCTTGGCATGCTGGTGTTTCTAATTGGCAGGGCCGTGAACGATGCAATGATTTTTCGATTGGCATCGAGTTAGAGGGTGATGACGACACGCCCTTCGAACCCGCTCAGTATCTGACGTTGCAGGGCTTGTTGAAGTCTCTGGTGGACCTGTGGCCAATCAAGGCGATAACCAGTCATGCGCATATTGCGCCGGTACGCAAGACCGATCCGGGGCCCTATTTTGATTGGACGCACGTCGAGAGACTATTCCCGACGATAGACGTGGTGCGTTAAGCGAATATCTAGAAAGCTACGTTGGCGCGTAAACCGACAATCGTTGCGTTGGGTATGGCCTGGTTAGGGTTGTTGGGCATGGGCGCCTTGCCACCCGGATTGATCGCGTATTGTAGAAAGGGTTGCAACGTCAGCCAGGGGTTGATGGGCGCCTGATACGTGAGTTCAACCAGGGTTTCAGGTTTGACCATCGGTGTTTGTGTGCCGGCAAGTGCATTCTGAGCGCCTATCTGTCCGTTCAGATACGGTGTAAATTTAGCCCAACCCATGCCTAAGCCGAGTACGTCTTCCGGTCGGCCATCAAAAAGGCCAACGTAGGCAAGCCCCGCATCAAAATACCAGGTCACCAGATTGCGGTCTGTTTGTGGATTGTAAGTGACTCGTGTGAAAGCGCTGAGCCCTTGTGTTTCTGTGCCGGCCTCACGCCATATCGTTTGATCCACCAGGCCGTAAATTGCATATTGCCCACGGTAACTGGTATTAACTGGATTGTCGAAGCTGCGTCCGCTGCTCGATTGTGTGACATTGTCGACGATTGCAGAGTTGTACCAGCCGCCCAATTTGTAATTGCCGGGCAATGTTTTGTCGCCAAGATGAAGCTCCGGTGTATAGGCGGCTTCTACCCAGGAGAGCACGCCATCACCGACGGGAAAGTTTGTGCCGTAGGAGGTTGATGAGGTCGAAGGGCCGACGGGGGTGCCATTCATGATGGATGCTGTGAGCTTCCAGTCATCATTGAAGTCAAAGCTGGCTAGGGCACCGGGTGCCGCGTTAGGGTAGCCGGGCCCGCTACCGGGCATGTTGGCTTCCCAGCTATCGGGAAAGCCAAACGTTGAATTTACAAACACGGTGGCTGTGGGACTCATCATGTAGTAGCGGTCAGCTTCAAGTAAACCGCCGCGCAACCGGAATCGGTCTTCTATTAATCGCTGCTCTAGCCAGAATTCGCCCACTTTGGCCAGTGCCGGCTCTGACTCGACATTGCTCACCGTCATGAGGTTGCCGATATTCTGGGTGGAGAGATTCTGACCCTGAATACCGTAACCGGTGACGTGAATTTTTCCACCGCGCCAGCCCATGAGTTTGTTGAGGTCAACGTCTAGCTCGAGGTCGAGCAGACCATCGTAGACAAACCCCTGTTTGATGCCGCCGCGCGTATTGCCCAGGTAGTCACTCGTTTGATTCAACGTAAAACTAACCCCGTAGTTGTCTAGGAGCGGACGTAACCCACCCCAATCGCCGAATAGCGTGGTCGCTGTTGTGACGTCAGACTTGGTGGGAAGAAGCTCCTCAAAAGTTAGCCGAGGAAGCGAGCCAACAGTCTCTGCCCATGCTGTCTGCGCGCCGGCACACAGGAGCAGGATACCTGCAGATAACAGGGCTTGCGGAACCCTCTTGATGGGTGACATGGCGACAAGTAAGCAGACTAAAACAAAAGCCACCCGTAGGTGGCCTTTGTCTCAGAGCAGCCTAAGCTTAGGCAACTTGCTTGTTGGCTTCAGCCATCGACAGTGTGCTGAGCTGACGAATCAACTCAAGCTCCTGTGGCAGACGATCGGCCAGCTTGTCGAACCATTCTTTGTGCGACTCGAGTTCCTTCTCCCAACCCGCCGCGTCCAGCTTGGTCAGTTTGTTGAAGTCTTCACGCGTCATGTCCAGACCGGTCCAGTCGATATCTTCGTAGTTCGGTGTCCAGCCCAGAGCGGTTTCCTTGGCATTGACACGACCCTTGACGCGATCAACGATCCACTTGAGAACGCGCATGTTGTCGCCAAAACCTGGCCACATGAACTTGCCATCTTCGTCAACACGGAACCAGTTCACACAGAAGATGCCCGGTGGGTTGTCGACCGTGTTGCCCATCTTCAACCAGTGGCGGAAGTAGTCGCCCATGTTGTAGCCGCAGAACGGCAGCATGGCGAATGGGTCACGGCGAACAACGCCTTGAGCACCGAAAGCAGCGGCAGTTGTTTCCGAACCCAAGGTCGATGCCAGGTAGACACCATAATTCCAGTTAAAGGCTTCGTAAACGAGTGGCACAGTCGTTGCACGACGGCCGCCGAAGATGAATGCCGAGATCGGTACGCCAGCAGGATCTTCCCAGGCGCTATCCACAGACGGGCACTGGTTGGCCGGTGCTGTGAAACGCGAGTTCGGGTGGGCTGCCTTACGACCGGATTCCTTGGCCATTTCTGGCGTCCAGTCTTTGCCTTGCCAGTCGATCAGGTGTGCAGGTGCTTCTTTGGTCAGGCCTTCCCACCAGACATCGCCATCATCGGTCAATGCGACGTTAGTGAAGATGATGTTTTCTTTCAGTGTGGCCAGGGCGTTGTAGTTCGTTTTTTCGCTGGTGCCCGGCGCAACGCCGAAGAAACCGGCTTCCGGATTGATGGCGTAAAAACGGGTGACGCCATCTTTATCTTTGCGTGGTTTGATCCAGGCGATGTCATCACCAATGGTGGTGATCTTCCAGCCATTAAAGCTTTGTGGTGGAATCAGCATGGCAAAGTTGGTCTTGCCGCAGGCCGATGGGAACGCGGCTGCAACGTAAGACTTTTCACCTTCTGGCGATTCGACGCCAAGAATCAGCATGTGTTCAGCCAGCCAGCCTTCGTCCCGGGCCATGCTCGAAGCGATGCGCAGGGCAAAACATTTTTTGCCAAGCAGCGCATTGCCGCCATAGCCCGAACCGTAAGACCAGATTTCACGGGTTTCAGGATAGTGAACAATGTATTTGGTGTCCGGGTTGCACGGCCAGGCCGAGTCTTTCTCGCCTTTAGCCAGCGGTGCGCCAACGGTATGGACGCAAGGGACGAATTCGCCATCCGTGCCCAGCAGTTCAACAACAGCTTTGCCCATGCGGGTCATAGTGCGCATGTTGGTAACGACGTAAGGCGAATCGGAAATTTCGATACCGATGTGCGCGATCGGCGAACCCAGTGGGCCCATCGAGAATGGAATCACGTACATCGTGCGACCATGCATACAGCCCTTGAACAGGCCATTGAGCGTGGCGCGCATTTTGGCAGGCTCTTCCCAGTTGTTGGTCGGGCCGGCATCAATCTGCTTTTCCGAGCAGATGTAAGTGCGGTCTTCAACGCGGGCGACGTCTGACGGATCGGAGAATGCCAGGTACGAGTTAGGACGCTTGGCTTCATTTAGTTTGATCAGCGTGCCCGAAGCCACCATTTGTGCGCAAAGGCGGTCGTATTCTTCCTGCGAACCATCACACCAGACCACCTGATCAGGTTCTGTCAGTTGAGCAATCTCTTCAACCCAGGCCTTCAGGCGGGTGTTCTTAACGTATTCAGGGGCGTTGATGGCGACCATGGTTTCTCCTGTATGTCCTTGTTGCTGTACGCTGGATTGCGTTGGCTGAAACGTGCTGACCAGTCTTCTTGTGGTGAATGTCCGGTGCGCAAAGGCGCATCTCTCATATAAGAGTGCAATTATCGCACTTCATGCACAGCTAAGAAAGTCGGCGTATGCTTTCACCAAAGAATAAATCCCGAGGAGATGGTGCGGTGAGCGACAAAATCGATAAAAAACAAAGTGATAGTGGCGATTCTGCAAAAAACAACACGCAACGGCTACGGGAGTCGGCGCTCTACTATCATCGCTTTCCTAAGCCGGGCAAGATTGCAGTCACTCCTACCAAGCAATTAACCAACCAGTACGACCTCTCGATGGCCTATTCGCCAGGGGTTGCGGCAGCTTGTGAGGAAATCGTTGCCAAGCCGGAAGAGGTTGCCACGCTCACGTCCAGAGCCAATCTCGTGGGCGTAATTACCAATGGTACTGCGGTACTGGGTCTGGGAAACATCGGCCCCCTGGCAGCAAAGCCAGTCATGGAGGGCAAGGGCGTTCTCTTCAAGAAATTTGCCAACATCGATGTGTTCGATCTGGAAGTGAGCGAGAACGACCCGGATAAGCTGGTGGAAATTATTGCCAGCCTGGAGCCCACCTTCGGTGGCATTAACCTCGAAGATATTAAAGCGCCGGAGTGCTTCTATATCGAGAAGAAGCTGCGCGAGCGCATGAAGATTCCCGTCTTTCATGATGATCAGCATGGCACGGCTATTGTGGTGGGGGCCGCAGTGCTCAACGGACTGAACCTACTCGGTAAAGATCTGAAGCAGATCAAACTGGTGACCTCGGGTGCTGGCGCAGCAGCGCTGGCCTGCCTGGGTTTGCTGGTGCAACTGGGCATTCCCGTGGAGAACATCTGGGTCACGGATATCCACGGCGTCGTTTACGATGGCCGTCCGGAAGACATGGATCCGATCAAGGCGCGTTATGCCAAGAAAACGGATGCGCGTAAGTTGGCAGAAGTGATTGAAGACGCCGACGTCTTCCTGGGCCTTTCCGCAGGTGGGGTACTCAAGCCGGAGATGGTAGCCAAGATGGCCAAAGACCCGTTGATTCTGGCATTGGCCAATCCCACGCCGGAAATTCTGCCGCATGAAGTGAAGGCAGTTCGTGACGACGCCATTATCGCGACGGGTCGTTCGGATTATCCGAACCAGGTGAATAATGTGCTGTGCTTCCCGTTTATTTTCCGTGGTGCGCTGGATGTGGGCGCTTCGACCATTACGGAAGAAATGAAGCTGGCAGCAGTTAAAGCTATTGCAGATCTGGCGCGCGCCGAACAGTCGGACGTTGTTGCGTCTGCCTACGGTGAAAAGGTGAGCGGCTTTGGGCATGAATACCTGATACCAAAACCGTTTGATCCGCGTCTGATTGTGAAAATCGCACCGGCGGTTGCTAAAGCAGCTATGGATTCCGGGGTGGCTACCCGGCCGATTCGTGACTGGGATTCGTATCTGCAAAGTCTGAATGACTTTGTGTATCACTCAGGCATGATCATGAAACCGGTGTTTGCTCAAGCCAAATTGTCACCTAAGCGCATTGTTTTTGCGGAAGGCGAAGAAGAGCGCGTGCTGCGTGCTGTCCAGGTGATCTGCGATGAAGCTATCGCTAAACCAGTGTTGATTGGCCGACCGGCAGAAATTGCTCGAAAGATCGAGGCCGCCGGTTTGAGAATTCGTGAAGGCGTTGATTTCGAGGTCATTTACAACGATGGTGCGTTCTTCGAAGCGCATTACGAGGAGTTCTGGCAGGAATATCACCGACTGACTGAGCGTAAGGGCGTCGGTGCAGAGTACGCCAAGCGGGAGATCCGTCGCCGGGCAACGCTCTATGCCGCATTGATGGTGCGGCTGGGTTATGCCGATGGTCTGGTATGCGGCACCTTCGGTCGCTATGAGTTGCATCTGACCCACGTTGAAAATATTATCGGCAATGCGGATGGTGTGGATCGCTTGTCTGCGATGAACTTGCTGATGTTGCCAGGTCGTACGGTATTTATTGCAGATACCTATGTGAATTACGACCCGACCGTAGAAGAACTGGTAACGACGACATTGCTGGCGGCTGAAGAAATTCGCCGTTTCGGTATAGCGCCTAAGGTGGCATTGCTTTCTCATTCATCATTTGGCAGTCTGGATACACCGACGGCACAGAAGATGCGGGCGCTTCTGGCGCGTCTGCATGAAGTGGCACCATCACTAGAAGTAGAAGGTGAGATGCATGGTGATGCGGCGCTGGATGAGGTGATCCGTTCGCAGGTCTTCCCGAACAGTCGTTTGAAGGGTCCTGCTAATCTGCTGGTAATGCCCAATCTGGATGCGGCCAATATTGCATTTAATCTGCTCAAAGTTGCGGCAGGGGACAATTTGACGGTGGGGCCGATTTTGCTGGGCTCGCGTAAACCGGCCCATATTCTGACGCCAACGGCAACGGTCAGGCGTATTGTGAACGTGACGGCGCTAGCCGTGGTCGATGCCTTGATGGACGAGCAGCAGCGAAGCTGAAATATTGCTTAAGAGAAATCGCCTATCCTGTTAATTTAATTGGCATTGCACTCGGATTTCCATTTGAAAATCCGGGTCTTTGCGCTAAAATAAAGCCATTGAATATGAATTAGGTTCCGCTCGGCCTTTCTGACGGAACGCTTTACTCGGATGGTGCGTTGTTATGGCTTTGAATAAGCGTTTTCTCTCCAGGAAATTGATGGCGGTGCTCGTCATGAGCGGTATGCTGTCCGCTTCTGTCGGCTATGCGGCAACGGCTTCGAAGACGGCAGCTCCGGATGCGAAGCAGAGCAGCAAGAGCAAAACGGTTGCAACCAAAAGCAAAAAGAACGCCAAGCCTGTGAAATCTCAGGCGATGAAAGAAACGCCTAAAACGGTTGCTGCGCAGAACGCCGCACGCGACAAAGTGGTCAGTGCCACCTCTAAAAAACCAAGCCGCCTGCTGGCGAGTAAAAAGCCACGCGATAACCCGCCAAAGAACTGGGGTGAGTGGAACGGCCCGGTAGGTAGTTCGCCTGGCTTGCATTCACATGCGGCATTGCTGTTGGATATGCAGAATGGCGAGGCGGTGTATCAGAAAAATGCAACGCAGATTGTGCCGATTGCGTCGATTACCAAGTTGATGACCGCAATGGTGATGCTGGATGCGCATTTGCCAATGAATGAAGAGTTTTATATTACCGATGATGATGTGGATACCTTGAAGGGAAGCCGTTCACGGCTGGCAGTGGGTACACAACTCTCGCGACAGGAAGCGTTGGTGCTTGCACTCATGTCGTCAGAGAACCGCGCTGCCCATTCGCTAGGACGCAATTATCCGGGTGGTATTACGGCGTTCGTTGCGGCCATGAATCGTAAGGCGCAGGAACTCGGTATGACGAATTCGCGTTTCCTTGATCCTACCGGTTTGAATTCCGGCAATGTTTCAACCGCACGCGATTTGGCCAAGATGGTTACTGCGGCCTCGAAGTACCCCGCGATTCGAGAAGCATCAACCACGATCGATGCCAGGCTGGATGTGCGTGGTCGTATGCAAGAGTATCGCAATACCAATCCGTTGGTCCGTTCGGATGATTGGGATATCGGCGTGACCAAAACAGGGTTCATCCGTGAAGCAGGCAAGTGCCTGGTGATGCAAGCAAAGGTCAATAACCGGCCGATGGTGTTTGTGCTGCTGGATTCGGAAGGTTCAATGACCCGCGTCGGTGATGCCAATCGCCTGAAGAAGTGGGCTGAAGCTCAGAGCTAATGGTTCAGAGGCGCGCGCCAAGCGCGCGTGACACCGCGTCTGCACAAGATTTGAGCGCAGGTACCCATACCCTCTCGTGCTCACTGAAGCGATCGCTGGGTGAGGAAACTGATACAGCCGCAACGAGAAGCCCCTGATCATCGCGCACGGGTGCGGCAACACAGCGCAAACCGAGCTCGGCTTCCTCATTATCAAAAGCAATGCCTGCATTGTGTGCTTCGGCGAGGGCGTTGTTTAATGCCAAAAGATCGGTCAGTGAGTGTTCGGTATTGCCCGGCAACCCTGTTCGTTTGGCATATGCCGCAACCTGAACGGAACTATCTTCAGCGAGAAAGAGCTTGCCTAGAGAGGTTAGGTGCAGGGGGGCACGAGAACCGACTCGGTAGAAGACACGCACGCGGGCTGCATTGGCGGCCGCACGATCCAGGTAAATAATCTCGTCGCCGTCCCGAATCGCCAGATTGACGGGTTCGCCGATCTGTTCATGCAGCTGCTCGATAAAGGGACGTGCAACATCGCGAATCTGTAGACGCTCGCGAACCAGATTGCCATACTCAAGCCAGCGTAAACCCAGTCGATAAAAACCACCGACCTGATGCTCCACAAGACCAATGCTGGCCAAAGCGCCCAGAATGCGATGCACCGTAGAAATGTTGAGGCCTGATTCACTGGCTAGGAGTTTTAATCCTATGGGCGAAGAGTGACCAGCCAGAATGCCGAGCAGCAAATCTGCACGCTCAAACACCTGAATGCCATTGTTAGTTGTGCGCTTTGTTGGAAATTCGGAGGTCATTGATCAGGCGGGTGGCGTATAGAAAAGATAGAATGCGTGCAGGTACATTTCAGAAACTCGACCGTATTTTACTATGTGAAAACAGGTCTTGATGCAGGGATAACAGATGACAGGTTGTTGCACTTTGCCGCCGCGTGAAGCGCCGGCGATTCCGTTGTGGATTAATGGGCGTCCGGTACTGGCGATGCCGCTAGAATTTAATGAGATTCGCGAATCAGCAACCCAACGTTTAATTCGTCGGGTGCCTATGGTGGATGAGGTATTGGCAGCGAGCGCGATTGTTTGTGCGAATCAGTCACAGCGATTAGCGCCAGAAGCTGTAAAAGACTTTCTGACGTCTATGTTGCAGGCGCTAGAAGAGTTGGAAGATCATTTTTCCGGACTCAGTGCTGTGGAAAGTCATACGCATCTGGAGTCAGGTAAAGCGGACGTGGCGAATGCGATCGCGAGTGTTCAGGCATTGTTAGAGAAACCGCTGGCATCCACCTATCGCTTAGACCAGTCTGTGTTGGCGCTATCCGGCCCCGGTATGCCGCTTTCAGCAGCGCTTAACCTAGTATTGCCGGTCGTGATCAACGGGGGAGCGGTCACGCTGGCTCCAGATGTTAACGCACCATCTTGTGCCTTGGCGCTGACGGAATTATGTGGTCAATGTGGATTGCCTGACGGCTTGTTTAATGTAGTCTATGTACGTGATCCTGTCGCGTTACAGTTGGTGAACGAACCGGGTATCGCACAAGTACGGTTGTTTGGCCCAAGTGCATGGGCGCAACGTTGGCAGACAGCTGCGATGGATTGGAAAACCCCCTGCGAGTTGGTACCGGCCTAGTCAGACACCAGATCAAAGCTACTGCAGTAGCGGCTTAAGCCACTGGATGAGCGTTGGTAGCGCGAGGGCAGTGAGTAAACCATTTAATCCCATGCCTAGTGCGGCAAAGGCGCCCATGGTTTCGCTGACCTGAAATGCACGTGCAGTCCCGATGCCGTGGGCGGCAACGCCGAGTGCAAACCCACCCACAGCCTCATCTTTTATTTTGAGCCAACGGAATAGCGTTTGTGCGGTTATTGCGCCAAGGATTCCTGTGGCGATCACCATAACGGCCGCAAGAGAAGGGTGTCCACCGATGCGTTCGGCAATACCCATGGCAATCGGTGTGGTGACAGATTTGGGCGCAAGCGAAAGCAGGGTAGGTAAACTACCGCCTGCCCAGTGGCCGACGAATAGAGCGCTGAGCATGGCAGTCATCGAACCACCCAGTAAAGCGATCAGTAGCGGTCCGGCCAGACCAACCAATCGTTGAAATTGACCATAGAGCGGAATTGCCAAGGCAACTGTTGCTGGCCCCAGCAAAAAATGGACGAATTGTGCGCCACTGAAGTAGGTGTCGTATGGCGTACCGGTGAGTGTGAGTAAAGCCAGTAACAAGATAACGGCAATCAGCACCGGATTGGCAATGGGATGTGTGCCGCAACGCCGATAAATCCAATGGGCCATCTGGTACGCCACCAGCGTCATCGTTAACCAGAATAGCGGTGTGGCAGAGAGGTAGACCCAGGTCTGTGAAATGCGCTCAGGCATGATGCGCTCCCGGCTTTTGACGGGTCAGTGAGCGCAGGATAAGTGCGGTGACCGCCATGGCACCGAGCGTGCTCACGATGAGAGCAACGCTAATCGGCAACCATTCATCAACAATCAGCTGTAGATAAAGCATCACACCCGTGCCAGCGGGCACGAAAAGCAGAGATAGATGTTGTAACAGTGTGCTGGCAGTTTGTTGGAGTGCTTTCGGGATCGGGCGGTCACCGTGGCCACGTATGACCAGGGTCATAAAGAGCAGGGCCATACCAATGACTGGTCCGGGAACAGGTAGGTCGAGTACATGCGCCAGAATCTCTCCGGTCAGTTGATAGAGCAGCAACCAGGTGAGTGCAACGATCATGAAACGGGTCTCCTCAAAGACAGACGGCACCCGCAGGTGCCGTCTTGGTGGGAAGCGAGGCGGGTTAGGCCATGGCTTCGTACAACGGCAGCGTCAGGAACTCCGGATATTCCGGGGTCAGCGACATCTTGTCGAAAATCACGGCAGCCTGATCATAGGTTGCGGTATCTTCGCCCTGAGCGCTCACCGTGGCTTTGACCTTGGCCAGCTCTTCGCCGATCATACCGCGAACCATCTCGACGGTAACCTTGCGGCCATCATCCAGAATCCCCTTCGGCGAAACCACCCACTGCCAGACCTGCGAACGTGAAATTTCAGCGGTGGCTGCATCTTCCATCAGGTTGTGAATCGGTACGCAACCATTGCCGCCGAGCCAGCTGCCCAGGTAGTGGATGCCAACGTTGATGTTGTTACGCAGCCCGGCTTCGGTAATCGGCTGTTCCGGTTGGAAGTTCAGCCAATCTTTGGCGCCGAATTCTTCAGTGCGTTGCTTTTCCCACTGGTTCGGACGATCGCCCAGCACCTTCTGGAACTCTTCAGCGGCAATCGCTACCAGGCCTGGGTGAGCAACCCAACCGCCATCGAAGCCGTCGTTTGCATCACGGGTTTTGTCATGACGGATACCGGCCAGTGCTTTCTCGTTGGCCACTGGATCGTTCTTGATCGGGATCAGAGCCGACATGCCGCCCATGGCCGGCGCGCCACGCTTGTGGCATGCCTTAACCAGCGCCAGTGCATACGAACGCATGAAGGGGACTTCCATGGTGATGGCGCCCCGCTGCGCCAGACAGAAATCCTTGTTCTTCTTGAACTTTTTGATGCAGCTGAAAATGTAGTCCCAGCGACCGGCATTCAGGCCAGCCGAGTGTTCGCGCAGTTCGTACAGAATTTCTTCCATCTCGAAGGTGGCGAGAATGGTTTCAACCAGTACGGTCGCCTTGATGGTGCCTTGCGGTAGGCCGATTTCGTTCTGTGCCATCACGAAGATGTCGTTCCACAGGCGGGCTTCCAGGTGGCTTTCCATCTTCGGCAGGTAGAAGAACGGGCCGGCGCCTCGGGCAAT
>ERZ1034365.743-NODE-743-length-17591-cov-3.700011_pt1 | contig 17591 bp, 17 predicted proteins | sample MGYA00520615_ERZ1034365 | MGnify/ENA primary metagenome ERZ1034365 (study PRJEB33736, sample SAMEA104284505) | Azolla filiculoides | biome: Urban; feature: Water surface; material: Ditch water | place: Netherlands | collected 2015-10-28 | depth 0-0.1 m ... | reverse complement strand
GGGTCTACCCCAACCCGGTGCCGCACGCCGACGTGGTGACCTCCACCACGCACAAGAGCCTGCGCGGCCCGCGTGGCGGCATCATCCTGATGAAGGCCCAGCATGAAAAGGCCATCAACAGTGCCATTTTCCCCGGCCTGCAGGGCGGCCCGCTGATGCATGTGATCGCGGCCAAGGCCGTGGCTTTCAAGGAAGCACTTGCACCTGAATTCAAGATCTACCAGCAGCAAGTGGCCAGGAACGCGATCATCGTGGCTGAAACGCTGACGCAGCGCGGACTGCGCATTGTCAGCGGCCGGACCGAGTCTCACGTCATGCTGGTGGACCTGCGCTCCAAGGGCATTACCGGCAAGGAAGCAGAGGCCGTCTTGGGCAGTGCCCACATGACGATCAACAAGAACGCCATCCCCAACGACCCGGAAAAGCCGATGGTCACCAGCGGCGTGCGCATTGGCACCCCGGCCATGACCACGCGGGGCTTCAAGGACGAAGAGGCCCGCCTGACAGCCAACCTGATTGCCGACGTGCTGGACAACCCGCGTGACGCCGCCAATATCGAAGCCGTGCGCGCCAGGGTGAACGCGCTGACAGCGCGATTCCCGGTCTACCGGTAACCGGTCGCACGCAGCGTACAGCCTGTCGCCTGCAATGACAGTTGGTACGCCCTGTGATCCCAGCCTGTCATCCCGGACTTGATCCGGGATCCACATCACTCGAACTGGATTCCCGGCACAGCCCGGAATGACAACAAAACATGAAATGCCCCTTCTGCGGACATGCCGAGACCCAGGTCGTCGAGACCCGGATTTCCGAGGACGGGGATTTCATCCGACGTCGCCGGCAGTGCGGCGCGTGTGAAAAGCGGTTCACGACCTACGAGCGCCCGGATGTCAACTTCCCGTCCATCGTCAAGAAGGACGGCCGGCGCATTGAGTACGAGCGCGTCAAGCTGCTGGCGTCCTTCAACCTGGCGCTGCGCAAACGGCCGGTGAGTACCGATCAGATTGACAGTGCCATCGAGCGCATCGAAGAAAATCTGCTGAACCTGGGTGTGCGCGAGGTCCCTTCGAGCCGCATCGGGGAGCTGGTCATGCGCGAACTCAAAAAGCTCGACAAGGTGGCCTACATCCGGTTCGCCAGCGTGTACCGCAGCTTCGAGGATATCGACGAGTTCAAGACGCTGGTGGACGAAGTGCGGCGCTGAGCCGCAGCGCAGGGCCGGCAGCGCCTGCTGCACGCTCCGTCTGTCGCCCTGAGCTTTCCACTGGTCGCACGGCGCTGGAACTTGCCGCGCAACCATCGCACAGTGCGACCATGGTTTCCTTTCATTTTGCCGTTTCAGGCGCATCCAGTCGCAAGCATCAACGGGGCATGTCGCTGGTTGAGGTGCTGGTTGCGCTGGTCATCTTCGCGTTGGGCATGCTCGGCGCGGGTGGATTGATTCTGTCCAGCCTGCGCTCCAGCCAGTTTTCCACCTCCGCCTCGGTGGCCATTGGCCTGGCACGGGACTACGGCGACCTCATGCAGATGCTCCCGGCCACTGTGATTTCGACAACGGGCAGTGCAACCAACTCCTTCACGATCGATACAGCCGCCACGGCGACACAACCTTCAGAGCGATGTACAACCAATGCCTGCACGCCAACGCAGATGGTGGCGATGGGCACTTGGGAATGGGCCGAGCGGGTCAAGGCTTCGCTGCCTGGCGGACGGGCCCTGGTCTGCAAGGACACTGACCCCAAGGACAGCAACGGCCTGTACAAATGGGATTGCGATAACGAAGGCACCATGACCGTCGTGAAATTTGATTGGGTTGCCAAAACCGGAGCGGCGGGCACAGGGGATGACAACCTGAACGCCAAAGACGCCAACAACGTCGTTCGCCCCAAGATGGTGGTCACGCTTTTTGGCAACCAGACGGATTTCATCGCGCCATGAAACAGGTCCTTTTCATTCGTCAGCGGGGCTTGACCCTGGTGGAGTTGATGGTCGCCATGGCGTTGATGCTCCTGGTGTCCATTGCGTCCGTCGCGCTCTTCAACATTTCCAGCAGCAGCTACAAGACGGTGGACGCCTCGCAGGAACTGCAAGACAACGCACGGTTTGCCATGGAAATCATTGGCCAGGCCGCAAGGGTGGCGGGCTATGAGGACCGCGTCGGCCCACCGACCGCGGGAGATTTGACCGACACCGTGTTTGGCCCGACCAATCCGGTCAATTGGCGTGTGCAGGGTGCCAACAATGCCCAGATCAGCGGCAGCACCTCCCTCAATTTCGGCTCCAACAACGGTGTCAACCGCAGCGATGCGCTGGTGATCCGGTTCTTTGGTGCCAACCTGCCGGACCCCGTCAACCCGAACGCACCAAAATACGCAGCCGGGTTCCCCGTCCCGGATGGCAGCATCATCGACTGTTCTGGCCGGAGGGTTCCTTACCCCAGCGGCAGCGACGACGTCGGTGTCAGTGCGTTTTATGTCAAGCTGCTCGACGGCGAGCCGGAGTTGTATTGCAAGTCATGGAATTCCAACGATGCCTCGCCCAGCTTCAGTGACACACAGATCATCCGCGGGGTCGAAACACTGCAGGTCATGTACGGCCTGGACACCGATGCCGACGGGATCCCCAATCGCTGGGTCAGCGCCACGACGGCATGGGACAGCTTCACCGCGCTGACGAACTGGAACAACGTGGTCGCGATGCGGGTCGGCCTGGTCCTGCGCGGTCCGCCGGGTTCGGCGCAGGGGCAAAGTGCCACAGCCAGCGACAACACCATCTACCCGCTGGGCAAAGCCTTCACGGGCAGCAGTACCGAGGACGGACTCGTCCTGACGCCCGCCAACGACGGCCGGCTGCGCCGAGCCTACGCAACCACTTTCATGTTTCGCAACGCTGCGCGTTGACGAGAGGCATCATGCGCGAACGCAACTTCACTCAGCAGTCCAGACAAGGCACGCTCCCGAAAGGGCAGCGCGGCATGGCATTGGTGTTCGTTCTCATCATGATCAGCATCGTGTTTGTGATTGCGGCGGTCTCCTCCCGACTGGTGACACTGGGAGAGCGTGCGGCCCGCAATGACCGGGACCGTCAAACCGCTTTTCAGGCTGCTGAAGCGGCCTTGTCAGACGCAGAGATTGACATCATGGGCCCCAATACTGCAGGCAATCAGCGTGTTGCCATGTTTGGAGAACTGCCTGCAGGAGAAGGGTGCAGCAACGTCAACGCGACCCGCGGTTATTGTGGCCGCCTGACGCCTGCAACGACCGACGCAACGCTTCTTTCGGTCTACAAGCCCATTTTTGCCAACGAGGATGCCAGCACCCGTCAATGGGCGGGCTTCGGCGAATTTACAGGCCGGGAAGACGATTTCCCGGTTTCCTCTTCCGGGGCACTGCCGGTCAAGGTGCCGCGCTACATCATCGAAAAATCACTGGTGAGTTTCCGCAACCGGTCGACCACCGTGGGTAAACCGTTTGACGCGTTCATCATCACTGCGATCGGCTATGGCCTGCAACCGGGTACGCAGGTGGTGCTCCAGGCCGTGATTTCAAAACCTGTTCCCACCAACTGAGCCCATCAAGCATGCAGCAACTCCTTCACCTGATGCGCAAGCTGTTCATCCCCGCAATCAGCAGCGCCCTCGCCCTGCTGATTGCGGGCAGTACCGCACAGACGACACCCACCATGCCCACTGTGGACCTCAGCGTCGGCCCGGTCGCCATCAATGCCCAGGCCGTGAATATTGCGCTCGCGCTGTCAGTGGAATTCCCGACCGTTGGCGCCGCTTACCGGACGTCTGACTACAACCACGCCACGACCTACCTCGGCTACTTTGACACCAAAGGCTGCTACACCTACAAGGATCTGACCACGGGCGCTCCGCTCGGAGGAGAGTATTTTTACCGCACCGGCAGCGTGGATGCAGACGGCTATTGCCTGGCGGGCACATCCGGCGGCGGTCGTTACAGCGGCAATGCACTCAACTACATCACGACCTCTTCCATCGACCTGCTGCGGTACGCCTTGACCGGAGGCAACCGGGTCGTCGATACCGCAGGCGTCACGGTACTGGAGAGAGCCTACCTGTACAAAGACTGGAACCTGCACAACGCGACCTACTTCCCGGCGAAACGGATTCCCTCGGCCATGGTGGGCAAAGTGATTGCACCGGTCCATACGGGCGACGTCTACGCAGGCGGATGCTGGGATCGCGTGTGGTTCGGCACCTCGAACGCTTCGCAAAACTGCGCAACGCCGGGCACATCAGGCAACCTCAATCCCACGGTGGTCACCGGCACGGTCACCACCACGGTCACGAATGTGGTGCAGGTTCCGCGCGGCAGCACGGCACCTGCCGGGGGGGTGTTCCAGACTGTGGCCTGGGTCATTTCAAATCCTTTGCAAACGGTCACGGCCGCACCCACAGAAGGTCCGGTCACCTTTTCGGATGTGCCTGTGGCAGGCACAGGCACAACGACCTCAGTGCCACCGGCGCCATTGACCCCCGCAGACGGTTTTCTCTACAACATCTACCAGCTTCAGACCGGCACCTGGACGGCCACACCGCCCGTATCACCCGAGCCAACCGTGACCACAGTGACCGTTGCGCCGCTCAGTCCACGGCTCTACCAGTCGTTCGTGCCAACGTCGGGGTCCTACCAGACCTTGACGCTTGCCAGGCGGTCCAGCAGCAACAACAACAGCGTCAGGGTGTGTGCCAAGAACAGCAGCACGACCAACCCCGGCAACTTTATTGGACTGCTCACCAGCGCCGGCCTTCCAACGGACGTACCAGACAGTTGTGGTGACAACGGACCCTACGACAATTACAACAATCGGATTCGCGTCGATGGCTCCCTGCTGCCACGCACTGTCTACGAACCACTTGGTTCAACCACCCGATACGGCGTCCACACCAAGACGCCCGTTTACCGCGCCTACACCGTCCGTCGCGACTACCATGTTTACAACGCAATGGACGAGTACCTGGTGACCTCGACCAGTTCAGGCACGGTCAACAGCACCACAACGGGCGTCATGAGCGCGCGGGTGCGGGTCTGCGACGATGCAGAAAAAACCACCCGCACCGATCTCTGTGCTCGCTACCCGGACGGCAACTACAAGCCAGTAGGAGAAATTCAGCGGTATGCCACCGGTGTGCGCGTTGCAGCCTTTGGCTACCTGAAAGATGATTCCAGCAGCGCCTACGGCGGGGTTCTGCGCGCGCCGATGAAATACATCGGCCCGACCTACATTGACCCTGAGGGCCAGCCACAAAACAACACTGCCACGGAATGGGATGCGGACTCGGGGGTCTTCAACGTCAATCCGCTCAACGCAAGCACCCCGTTCACTACCAGCGGTGTGATCAATTACCTCAACAAGTTTGGCACGTTGGGAAGCGAAAAAGGCTACTACAAGGGCCTCGACCCGGTGGGCGAGCTTTATTACGAGGCACTGCGCTACTTCCAGGGACTCCAACCCTCATCCCAAGCCATCTCCGTTTACACGGGAGACACCAGCAAGGCGGACGGCTTTCCAGTGACGACGTCTTGGACGGACCCGGTGCAAAACGCATGTGAGCGGCGAAACTTCATCCTCACGATCGGTGACGTGAACACCCACTATGACAAGCAGTTGCCAGGGCATCGTTCGCCAAGCGGAGTCAACAGCAACCTCACGCAAGATCCCGCGCGTGCGGTAGAAGCGATTCCAGGTTCTTCCCAGACATTCAACGCCGTCACCTGGACTTCCCTGCTGACCGGCTTTGAAACCAATACCTCCAAGGCCTATACCGACTCCCTGGGGCGGGCCCAGACAACGCTGGGCAACCCCACCGAAAACGACAACAACACCGCGCTGGATACAACAGGGACCGGATCGGGAGGGAACTCCGCCTACTATTGGGCGGGTGCGGCCTACTGGGCCAATACACAATCCATCCGGCTGGACACCAAAGGCACACCGGCCCAGAGCATGAAAGACGTTCGCGTCAAGACCTTCACGATTGACGTGGACGAAGGTGGCAATGGAAGCATCGAAGACACCAACCCCCGTGGTATCAAACCACGCCGCAGCAGCTTCTACCTGGCTGGAAAGTACGGCTGGTTCAATGACGCCAACCTGGATGGCAATCCGTTTTCCACTTCAGGCGGCGTGATCAACAACAAGGAGTGGGAGGACCCCACTGCACCCAACACCCCGGACGGCTATGTCATTGCCAGCCAGGCCCAGAGAATGATCACGGGGATCCGCAAGTTCTTCAGGGCGGCCTCCAGCGAGCGCGGTGCAGCCTCCGTCTCTGCGGTCAGCACCTCGCGTTTCACATCGAATGCGCCAGACGGTGACTTCTTCGCCCCCCGCTTCCTGGCAGGGGACTGGTCGGGCACGGTGCAGCGCTCCAAGCTGATCCTGAACACCACCACAGGCACTGTGGAGTCCACACCGGATGTGGTCTGGGACGCGGGCGACATCCTGACTGGTGCTTCCATTACCGTATCCACAACGGTGGCCGATCCGTTTGTCAAGCCGGCAGACCGAAACATCCTGACTTTGGCCACGGTGGGCGGCGAGACACAGGGCGTGTTGTTCAACGTGGCCAACAAAGGGCTTCTCGACACGGCCGTTCTCGCTGCGCTGAACACCAACCCGAGCACCACCCTCGTCGACAACCTGGCCGATGCGCGCATCAACTGGATCCGTGGCGACCGCAGCAATGAATCAACCGGCAGCAGTGGCGCGCTGCGCAGGCGTGGCAGCATCATGGGAGACGTCATCAATTCAGGACCTGTCTACAAGCAATCGGCAGACGCAAGCCTGTCTGGGACAGGCTACCTGACGTTTGCCAAATCAGTGCAAAACCGCACAGCGGTTCTTTACGTTGGTGCCAACGACGGCATGCTGCACGCCTTCCGGGCCAGCGATGGCAAGGAGATGTTCGCCTACATTCCGCGGGCAGTGGCCACGCACCTCAACAAGTTGACCCATCCCGCCTACGTGCACCGCCCCTATGTCGATGGCGTTCCGCAGGTCAGCGAAGCGCAGGTTGGATCAAGCTGGAAGACTCTGCTGGTCTCGGGCATGGGGGGTGGCGCCCAGGGTGTGTTTGCCCTGGATGTCACCAACCCGAATACCTTTGGCGTGGGCAACGTGATGTTCGAATTCACCGACGCAGATGACCCAGCCATGGGCAATGTGCTGACCCAGCCCACGCTGGTCAAGCTCAAGGTGCCCAGTACGACCACGGGGGGGGCGCCCAGTTACAAGTGGTTCATTGCGGTGGGCAGTGGCTACAACAATTACAAGGCAGATGGCGCTGTCACCAGCTCAGGCGCACAAGCCATGTTCTTCATCAGTGTGGACAAAGCATCGAACGCGGCGTGGCAAGAAGGAACCAACTACTTCAAGGTCAGCTTGCCCGTGTCAAGTTCGAGCACAGTCAATGGCTTGGTCAATCCAGGGTTCATCACCGGTCCCATGGGTGAGGCCCAGGTACTTTACGCTGGCGACCTGCAAGGCAATATGTGGAAATTCGATTTGAGCAGTGGAATTAATTCGACCAATATGGCCAGTGCAGTGTTTCAGTCTGGCGGTACCAAAAAGCCCATTTTCATTGCCACCGATGCAGATGGCGTCCGCCAGCCCATCACGACGGCACCGCAGGTGGTCGCGGCCAACAGTTTGGGCTACATGGTGGTTTTTGGTTCGGGCAAGTTCGTCGAACCCTCAGACACGTCGACTGCAGGCCAGCAATCGATTTATGGCATCTGGGACTCACTTGAAAGCACGGCCGCCAACTTTACGGTGCCGAAAAGCAAGTTGTACCCGCGGGCTGCAACGCTCTCCGGAACCACTGTGACCTTGGGTACCGGCACATTCGCGTTTGGCAAGGGGACGGATGAATACCGTGGCTGGTACTTTAATTTGCCGGAGACACGCGAGAGGATCGCGGTGGAACCGGCACTGGGTATCGGGGTGGTGGCATTCAACGCAGCCATCCCGGAAGGAACATGTTCGGGCGACGGCAGCGGGCGCAAGTATTGCGTCAATCCGGTGTACGGCAACAGTGTCTGCGGCGCCACCACCTCATCACCCGGCATTCCCAGCGGTCCGAAAATTTTCCAGATCGAACTGGACGCGAGCTCCTACACTTCGCGCAGTCCGACAGGCGCGCGGAGCGTGACGATCGAACAGCAGATCATCAGCTCAAGCACCAAGATCACTGACAGCAACAATGCGCTGGTGGATGGTAAAAACCTGCAATCCATCACGATCCCGGCAGGACGCGTGAGTTGGCGCGAGCTGCGAAACTGACGAAACGCATGACCCCAAATCACCCATCGGCCACCGCGATGCGCCACAAGACGATTCGCCAGCGTGGTTTCACCCTGATTGAATTGATGATCACCGTGGCGATCGTCGGCCTTCTGGCCGCAGTCGCCTACCCGGCCTATACGAACCAGATTGCCAAGGGCCGACGCGCCGAATGCCGCAGCGGCCTGATGCAGGCGTTGCAGCAGCAGGAGCGGTATTACACACAGTACAACGCCTACGCCGCCTTCACGGCGGCTTCTGCGGCGAGCGCACCAATCCGGCGTTTTTCCGGCGATAACGAATCCAGCAGTGCCTGCACCATGACCTCGAGCGCTTGCGGTACAGGTATTTCGGCGTGTGTTCTGATGACAGGCACGCTCGTCAAGCCAGATCCGGCAGGCATCACGCATCTCGGGATGGACAGCAACGGCGGAAAAAGCTGCACTGTCAATGGCACGCTGATTGACAGCACCAGCAGTGGCACGACCTACAAGACATCCTGCTGGCCCTGACATGAAAGCCCTCCTGCGCTTGCGTGGTTTTACACTGATCGAGTTGCTGATCACCATGGCGCTGGCCGCCATCATGCTGGCGCTTGCCGCGCCGGCCCTTCAGGGCATGCTGGCGAATCAAAGGGTCAGTGCAGCCGCCAGCGAACTCATGACCACGGCCATGCAGACACGCAGCGCAGCGCTCAAGTACAACCAGCGGGTCATTGCCCAGCCAGTCGAAGGGGCGACCGGGGCCTGGGCGGATGGATGGCGCATCTTTGTTGATGCCAATGAAAACAGTACATTCGACTCCGGCACCGACACCCTTGTGTTGACGCATGAAGCACTGCCGTCGGGTGTTTCCATCGCCAAAGTTACGGGAGTCAACAATTATTTTGGTTACGAGGGCAGTGGCTTTGCGTCACGGATCGGCGGCGTGCCAAACAGCCGCTGGAAAATTTCTGCTGCTGGAACGAACCGTGTTCGCTGTATGGTCGTGGAATCCTCCGGTCGCGCGCGCATTGACGACCCACGACCGCTGACCACCTGCCCAACATCGTGACTGTCGACGTGAATACACCCATTGCAATGCAAACGGCGCTGGAACTGGCGGCGCAAGGATTGCGCCTGACGTCCCCCAACCCCCGCGTGGGCTGTGTCCTCACGTCAGCAACCGGCGAGGTCATCGGCGCCGGCCATACCCAGCAGGCAGGCGGCCCGCATGCGGAAATCATGGCCCTGCGCGACGCCCAGGCCCGGGGTGCGTCAACGCTGGGGGCAACAGCCTGGGTCACGCTGGAACCCTGTTCCCACTACGGCCGTACTGGCCCCTGTTGTGATGCACTGGTCGCAGCGGGTATCCGCAAAGTCAGGGCCTCTCTGGCCGACCCCAACCCGCTGGTGGCAGGTAACGGATTTGCGCGGCTGCGGGCGGCCGGCATCGACGTGGAGGTTGGCCCTGGTGCCACCGAGTCCCGCGAACTCAATATCGGTTTTTTCAGCCGCATGGTCCGCAACACGCCTTGGGTGCGCCTGAAGATCGCGGCGTCACTGGACGGAAAGACCGCGCTTGAGAACGGCGTCAGCCAATGGATCACCGCCACGCCGGCAAGGGCTGACGGCCATGCCTGGCGTGCGCGGGCCTGTGCCGTATTGACCGGTATTGGCACGGTCCTTGAAGACGACCCCCAGCTGGACGTTCGCCTGGTGGAAACGCCGCGTCAGCCGCATCTGGTCATCGTGGACAGCCGCATGGAGACACCGCTGAACGCAAGGCTTTTCACGAAGGACCGACGGGTTTTCATTTACACGGCGGTCGAAAATCCGGTCAGGCGAGCTGCACTGGAAGAGCGTGGCGCCACCGTGATCCCGCTGCCTGGCGCAGGGGGCAAGGTCGACCTGGCCGCGCTCCTGAAGGATCTGGGCCGACGCGAAATCAATGAACTCCACGTGGAAGCCGGCCACAAACTCAACGGCTCGCTGATCCGCGCAGGACTGGTGGACGAATTTCTGGTGTATCTGGCCCCGAAACTGATCGGACAAGGACACGACATGGCCTCTTTCGGACCCTTGACGGATCTGGCGAACGCTGTTGCGCTGACCTTTCATTCCACGACAATGATCGGGCCCGACCTTCGAATTCTGGCCCGTATCACAGGTCGGGACAGCTTTTAGACAGGTTTTACACAGCGGAGGCGGAGTGCGGTGGCAATCCCTGCGAAAATGCGCAGATGTTTACCGGAATCATCACCGGCGTGGGGCGTATCGTCGCCGTCCACGACCTGGGTAGCTCTTTAGACCATGGCAAGCGCCTCACGATTGAAGCGCCGGCCGGGTACCTCAACGACGTTGGCTTGGGAGACAGCATCGCGCTCAACGGCGCCTGCATGACTGTCACCACGCTGTCCCCCCCTCTTCAGCAGTTCACCATCGACATCTCTGCCGAGTCGCTGCTGAAAACTGCGGGGCTTGACCAAATTGGCCCAATCAATCTGGAAAAGGCCTTGCGTGCCAACGATCGCCTGGGCGGACACATTGTGTCGGGCCATGTGGATGGCATTGGCCAGGTGACTCACTTTGCGCAGGTCGGTGAGAGTTGGGAGCTGCGCATTCTCGCGCCACGCGAGCTGGGAAAATATCTCGCCTACAAAGGATCAATCACGGTCAATGGCGCCAGTCTCACGGTGAACCGGATCAAGGACACTCCCGCAGGTTGTGAGGTCAGCATCAACCTGATCCCGCATACCGTGCAAAACACCGCGCTCGGCACACTGCATGAGAAGGCTCCCGTCAACCTGGAGATCGACCTGATCGCCCGGTACGTGGAGCGCATGCTTGGTGCCGACGCAACACACTCATCCAAGGAAACCGCATGACAACCCTATCCCCCGTCCCCATCTCCCCCGTGGAGGACATCATCGCCGACATGCGCGCCGGTCGCATGGTGATCCTGGTCGATGAGGAAGACCGCGAAAACGAAGGTGATCTGGTCCTTGCAGCCGACCACGTGACACCTGAGGCCATCAACTTCATGGCGCGCTTCGGCCGTGGCCTGATCTGCCTGACCCTCACGCGCGAGCGCTGCGAGTACCTGCGCCTGCCCCCCATGGCGGCACGCAACGGCACGTTCTACAGCACTGCATTCACGGTGTCGATCGAAGCCGCGGAAGGCGTCACCACCGGCATTTCAGCGGCCGACCGGGCACGCACGGTGCAGGTCGCGGTGTCAAAAAATGCACAGCCCTCCGATCTGGTGCAACCCGGTCACATTTTCCCGCTGCAGGCCGTGGATGGCGGCGTACTCATGCGTGCCGGCCATACCGAAGCAGGCTGCGATTTCGCTGCACTGGCCGGTTGCGCACCCTCCTCGGTCATCTGCGAGATCATGAACGACGACGGCACCATGGCCCGCCTGCCCGACTTGCAGATCTTTGCGGCGGAGCACGGCCTGAAAATCGGCACGATTGCCGATTTGATCCATCACCGCAACCGCAACGAAACGCTGGTCGAAAAAGTGGGCACACGCGTGCTGCAAACGGCGTATGGCGAATTCACTGCGCACGCATTCCGCGACAAGCCCAGCCAGTCCGTTCACCTGGCGCTGGTCAAGGGCACATGGGAAGCAGGCGACACCGTGCCGGTGCGCGTGCATGAGCCGCTGTCGGTGCTGGACGCCCTCGAACTGAACCGGTCCATGCACTCCTGGGGTCTCGATACCAGCCTGCACTACCTGAACAGCCAGGGAAAGGGCGTGGCGGTACTGCTGAATTGCGGTGAAAGCGCAGAGCGGCTGCTGGAGCAGTTCGAGGGCACGGCCCGCGCCAGCCAGGCGCCGGAACGCGGCCGGATGGACCTGCGCACCTATGGCATTGGTGCACAGATCCTGCGTGAGTGCGGCGTACACAAGATGCAGCTCATGGGCAACCCGCGGCGCATGCCCAGCATGACCGGTTACGGTTTAGAGATCACCGGTTACATCCCGAAGGAATAAGCATGTTTGGCGCAGAAAAAGGAACCGCAGACCATCTGGACGGCCAGAGGCTCTGCATCGGCATCGTGCAGGCACGCTTCAATGAAGGCATTACCAACGCGCTAGCCGAAGCCTGCCTGGCCGAACTGCAGGCACTGGGAGTCAACCCGAAGCACATCGACCACGTGCGGGTGCCAGGCGCGCTTGAAGTGCCCCTGGCCCTGCAGGCCATGGCAGAAAAGGACAAATACGATGCGCTGATCGCGCTGGGTTGCATCATCCGCGGTGAAACCTACCATTTCGAACTGGTGGCCAACGAATCCGGTGCGGGCGTCAGCCGTATCGGACTGGAGTACCAGATCCCCGTGGCCAACGCCATCCTGACCACGGAGAACCTGGAACAGGCCGTGGCACGCCAGACCGACAAGGGCCGCGACGCCGCCCGCGTGGCAGTTGAAATGGCCAACCTGCTGGACGATCTGACATGAGCGATGCCAACCCCTTCATGGGCAAGCGCCCGCCCCGCCAGCCCCGCACCGGCACGACCGGCACGGGGGTGCGCAAGGCGGCGTCCAAGTCGGTGCGCAGCCGCGCGCGGGAATTCGCGCTGCAGGGCCTGTACCAGCATCTGGTTGGCGGCAATGAAGCCAGCGATATTGACCTGTTCACCCGGGACCTGGCCGGGTTTCACAAGGCCGACGCGGTGCACTTCGACGCCCTGCTGCACGGCTGCATTGCGCAAGCCGCAGACCTCGACGCGCTGATCCTGCCTTTGCTGGACCGCAAGATGGCCGAGATTTCGCCAGTCGAGCACGGCGTGATGTGGATTGGCGCCTATGAGTTCCTGCATTGCCCGGAAGTGCCCTGGCGCGTGGCGCTCAACGAATGCATTGAACTGGCCAAGGAGTTTGGCGGTACTGACGGTCACAAATACGTCAATGCCGTTCTCAATGGTCTGGCATCGAAGCTGCGGGTGGCCGAGGTGGAGGCCGATCGCCTGAACGGAAAAGCTCGCGCATGAGGATTTCCACGCGCGCCCAGCGCATCGAACCGTTTTACGTCATGGAAGTTGCCAAGGCGGCCTCCGCCATGGCGCGCGACGTCGCACACACCGATGCGCCCATGATTTTCCTGAACATCGGCGAGCCGGACTTCACCGCACCCCCGCTGGTGCAGGAAGCAGCAGCACGGGCCATTCAGGATGGCGCCACCCAGTACACGCCCTCCCTCGGCCTGGAAGCCCTGCGTGAACGCATCAGTGGCTGGTACCAGACACGGTTCGGCGTGGACGTGCCCGCGCGCCGAATCGTCATTACCGCCGGTGCCTCGGCGGCATTGCAACTGGCCTGCCTGGCGCTGGTGGAGGCCGGGGATGAAATCCTGATGCCCGACCCGAGCTACCCCTGCAACCGGCATTTCGTGAGCGCTGCCGAAGGTACGGCGGTGCTGATTCCGACCACGGCGGCCGAGCGCTTCCAGCTCAGTGCCGACAAGGTCGCGCAGGCCTGGGGGCCGAAAACGCGCGGCGTGCTGCTGGCTTCTCCTTCGAATCCGACCGGCACTTCGATTCATCCGGATGAACTGCGTCGCATCCACGCAGTAGTACAGGCGCGCGGCGGCATCACACTGATCGACGAGATCTACCTGGGCCTGAGCTTTGATGCCACCTTCGGGCAAACCGCACTGGCGATGGACGACCAGATCATCAGCATCAACAGCTTCTCCAAGTACTTCAATATGACCGGCTGGCGCCTGGGCTGGATGGTGGTGCCCGAGGTGCTGGTGCCAGTGGTGGAACGCCTGGCGCAAAACCTGTTCATCTGCGCCAGCACGGTGTCGCAGCACGCTGCGCTGGCCTGCTTCGAAGCCGACAGCATTTCGGAATACGAACGTCGTCGCGCTGAATTCAAGGCGCGGCGTGACTTCTTCATTCCCGCGCTCAACGCCATGGGACTGACAGTGCCCGTCCTGCCGGATGGTGCTTTTTACGCCTGGGCCGATTGCACCGCGGCCTGCAAGAAGCTGGGCTTGAAAGACAGCTGGGACTTTGCCTTCGAAGTCATGCGGCGCGCCCATGTGGCGGTGACCCCCGGGCGCGACTTCGGCACAGCCGACACCGCGCGTTTTGTCCGCTTTTCCACCGCCAGCGCGATGGAACAGTTGCACACCGCTGCCGCGCGCCTGCAAAGCCTGCTGGCCTGAACCTCCAATGCCGTTCGAATTCCCCGTCCGTATCTACTGGGAAGATACCGACGCCGGCGGATCGGTCTTCTACGCCAACACCCTTAATTTCTTTCACGGGGCGCGCCCCGATTGGCGGGGCGCACGGGGCATCGAGCAGCAAAAGTTGCGTGAAGCCACAGGCGGCATTTTTGTCGTCAGTGAAACCACCCTCAAATACCTTCGCCCCGCCCGGCTCGACGACGAACTGGTGGTGACCGCCCAGCTGGCGGAATCCGGCCGGGCCTCCATCACGCTCGTGCAGCAGGCCCGTGCGAAGATGGAACGAACCCCGGAGGGTCAGGCGCTCATCCACTGCGAAGGCACCATCCGCATTGGCTGGGTCGATGCCGCAACCATGCGACCGGCGCGCATGCCGGCCCCTATTCTGGAAGCCTTGAAATGAACGCTAATCTGTCCATCCTGCACCTGGTGCTCAATGCCAGCTTCGTGGTGCAGCTCGTCATGTTGCTGCTGGTGGCCGTGTCGGTGGCCAGCTGGGCGGCCATATTCCGCAAGCTGTTTGCGCTCAAACGCGTCAAGGCGCTGAACGAAGCCTTCGAGCGTGAGTTCTGGTCGGGCACCAGTCTGAACGACCTCTACGCGGCGGCGGCACAGAACGCCAAGAGCGCAGGCCCCATGGAACGCATTTTTGCCAGCGGCATGCGCGAATACCAGAAGCTGCGGGAGCGCCAGATCAACGATGCCGGCACGCTGCTGGACGGCGCGCGCCGCGCCATGCGCGCCAGCTACCAGCGCGAACTCGACGCGGTGGAGTCCAACCTGTCGTTCCTCGCCTCCGTGGGTTCCGTCTCGCCCTACGTGGGCCTGTTCGGCACCGTGTGGGGCATCATGCACGCCTTCACCGGCCTGGCCAGCCTGCAGCAGGTGACGCTGGCCACCGTGGCGCCAGGCATTGCCGAGGCGCTGGTGGCCACGGCCATCGGCCTGTTTGCCGCCATTCCCGCCGTGGTGGCCTACAACCGCTTTGCCCACGATATTGACCGTGTGGCCAACAAGCTGGAAACCTTCATCGAGGAGTTTTCCAACATCCTGCAGCGCAACCTGGGCGCGCATTCGGCCTCGGGCCACTAGGAAAAGGAGGTCGTCATGCCCTCTGTCGTCTCACGCGGCCGCGGCCGCCGCACCATCAGCGAAATCAACATGGTGCCGTTCATCGATGTGATGCTGGTGCTGCTGATCATCTTCATGGTCACCGCGCCACTGATCGCCCCCAGCATGATCAATCTGCCCAGCGTCGGCGCAGCGCCAACCCAGCCGCCCAAGGTCGCCCAGATCCTGATCGACAAAAACGAAAAGCTGCAGTTCAAGACCCCGGAAAAGACCTCTGCTGCATCGCCGAAGGAAGCCGCGCTTCTGGCCAAGAAATGGCAGGAATCCCAGCCGCCAGACAGTGCGGTCGTGATCAGTGCCGAGAAAAGCATCCGCTACGAAACGGTGGTCAAGGCCATGGACGAGCTCCAGAAGGCGGGCGTGAAGCGGGTCGGCCTGTCGGTCAACGTGACCCCCTGATCGCCGCACGCCCTCCCATGCAGACCGCCACCGCCGACTGGACCGAATTCGCCCCGCCGCCGCCGCCCGGCCAGTGGCGCGCGTTGGCCCTCGCGGTCGTGGCGCACCTGCTGTTGCTGGGCGCGCTGACCTGGGGCGTGACCTGGAAGCACCAGTCCGACAGTGCCCTGTCCGTGGAGGCCGAGCTCTGGTCTGCCGTGCCCCAGGAAGCTGCGCCCAAACCGTCAACCCCGCCGCCGGTGGTGGTGGTGCCACCGCCCCGGCCGGTACCGAGCCCGGTCGCAGCCCCCCGCCCTGCACCTGCGCCGGTTACGGACATCGCGCAACGCAACGCCGAGATCGCGCTGGCACGCCAGAAAAAAGAAGCTGAGGCGCTGGCGGTGCGGCAAAGACTGGAAATCGAGCAGAAAAAGAAGCGCCTGCAACTGCAGAAGCTGGAGGAAGAAAAGAAGGAAGCGCTACAGAAACGTGCGCTGGAGCAAAAACGCCTGGCCCAGGAACAACTGGAGCGCGAAAAGCTGAAAAAGGCCGCCGAAGAAAGGAAGACCCAGGACAAGAAGCTGGCGCTGGAAGCCCAGCGCAAGGATGCAGCACTCAAGGAGGCCGCGAAAAAGAAGGAAGAAGACGCACGCGCCGAGGCAGAACTCAAGGCCCAGCGCGAAGCCAACCTGGCCCGCATGAAAGGCCTGGCGGGCGCCACAGGCGGCAAGACGGCCACGGGCAGCACGCTCCAGTCCAGTGGCCCCTCCGCTGGCTATGCAGGCAAGGTCGCTGCGCGGGTCAAACCCAACATCGTGTTCACCAACGACATCGCCGGCAACCCGAGCGCCGAAGTCGAAGTCCGTGCCGCACCCGATGGCACGATCGTGAGCCGCAAACTCACCAAGTCCAGCGGCGTGAAGGCGTGGGATGAGGCCGTGCTCAAAGCAATCGACAAAACCGAAAAATTGCCCCCCGACATCGACGGCCGCGTCCCCGCTGTCTTGCCATTCGCCTTCCGACCTCGGGATTGATGCGTCGGTATATTCCTGTTTCAATAGCAAACAATGACCATTTCACGCTGGGAATTGGTCAATAACTCTCAGATTTACTCGTACACGATGGCTGCGCGCCCCTCGCTGGCCTGCGCTGACCAGCTGGCCAGTGCGGCGTCACTCGGGAAGAAACGGGCCTCGTCACCAAGCTGCAGTTCGACGCTGACGCCACCGCCGTCCGGGGCGCGCCGCTCCACGCGCAGCCGCACCGGCAGGCCGCGCACCAGTTCCCCCTGCTCGGACATTTCGCGGCGCGCCGGAAACTCCTTCACCAGTTGCGGAATGTCGGGCACCGTGCCATTGACCGCCACCCGCAGGTACTTGCCGAAACGGCAGCGCGCCGTCGGCAGGTCCCACACCTGCTGGACGGTCAGTTGCAGCCCGCCCGAAAAGCGGTCGTTCTGCAGCTTGCCCTGGACGATGACCAGTTCGTCGTCCTTCAGCAGGTTCCGGTTGGCGTTGATCAGGGCTTCATCCGCCCGGGCATCGATCACGGTGGTGTTGTCGTCCAGCTTGAACAACCCCAGCTTGCCC
>ERZ1034365.742-NODE-742-length-17603-cov-2.274963_pt1 | contig 17603 bp, 14 predicted proteins | sample MGYA00520615_ERZ1034365 | MGnify/ENA primary metagenome ERZ1034365 (study PRJEB33736, sample SAMEA104284505) | Azolla filiculoides | biome: Urban; feature: Water surface; material: Ditch water | place: Netherlands | collected 2015-10-28 | depth 0-0.1 m ... | reverse complement strand
ATTTCCAAAAAAGTGCTGGATTTGATTATACGAAAGATCAAAAAAGAAGTATCACTGAGATATTTGCTGATTTAAGTAGCGGTCGAGTAATGGATAGACTTCTTTCAGGTGATGTTGGATTTGGTAAAACAGAAGTTGCTATGAATGCTTTATTGGCAGTTATTTTAGATGGTTTTCAAGCTATTTTTGTGTGTCCCACAACACTTCTTGCTACGCAACACTATCACAGTATGCAAAAAAGATTTAATGAATTTGGTATAAATGTAGCAAAACTTGATGGAAAAACATCTGCAAAAGAGAAAACAGAAATCAAAAAAGCTTTAGAAAAGGGCGATATAAAACTTGTTATTGGAACACATTCCCTTTTAGAAATAAAAACAAATAATACACATTTTACAATAAGTTTTAAAAAACAAAATTTCCTTATCATTATATTGAAACTTGATGGAAATTATAATGATCGCTATTCAAATTTTTATAACGGAGGAGTGTATGGCGCAATTTTCAGAGATAAAAATTTAGAATTTAATTAATTAATTTAAAATACATTAATAAATAGTAATAAAGATTCTCCTTAAAAATGGAATTTTTAAAATAATAATGGAAACTCAGGGCATTAAATCCTTTTTAATTTACCCTGTAATTTTAAATAATAATTTATTAGGTTTTATTGGATTTGATGATTGTACAAATGAAAGAATTTGGACGGAAACTGAAATTTCATTTTTATCAAATATCACCTATAATTTAACAGCTAGTCTTCAAAAGAAAATTTACAATTCAGAACTTGAAAAATCATTAATCGAAAAAAACAATATTCTAGACAGTATTGATGATGCTTTCATTGCTTTAGACCAAAACTGGATCGTTAATTATTGGAATAAAAAATCGGAAAGTATCGTTAATTTAAGCAGAGACCAAATCATTGGTAAAAATTTCTGGGATGTATTTCCACAATTAAAAGGAACTATCTATGAAAAAAATTATAAAGAATCTGTTAGAACAAAAAAATCAATAACATTCCAAGATTTCTTTGAAGAATTAAACATCTGGCTTGATATCACAACCTATCCATCAAAAAGTGGATTATCAATTTATTACAAAGATATAACCGATCTAAAGAAAAATGAATTTGCTTTAATTACCTCAAACGATCGCTTTGAAAAATCAACTGCCGCAACCAATGATGCAATTTGGGACTGGGATTTAGAAAAAAAATCACTCTACAGAGGTGAAGGATTTTACAAACTTTTTGGCTATAAATCACCAAACTACACTTACAATAGCAATGCCTCGATATTAAGTTTAATTAAATCTAGAGTGAGACCCGACGAAGCCAACGAAGTAATCAACTCTTTAACAGAAGCCATAAACAATCCCAATCAAGAAAATTGGAAAAAAGAGTATTGGTACATAAAAGCGGATGAAAATTACGCCTACATAGCTAATAATGGAGTAATTATTAGAGATGAAAAAGGAAAAGCAATAAGAATCGTGGGAGCGTTACAAGACCTAACCAAAAGAAAAGAACAAGAAGATGCACTAAGAGTACTCAATAAAAAATTACAAGTACAAACAAAAGAACTCTTAAAATCAAATCAAGAATTGGAACAATTTGCATACATTGCATCCCATGATTTACAAGAACCGTTAAGAATGGTAACCAGTTTTTTAACTCAGTTAGAAAAAAAATATTATAACGAATTAGACGATAAAGGAAAACAATATATTGAATTTGCTGTAGATGGAGCGCACAGAATGAGAAATATCATTCTAGACATACTAGAATATTCAAAAATTGGAAAAGTAGAAGAAGAAAATCAATCCATTGATCTAAACAAAATTATGGATGAAGTTTGCAAAATGAATGCCCAAAAAATACAAGAAACTAATGCAATTATACAGTATAAAAACCTACCTGAAATTATAGCACCAAAATCACCATTAATTCAAATTATGCACAACTTAATAGGAAATGCATTAAAATATCAAAAACCAAACAACCAACCCATAATCAAAATAAAAGTTACAGAACATGAGAAAAATTGGCATTTTAAAATAAAAGACAACGGCATCGGAATTGAAGAAGAATATTTAAATAAAATATTCATAATCTTCCAAAGACTTCATACCAAAAACGAATACAGCGGTAATGGTATGGGCTTAGCAATCGTAAAAAAATTAATAGAAAATTTAAATGGAAAAATCTGGGTTAAATCCCAACCCAATAATGGCTCCACATTCTATTTTACCCTACAAAAAAATGAATATTCTAAAAAAAATTAATCGAAGTATAGATTATTGGCCTAATCAATTCGCCATAATCTCTTTTTTTATACTGCTTATTATAAGCATCTTTCTTACGTACAGAATATATAACATCGAGCACAGCAATGAAGTACTCAAAGTAAAAGAAGAGTCTTTTAACATTAAAAACCAATTAGAAAGCACTATAAATTACAGCACAAATGTGGTAAAAGTAATGAGCTTTCTCGTTGAAAAAAATCTCGAAGAAACAGAATTTGAATCAGTTGCTCAAAAACTTCTTGAAAAAAATAAAAATATCGACGCAATACAACTTGTAAAGAATTTTAAAATCTATAAAACCTTTCCAATAGAAGGAAATGAAAAGACTATTGGATACGATATCCACAACAACCAAGGCCACAAAAACGCAGCCTATTCTGCTTTAAAAAACAACAAAACTACTTTTGAAGGGCCTATCAATTTAGTACAAGGAGGCAAAGGAATTGTGGGAAGAGAACCTATCTTTAAAAACAACATGTTTTGGGGATTTTCTGCTGTTATCATCAAAACCGAAACCATTTTAAAAGCAATTCATCTTAGCAATTTAGGAGCTAATAAGAATTTTGATTATCAAATCGTTCAAAAAGATTTTGATTTAAAGGGTTCAAAATTCTTCAATAACAATACTGATTTTAAAAAAGGAATTATTCAAAAAACCTACCTAGCTTCTGGAAATTGGTACCTCTATGTAAAATTAAAAAATCCGCAATACTTAAACAAATCTATAGAATTCTTAATTTATGCAATCGTATTAAGCTTAATGATTGCCTTATACTTAAGAAAATTAGTAGAAGAACCCATAAAACTAAGTAGACTTGTAGAGAAAAAAACATCCGATTTAGAAAATCTTAATATCGAACTCGAAACCAGAGCTAGAGAATTAACAACTGTAAACAAAGAGCTAGAATACTTTGCTTACATCATTTCGCATGATTTGCAAGAACCGCTCCGAATGATAACCAGCTTCCTAACACAATTAGAAAAAAAATACAATGATGTTTTAGACGAAAAAGGAAAAAAATACATCTTTTTTGCCGTAGATGGCGCCAAAAGAATGAAAAACATCATACTCGATATCTTAGAATTTTCTAGAGTAGGTAAATTTACAGACAAAAAAGAAAGTGTTGATATCAATGAAATTGTACACGAAATAGAGAGTTTCTATAAAATTGACTATCCCGAAGGAAAAATTCATTATGAAAAACTACCTACGTTAATTACCTATAAATCACCTATTATTCAAGTTTTTCAAAACTTAATTAATAATGCATTCAAATACTCAAAATCTGATGTTGCTCCAGAAATTGTAATTAAAGTTGTGGGGGAAACCGAAAACTATATCACCTTTGGAATTCAAGATAACGGAATAGGAATAGAAGATGAATATTTAGAAAAAATATTTGTTCTATTTCAAAGACTACATGTTAGAGAAACTGATAAAGGAAGCGGAATAGGTTTAGCCATTGTTAAAAAATTAGTAGAAAGCATAAATGGTTCTATTTGGGTAGAATCGAAAATTAACCAAGGAAGTACATTCTATTTTACAATACCAAAAAAATAATACTATGAAATCAGAACTTAAGATAACGTTACTGTACATCTGTATAGGGATTACTTGGATTCTCTTAAGTGATAATTTTCTCTTACTATTTATTTCACAAAACGAACAAGACCATATAACGCACTTTCAATCAATAAAAGGAATATTTTATATTATATCGACTGGAATCTTATTATTCTCTATGCTAAAAAGGCATAATGATGCAATACGCCAAAAAATAAAAGAACTAGAAGAAAAATCAATTGAACTCGAAAAATCAAACAAAGAATTGGAAAACTATTTCTTTTTAGCTTCTCACGACTTACAAGAACCTAACAGAATGATTATTAGTTTCCTAACTAACTTAGAAAAAAAATACAAAGATCTAATTGATGAAAAAGGGCGAAAATACATTAATTATGCCATTAATGGAGCCTACTATATGAGACAAAACTTATTAAATCTTCAAGAATATACAAGAATCGGAAAAAAAACAAAACTAGAACTTATCAATTTAAATGAACTGATAGAAAGTATTATGGAAGATTATCATGAAATAATCAATACAGAAAACAGCACGTTCACCATCCATAAATTACCCCATTTGTATACTGATGAAAATTTAATTCATCTCATTTTTAAAAACCTCATTGATAATGCAATTAAATACAAAAGCCAAAATAAAAAACTCAATGTAAGCATATCGTGTATAGAAGAAAACAAAAACTGGGTATTCACTTGTTCCGATAATGGAATAGGAATTGAACCAGAATATCATGAAAAAATTTTTCAGCTATTTCAGCGCCTAAATTCTAATAGTGAAAACCAAGGCGCTGGTATGGGATTACCTTTGACAAAAAAAGCTATTGAAATATTAGGAGGTAAAATAGAATTAAAAGAAAACACCAAAGAAGGAACTATTTTCTATTTTTCCTTACCAAAAAAAGAAAGTAGGTAACCTTCTTGATTTTCAAAATTTTAATAACTGTTTAGCCTAAAAAAGAGACCAAATATCAATTTTTTAACACAACTTTAAATAAAATATCATATCTTTATGTCAAACAAACAACACTAAACTTCCCAAATCATGAAAATTAAGCAAGTATTATTAGTAGAAGATAACGAAGGAGACATCGTTTTAACTTCGGAAGCATTTGAGGAATGCAATTTCAAAACCGAAATAAAAGTAGCTCGAAATGGCAAAGAAGCCATCACGTTTCTATTTGACGAATATGAGAATTCAGAACTTCCTTGTTTAATACTTTTAGATATTAATTTACCGCTTTTAAATGGACATGAAGTATTGAAAAAAATTAAAGAAAACGAAAAAACCAAACATATACCTGTTGCTATATTAACTACATCTTCCGCAGTTAGCGATATTAATTTAGCCTACAACAACCATGCAAATTGCTTTATTACGAAACCCGCAGATATTAACGACTTCTTTGAAACTATTAACTCATTAGGTAATTTTTGGCTGAACACCTGCAGATTGCCGGTACTTAAATAAAATGATTAAAGACGATAAAAATTATAATATAGTTGTTATCGAAGACAACATAGGTGATTTTTTTCTTTTAGAAGAATATCTAAATGAAAAAATCAATAATCCTTTAGTCAATCATTTTGAACGCTTTAGTGAATTTACAAAAATAGCAGACTCTATTGATGAAGTAGACATCATATTTTTAGACCTCTCATTGCCCGATAAAAGTGGAAAAGAACTAGTAGAAGAAGTACTGAAAATTTCTCGTAACATACCCGTAGTGGTACTAACAGGTTTGTCCGATTTTTCATTTGCCCTAAAAGCCATAGCACTCGGTGCTTCCGACTATTTACTCAAAGACGAATTAAATAGCGTTGCGCTCTATAAAAGTATTGTATACAATATAGAACGATTCAAAAATATCATAAAAATCAAAGAATCAGAACAATTATATACCGATTTGTTCCAACTTAGCCCCCAACCCATTTTTGTTATTGATGCCACAACTCTTACCGTTTTAGATGTAAATAAAGCATGTGAACATTTATATGATTTTACCAAAGAAGAACTAATTCAACAACCCATCAATAGCGTGCTTCTAAATAACGACGATATCAATTTTGAAAGCAACGGAACTATCATCAAACAAATTCACTTAAAAAAAAATAAAGAACAAATCATTACCGAAGTCAAATACAATAAAATTATTCAAAACGGTAAAGAAGCCATAATTATGGTGATTAACGATATCACAAAAAGAATTGAACACCTTAACGAAATCGAAAATCAAAATACAAAATTAAAAGATATTGCATGGATTCAATCACATATCGTTAGAGCTCCTCTAACTAATATTTTAGGATTGATAAATGTAATAAACGATACCAATGCCATCACAGATAAAGAATTATTAACCCATTTAAACAATTCTGTTTCAGAATTGGAAATCATAATTAATGATATTGTTAATAAAACAAATAATCTATAAGCTAAAACCGTTTGCTTATGAAGCATATTTTAATTGTAGACGACGATCCTGTGGCAACCTTAATTCTAAAGAAGAATTTAGAACTCATTCAGGTTAACCAAGAAACGATTACCTTTAGTAATGGTGAAGAAGCCTATGCATACTTCAAAAAAAAATACAACGAAAAAGAAAATTACTACGTTTTTCTCGATATCAACATGCCACTAATGAATGGATGGGATTTTCTAAACAGCATCGATTCCTTCATCAATAAAGCCAACACCCATATTTATATTCTTACCTCGTCTATTAACAAACTAGATATGGACAAAGCAACACAATATACTCTAATTGAAAAATACCTGTCAAAACCCATCAACAAAGAAGTACTCAAAACCATTAAAGAAGAAAACAAATGGTAATATAATAGTTACTTTTCAAAAACAAAAACTCAAACAAAAACAACACTACTTACCTTTTAGGTTGAGGGAATCCCAAAACAAAGAAAACCAACCCACTATCCTTCCAAGAGTTTCTGTAAAGGCTGCTTTCTTTTGCGATGAAGTAATGCAGTTTGTTCCGCGAATTGCCGCTAATAATAACGTAATTAAATGCCATTTCAATCGAGCTTTATAAGAAGGCTTCGGATTTTTCACGCGCCACACATACCAACCATTGCGCACCACCATCTTACCATAAGCATACTGATTAGGACGGCCAGCTGTATCGTGATGGTGTTCCAATTGAGCAGCCGTATTCAAATACAATTTCCCCACTTTTGAAACCCGTAACGTAAAATCAGCATCTTCATACAAACCATAGCCTTCAAAATAAGTAGAAAACTGAAACGAATCAAAAACAGTTTTACGAAAAGAAGAAACACCTCCCATTAACTGTTCCACAGGATATACTTTACCTGATGGTGGCAAAAAACCAACACTACGACCATGAGAAAACGCTGGAGAACACCCAGGAGGAACATCACTATCCAAACCCAACTTTTTCCGCCACACAAAACGTGAACCCTCTTTGCGCTTCCAACCATCGTAGTAAAACTCTTTAACATTAGCAATATAACCAACGCCCACATTTTGCCAAGACACTTCATTGGTAATATAACCTCCAACACCTAAAGCTTCAGGATGAATCGTATACGTTTTTATGATTTCTTCAAAATAAGTAGGTGATAAAAGTGTATCATCATCTAAAAAACAAACCACTTCATTATCTTCAGAAACTCTTGCAATGCCATAATTACGTTGCTTAGTTAACCCCCTATCCTTGTCCGCTACTCTAAAATACTTTAAATTCGAAAACAAATTTTGAGCAAGCATAAGTTGAGTGGCGTCATCAGGCGAACCATCCACAATTAGAATCTCATTAGGATATAATGTTTGCTGCTTTACGGATTGGAGTAAAGTAAGCAAGGCTTGAGGGCGCTTATAGGTGCAGATAATAAGGCTAAAGTTCATATTCTAAATGGTACGTTTTCCCAATGCTATTAGTTGTTTAGCATAAAAAACAGCTTTTTTATATTGTAAAATTTTATAAGGTAGACGAATAAGCTTTAATGGCAAAGCCGTGAGTTTTCCTTTGAATAAGTGCAAAACAAAATACTTGATAGTATATTCTTTCACCGCTCGACTAGAAAAATGCTTGTGAATCATATACAAAATAGTAGGACTAGGAACTGGAACGATATGCTTCACAGGAGTATCCAATTCCCAGGGTTGTATTTTTCTTTTTTTACCTTTTAACTTAGCTTGACTTCCCCAAAAACGATAGCCTCCTGCTGGGGGTTTTAAATGCAAATTGGCAGAAAAAGGATTAAACAAAACAGGAAGTCCAAGTTTTACCAATGACAATCCAAAATCGGTGTCTTCACCATATCCACCATCATAATTAATATCATTCCCTTTTAATTGTTGTACATAGTGCGTTGCGACACAAGAATTAGCATTACTAAAATTAGGGGTGGAACCCACCTTCCAACGACCAGCTCCTAACTGCTCTAATTTGTTTTCTAAATCCAGTAAAGTTTGTTGTTGATGGTCTGCTCTAATATCCAATCCATTACACGCACTTGCCTTATACGTTTGCAGTAAACGAATGTGGTTTTCAATAAAATCAGTTGGAATTCGAATATCATCATCTCCAAAAACAATATAATCTCCTGTACACAAGGCTATAGCCTCATTACGAGCTCTACAACTTCCTTGGGTAGTTTGCCATTTAAAAACTACCTCAAAAGGATAATTTTCAGGAAGATATAAACTCACATCACGCTGGTCTTCAGGCGTAGCATCTACAACTACTACCTGAGCAGGCAAGTAAGTTTGCTTTTTCAAATCTTCTAATAACATCAAAGTAAAATCCTGACGCAACATAGTAGGAATTATATAACTTACTTTGGGCTGTCCTTGAATAACCTCCAATGGCCTTGGTGGAATTAATGAATATTGATTTCTAAAAGAAAATTTTCTAGCTTTCATTAAATTCACCCATTCACTAATTTTCCAAAAACCTTCCCTGAAAATCATATATATAGCATGCTCCAATTTAAAGTTTTTTCTAAAAAAAACATGACGATCGTAGGAAGAAATACTTGGAATAGTTAACGCACTAGCTTCATACAAACCTCGAACATACAATGGAACGCCACCAGAATTTTTTATAAAATTATAACCAAAATCCAAAGCCTGCAAAGTAGGATTCGTGATCTCCGCATCAAAACCTTTCAAAGCATCCCATGCCGACTTTCGTATCGCAAACGCATTAGGATTAATACGCCAACTCACACATTCGTCCAAAGCATCAAAATCGTTAACATACCAAAAAAATACAACAGCAAAATAAACAATTTCAGGAAAAGCATTTTTATACCCTTGTTCAAAAGAACTGTGCCACAAATCACCCGCTCCTAATGACAATTGTTCCAATTTATTCAAATCAGGACTTCCTGTGTAATAAATAACCTCTCCTCGAGAATTAGTATAACTAATGAATGAAATCATTTCTTTTTATCTATTAGGGTTTGATAAAAGGACAAACTCTGTTCTGCAATCAATGCATTAGCAAAAACCTGTCGTACTTTATGAGCCGCATTTTGACCAAAGGTAGTATTTAAGATATCATTTTCCAACAATTCTAAAATGGCGTTAGCATAGGCTTCATGACTCTTAGGAGCCACCAAAAAACCTTCGTTTCCAGAACTCAATACTTCGGGTGCCCAACCAATATTAGATGCCACTATAGCTTTTTCCATAGCCATAGCTTCCAACCAAGAAACAGGAAAAGCTTCAGCAAATGTAGGAAACACACAAACGCTAGCTTGTGCTATATGTGTTCGAATTTCTTCATAAGGTACACCTCCTAAATAACGAACATGCTTTAACGCTTCAGAACTAAATAAATTTTGCATCAAGCGCCAAGTAGAAGAACTTCCTGTAGCAATATCAGAAGCATCACGCCCAACCAAAACCAACCGAGCATTGGGATTTTTAGCTACCACTTGATTAAAAATCAAAGGCAATTCCAACATTCCCTTTTTACGAATCAAAGTACCAAAATACAAAATGGTATTTGGAATTTTTCTTACCTCAGTATCCGATTGAAACTTTTTAGGGTTAATTCCATTTGGAATAATCGTAAAAGAAACAGACAATCCAAATAATTGATTCGTTACTTCAGCAGTAAACTTACTCACCGAAATATGTCCATCAGATTTTTGCAAAGCTCTTTTTTCATGAAAACGATTCCACCATTTCACAGGACGACCATCCAAATGACAAAAATAAGTGTCGCTACCATTTAACTTTACAACTACAGGACATTTTTTGGGTTGTATAAAAGAAGTAATACCGGTCCAATCAGGTGTTTCTACAACATCAAGAAGTTGGTCGTCGTATAATCCATCAATAATTCGCTGCAGCTTCTTTCTAGTCAAATACCAAGACAATCCTTTTATCTTAACATTTTTTATCTGTTGAATAACAATTCCATCCACTTCAAATACAGCATCAACTTTTTGCCCATACACTAAAATACGTACCGAATGCCCCAAAGCAATTAAACTTTCGGCCAAATTTTTAATACTAGTCCCAATACCCCCAGCAGTTCCTGTTTGAGCATGCGGATATTCTGGTGTCAAAAAAGCAATCTGCATATGTTATATTTTAAACCCTTTGGTTATATTTAGTCTTGTTACTAAATTTTCTATTGACTTTCATATAATTTTAAAACCCTAGTCCCACTCTCCGTCACTTCGAGTGTTTTATTTTTGTAAAGCCAAAGATTTACAAAAATAAAATGTATCGAGAACTATTGAAACGATTCTTCCCCAATGTCCCATCTCCTCGTCTCAAAATAAATCTTCGATAATTTTCTTCGTATACAATCGTGCTCCTTTATCATTCAAATGGCCGCAAGAAGAAAAATATTCATCTCCTTCCACTACATGCTCATACTCCTTAATTTCAGGATACAAAGCTTTCACTTTCTTAAAGTACTCCATTCCTTTTACATTAGAACACATAGGCGTGGTAACCGCAATTAAATTGATATGGTTTTCCTTACAAATATGCTTAATTTCTTCAAAATATCGATTACGTAAAGGTACTAAATTGACAATATTGTTTTTCATATTCGCTTTCGGATTAAATCCTAACGGGTAATAACCCTTATTTTCTAGCGCATTCGTAGGTTCATTAACCAAGGTTTTGTACCAAGCTCTAAAACCTATTTTTTCATCAAATTGAATGTAACGATAATACGGCACATAATACAATTCGGTAAAATCTGCTTCAGTTGCAAAATGGTCTGTAATGGTTTTCGATTCGTGCATAAAGGGCATAAAACGTCCAAAGGTACCATCATCGCGTTTTTCGTTGGACAAATTCAAATCGGTTTCTACGATGATATTTTTGATGTTCCAACCTCTTTCGACCATCAATTTTAAAAGTAATGAAGTTTCAAATAAATGCGAACCACTCATACCATAATTAAAGGTTTTCAAACCTTCTTTTTCAAACATTTCAGATACAAAATGATTGTTAGCTCTTGAGGTGCCTAAAATAACAACATCATACTGTTGTGGTTTCGAATTGATGACGTTCTCTACTTTATTTCGAGTTTCCGATTGTGCAAAAACCGTGGTATAAATAAAATCCAATGCAAAAGCAGTCAGCAAAAGCACTAGCAAAATTTTTCCGATAAAAAGTAAAAATTGTTTCATTAAAATTGGAAATAAATAAATTCTTTATAATCAGAATACACCCCTAAAGCCAACAAGGCAATAATGACCAAAGTCACTTTTACCCAACTCGCCTTCCCCGATAAAGGCTCAATTTTAGAACGATTGAACCATTCTACTCCAACAAAAACAACTACCAAAAGCAACAATTCAAAATTGTAGCGTTCGTTAGTCAAATACTGCGAATCAAAATGCAAATCAGTCACCATTTTTTGAATATACCCAAGAGCTTCTGAAATCGATTTAGCTCTAAAGAAAATCCAGGCAATAGTCGTTAACACAAAAGTGCCCAAAATATTCAAAACAGTTTTTATACTATTAAAATCCCAACCCATTTCAATTTCGCCCATATTAGAACGATTCTTATTTTGTAACAGCAAAGGCAAGAAATAAATCGCATTCAACAAACCCCAAACAATAAACGTCCAGTTAGCGCCATGCCAAAAACCACTGACCAAGAAAATAATAAACGTATTTCTTACTTTCATCCACATACCGCCTTGACTACCCCCTAATGGAATATACAAATAATCGCGAAACCAAGACGATAACGAAATGTGCCAACGACGCCAAAATTCGGCAATATCTCTAGAAAAATAAGGGTAATTGAAATTCTTTAATAAATCGATACCAAACAATTTAGAAGTCCCTAAAGCAATATCAGAATAACCTGAAAAATCACCATAAATCTGAAAAGCAAAATAAACGGCTCCTAATGCTAAAGACAATGAATTCATGGATTCGTAATTATCGAAAACAGCATTGGCATACGTAGCGCAACTATCGGCAATAACCACTTTTTTAACCAATCCCCAAATAATTTGATAAACCCCTTCTTTGGCTTTTTCAAAATTAAAATAGCGTTTGATTTTTACTTGTGGTAATAAATGCGTAGCCCGTTCAATAGGTCCGGCTACCAAAAGCGGAAAATAACTCACAAAAAGGGAATAATCTATAAAATTGCGTTCAGCTGTAATACGTTTGTAATAAATATCAATCACATACGACAAGCCATGAAAGGTATAAAAGGAGATCCCAACAGGAAGTATTAATTTCAATAAAAAAGGATTCGCTTGAAATCCGAAACCTTGCAACAAATCAGCAAACGATTGTGCAAAAAAATCATAGTATTTAAAAACACCTAAAAACCCTAAGTTAATGCCAATAGTCAACCACAACCAAAACGTTCGTTTCTTATCAGTATTGCTATTCTCCATCATAATCGCACTGAAGTAATCCAACAAAGTAGAAAACACCAACAAAAACAGAAAACGCCAATCCCAACACGAATAAAAATAATAACTCGCTACAATCAATACCGCATTCTGTGTGGTCTTATTTTTATGGAAAACAAACCAATACAGTAGAAATACTATCGGTAAAAATATAGCAAAGGATAACGAATTAAAGAACATATACTACTCCAATTATAATTTTTTCACTTCTTACTTTTCACTTTTCACTTCTCTCCTCTACCGTCACTTCGAGTGTTTTGCAGCTGTAAAGCCTCAGATTTACAGCTGCAAAACGTATCGAGAACTATAGAACAATACTGTCACTTTTCACCTTTCACTTTTTACTTTTTACTTTTTACTTTTTACTTTTTACTTTTTACTTATCAACCCAACATAATTCGCCACCATTTTCTCAATAGAAAATTCACGTTCAATCAAACCAGAAGTATCTGTGGTTATTTTTTCATTTCCAGCATATAACTGTTCCAATAAACCACACCAAGCTTTTGGATCTTGAACAGGTAAAACATACCCATTAACACCATTGGTAATCACCTCCTCATTACCTCCAACAGGAGTAGTAATTACGGGCACATTAGCGCTCAAACTTTCTAAAATAGCCAAACTAAAACATTCCATATGAGTGGGTTGTAATAGATAATCGTATTGATGATAAATAGCATACAAATTAGAAACACTTCCCTTAAAACTAAATATACTTTCTAATTTATTTTCTTGAAGTAATGCTATCAAAGCTGCTTTGTAAGGTCCATCTCCATAAATATCAATTTTTAAATCTGATAAAACAGAGGCAGGCAACAAAGCAACGGCTTGAATCAAATCTTGAATTCCCTTAGAATATCGCAAATGACAAGCTATCAAAAAAGTAGGCTTTTGTAAATTTCTATCGGTTCGTTTTTGAAACTGTTCATGAACAATTCCATTATAAATAACCTTAGATTTTCTCTCAAGATGACTTCCAAAATCTTTAATAATTTCATGAACAGTATAATGGGATACCCCAACAAACAAATCAATATATCGAGAATACAACAAACCTTTAAGGCGCTTTTGAAGTCTTTTTTTCAAAGGATAACCCGCAAAGGGTCTTGGATTATGATCTACAGCAACAATTTTTGTTACTAACTTTTGTTTTTTAACTTGCTGATAAAAAGGCGTACACAACTCTAAAAAATGAGTAAAAACAACATCAAAAAACTGACTATGATCTAAAAAAGTTTGTTCAACACTTTTACCATTTGCTGCTATAATAGTCAGGTTTGTGTACCCTTCATGTCCCGATTCATTCGGAAAAAACCAAACAATTTCATGACACAGAGTTTTACATTCCGCATCAAACAACCAAAAAAAACGGTCCATACCCCCTACTCGTTCAGGCAATAGACGGTAATCACATAAAACCGCTATTCTTTTATTTAACTCCATTGATATAAAACTGCTGTTATTCTTTTACTTGTACCTTCCTGAGGCGCTCCTATTTGAGTAGCTAACAATTCTTTTTGTTGCACTAATTTTGAATTTGGTGCTGATAAGGCTTGATGAACTGCTGCTAGTAATTCCTCTTTATTCTTAGTGATATAAGTAGCGTTTGAATCCACTACATAGGCTATATGAGCATATTGTAAAAAGCGTTGGTCATTGGCTAAACCATTACTCGGATTACCAAATACCGTATTAATAACAGGCTTATCAAACAACATAAAATCCAAACTCATGGTAGATAACATATTGATATTAACAGCAGAATAATGCAAAACCGACTTTAAATCATGTACATCGGCCACCGTAGGAATACGTTGCGACCAAGCTTCCTGATGGTTCGAACGCGCTTGCACCCACTGCGGATAATTCCAACGAATAAAAGGGTATTTTTCAGCTAAAGAGGCAAAACGTTGCGGAGATTCTGCGGGTGAAGTTCGCACCAACAAATTCACAGATTGCTCCAACTCGTTATTTGCTATTGCATTGGCAAGAGTCTCGATATATAATGGATCATTCGGACTAGTAGAAACATCTCCACAACTAAATAATAGCGTTGGTTTAGCTTCGTCCAAATCAAAATGCTGATGAAACTCTGCTACGTTATAACCATAACGCGACAATACATATGGTTCAAACTGAGGGGTACCTACTACAGCAACTTGCTCGGGCTGTATGGAGGTATAAAAAGTTAACAATTCTTGTTTCATCAACTCACTCCATACCAAATAACCATCAAAATTAGCCGCCATTCTGCCTTTAGAAGCCAAATTGTCCCAACTAAAAATAAAGGCAGTCGTTTTCAGTTGTAATTGTTCCGCTGCATATACCAAAGGCGCAATATAGGGAGGTCGTTGATGGGTAAAAAACAAACTATCCAATTGCAAATCTTGCAATAATTGCTTGTATTTTTTTGTGATAGGATGTTGTCTAAAAGTAAACTGTTGCCAACGATTGTAACGTAAAATCCAGACTTCACTATGAAACCAATTCGTAAATTGATAAATAAAACGAGTAGCAAAACCTCTTGGCGTTTTAGTTGTCGAATAATTGGCTTTAAAATTGTCCGTAATCCCAAAATTGCCTTTACGATGCAATTGCAAATGGGCTACTTCTTTTGCTTTTCTAAAAAACCAAGTAGCAAAGGATTCTTCAAAAACTTCTAATTCAATGATATCACATTGCAAATCCAAATCGGCAAAAGCCTCTTTTGGCAAACAAGAAAGCAAAACCACACGGCTAAATTGTTTTTGCGCTTCTACCATAAAATCACTTAATACGAAATTACGATATCCCACGCCGTCAGTTATTACGATTCCTATTTTTTTCATACTCAATCTTGTAGCGCTATTGCCGTGTTAATCCACTGCCAAATATAAAAACTATTATCCTGATTTCCGTTACGATAGTCCTGCCAAATTTGCTCAACCTTATTTTGATCTACAAAATTTAATTGCCCAAACTCTTGGATTTTCTCTGAAACATATTCGTTTAATTCATTCGCTATCCACTCGCGCTGAGGGGTTTGCAAAGGTCGTTTTAGCGCTAAAGCTACTTGATTTGATAGCAATTCTTTACTTATTTGACGTAATAACCATTTTGTATTACCTTGATTATATTTTGTACTATCTTTTTGGGCAAAAGCCAATTCTACCAAACGATAATCCAAAAAAGGCTCACGTAATTCCGTACCATGCAACATGCTAATACGGTCATTGAACCGCAAGGCTCTTGGAATTTTGGTATAAAATAAATCGCGATATTGCATATTCTGCATAGAAGAAACAAAAGGTTGTGGATACACTTCTTTTTCCGACAAAACAGCAAAATCAGCAACTAAAACTTCTGGTCGTACTGGACTACTCCTTACCCCTTGAATTACCTGTTGAGATTGATTGTGGTAGTAATCGTAACCTGCCCAAGCCTCATCCATGCCTTGCCCATCTAACAATACTTTTATTCCTTTTTTTCTAGCTTCTTGAAACAGCAAACTATAAGCCAAGGTAGGAAATCCACCAAAAGGTTCATCTTGATTTTGACTTAAAGTAGTAATCAACTTTGGCACATCAGCCGAATTCAGTAAAACTTTGTGCAACAAATACGGTTTGTCGTTCAGTAACAATTCCACCCAAGGCAATTCATCATAATTAACATCATTACAATAAAAAGTAAACGCTTCAATGTTTTTAGTAGTAGGAAGATTTTGATGAATTAATGCAATCAAAGTCGAAGAATCCAATCCGCCACTAACATTCATTCCCAAAGGTACATCGGCTCTAAAACGAAGCTGAATCGCATCGTTTAACAAAGCAGCATAACGTTCTTTTAATTCGGAAACTTCTAAAATAGGGGTATCATATACTCTAGAAACAAAATGATACCAGCGTTGTGGCGTAAAAGAAGTGAAATTATCCAGAGAAAGCACAGCAAAATGCCCCGCAGGTAATTGATGAATAGAATTCCAAAAAGTTTCATTAGGCATACCATAAGTGCCAAAAGACAAATAATTTGCCCATACTTTTTGATTAGGAGTCTTTTTTATACCCGATGCCCATAAAGTTTTAATTTCACTAGCAAAAATAAATTGTTGAGCAGCTGCAAAATAATAAAACGGCTTTACTCCAAATCGGTCTCTTGCGATAAACAACTTTTTTACTTCTTGATCCCAAATGGCTATTGCAAACATACCATTCAGTTGATGCAAAAAATCAGTACCCCAATGAATATAGGCGTTTAATAAAACTTCGGTATCAGACTGCGTTTGAAATTGAAAATGAGGAAGTAATTTCTTTTTAAGCTCTAAATAATTATAAATTTCTCCATTAAACACAATAACATAACGACCACAACTACTCGGCATAGGTTGATTCGCATTAATAGATAAATCAATAATACTTAATCGATTATGCCCTAAACTACAAAAAGAATCATGCCACTCTTGCATAGCATCAGGACCACGATGTTCTTGAGCTTGCAACATCGCTTCCAATTTCCTTTTTCTATCTTCTAAACCAAGGAAGGAAGAAAAAATACCAGCAATTCCACACATTACAATTGCGTTTTTAGTAGTGGCAACTTCGCGATTGCTTCTTCCCAATCTGCTAAGGTGTCTATATTAACATAAAAATCAGGATGACTTTGCAAGTAACTTAACTTTTTACCATAAAAACTTCCTTCTTTAATGACCGAAGTTTTGGTAATATATATTGCCCCATCTCGAAAAAAAGCGGGCGGTAAATCTTGTCTTCTTGTAATGATTTCAGCCTCACCTGTAGCAATTTGTAAAAAACCTTTCTCATTAGGTTCAAATACCC
>ERZ1034365.741-NODE-741-length-17647-cov-3.626124_pt1 | contig 17647 bp, 19 predicted proteins | sample MGYA00520615_ERZ1034365 | MGnify/ENA primary metagenome ERZ1034365 (study PRJEB33736, sample SAMEA104284505) | Azolla filiculoides | biome: Urban; feature: Water surface; material: Ditch water | place: Netherlands | collected 2015-10-28 | depth 0-0.1 m ... | reverse complement strand
CGGCATACGAAATGAATTTGAAACCACGAGTTTCATCAAAACGTTGTGCTGCTTTTATCAATCCTAAATTTCCTTCATTGATCAAATCGGGAAGTGTTAAACCTTGATTTTGGTATTGTTTGGCTACCGAAACTACGAAACGTAAATTGGCTTTAGTCAATTTCTCTAAGGCTCTTTGATCTCCAGCCTTAATTTTCTGAGCTAATTCTACCTCTTCGTCAGCGGTAATAAGGTCAACTTTCCCTATTTCTTGTAAATATTTGTCTAATGAAGCAGTTTCACGATTGGTAACCTGCTTGGTAATTTTAAGTTGTCTCATGTTTTTGTCTCCTCAATTTTTTAAGTGTACAAATGATTATACGTTCAGAGTTTTATAAAAGTTACAATTATCTGAATTAATTTTAAAAAAAAAAACGGAAAACCCCGTTTCAAATACATGAAACGGGGTTTTCTCTATAAATAAACCTTTAGTAAACTAAGATCTGATTACTCTTTTCTTTCCTCACGTGGAGGTCTGGCGATAAGTGCTTTTCTGGAAACTTTTTCTTTTCTGGTTTTTGGGTCAAGTCCAAGGTATTTTACTTGGAATACATCACCCATATTTACCACATCCGAAACATTTTCAGTGCGTTCCCAAGCTAGTTCAGAAACGTGAAGCAATACTTCATTTCCTGGAGCATCGATATATTCTACAACCGCACCAAAATCTAACATTTTGATTACTTTCACATCGTATGCTTCTCCCATTTGAGGTTTGAAAGTGATAGACTGTATTTTAGCCAATACCGCTTCAATTCCAGCAGGATCAGTTCCAAGAATTTCGATTACACCTTGTTCGTCAACTTCGTTGATTACAATAGTTGTTCCTGTAGCTTTTTGTAATTCTTGAATTACTTTTCCACCAGGTCCGATTAAAGCACCAATGAAGTTACCAGGAATTGTTCTTGTAATGATTTTTGGAGCATATGCTTTAACATCCGCTTTTGGCGCTGCCAAAGTTTCTGTTATTTTTCCAAGGATATGCAAACGACCTTCACGGGCTTGAGCCAAAGCTTCTTCCATGATATGGTATTTTAATCCTTCGATTTTAATGTCCATTTGACAAGCTGTGATACCGTCAGCAGTTCCTGTTACTTTAAAGTCCATGTCTCCTAAGTGATCTTCGTCACCAAGAATATCAGACAATACAGCAAAACGTTCTCCATCAGTAATCAATCCCATGGCAATTCCAGAAACTGGTTTTGTCATTTGAATGCCTGCATCCATAAGTGCTAATGTTCCAGCACAAACGGTAGCCATAGAAGAAGAACCATTAGATTCTAAAACTTCTGATACGATACGTATTGTATAAGGACAATTTGCAGGAATCATGTTTTTCAAAGCTCTTTGAGCTAAGTTTCCGTGACCTACTTCTCTTCTTGAAGTTCCTCTTAAAGGTTTAGCTTCACCAGTTGAGAAAGGAGGGAAGTTATAATGTAAGTAGAATTTTTCTTCTCCTTGTTCAGATGGAGAATCAATTTGATTCGCTTCTCTAGAAGTTCCTAAAGTAGCTGTTGCCAATGCTTGAGTTTCTCCTCTGGTAAAGATAGCAGAACCGTGAACAGATGGTAAATAATCTACTTCAGCCCAGATTGGTCTGATTTGATTTGTTTTTCTTCCGTCTAAACGAGTTCCTAAATCTAATGTTACGTTACGAACTGCTTCTTTGTTGGTTTTGTAAAAATATTTACCAACTAAATCTCCGTTTTCAGCTAATTCTTCTTCAGTAAACAAAGCTTTTACTTCTTCTTTTACCGCTGCAAATGAAGCTGTTCTTTCTTGCTTAGAAGAACCTACTTTAGCGATATCATAAATTTTATCGTAAGCAGCAGCTTTTACTTTAGCGTAAATAGCTTCGTCTTCTTTTTCGTTTTCGTAAGTACGAGTTTCTTTTGCTCCAAAAGCTACAACCAATCTTTCTTGTGCAGCAATTTGAATTTTAATGGCTTCATGAGCAAATTTAATGGCTTCAACCATTTCTAATTCTGAAATCTCTTTCATCTCACCTTCTACCATTGCGATAGAATCTTTAGAAGCTCCAATCATCATATCAATATCTGATAATTCTAATTGAGCACGACTTGGGTTGATGATAAATTTTCCGTCAACACGAGCAACACGAGCTTCAGAAATTAAGGTTGAAAATGGAATGTCAGAAAGCGCTAAAGCTGCCGAAGCTGCTAACCTGCTAATGCATCTGGCATAACATTGTCGTCATGAGACATTAATTGAATCATAACTTGTGTTTCAGCGTGGTAATCATCCGGGAAAAGCGGACGCAATACACGGTCAACTAATCTCATGGTTAATACTTCATTGTCGCTTGGTCTTGCTTCTCTTTTGAAAAATCCACCAGGAAAACGTCCTGCTGCTGCAAATTTTTCACGATAATCTACCGTTAAAGGCAAAAAGTCAACACCTGGACTTGCTTTTCGGGCTGATACTACTGTTGCAAGCAACATAGCATTTCCCATTTGTACTACTACAGAACCATCGGCTTGTTTAGCCAATTTTCCTGTCTCGATTGAGATGCTTCTGCCATCTCCTAAATCGATAATTTCTCTTGAAACTGTTGGAATCATACTTTTTTTTTGTGATTAAACAATGGGTTCTAGTTGTGTTGTAGTTGTTGTTGTGCGTAGTTAATGCCTAAAACCCAATGAAAAACCAAACTTTTTTTATGTAATCTATTGTAAAAACAAAAAGAGGCACTTTCGCACCTCTTTTCTATATTGATTATTTTCTGATATTCAATACTTTGATAATCTCACGATATCTGTTAATCTCTTTTTTCTTCAAGTAATCCAATAAAGATCTTCTTTTACCAACAAGCAATACTAATGAACGCTCTGTGTTATAATCGTGACGATTTTTTTTCAAGTGCTCTGTTAAGTGACTAATTCTAAAAGTGAATAGTGCGATTTGAGCTTCTGCAGATCCTGTGTTTTCTGCTTTTCCTCCGTGTTTAGCGAAGATTTCTTCTTTAATCTCTTTAGTTAAATACATTCGAATATTGTTTTAATGATTTTTATGTATGTCGAACAGCTATTGTTAGACGGGTGCAAAAGTACTATTTATTTTTTGAAATGCAAAAGGATTTTTGGTTTATGCCTTAAAGATTTAAAATTCAAATCATTAAACTAATATAATTTTGCAATTTCCAGATTTACAAATTCTAGAAATTCTTCGTCGGCTGCTGTAAAGGGATTTAAAACATGACTGTCAATATCAATTTGGCCAATATTCTCCCCATTAACAAAAAGAGGTACTACAATTTCGGATTTTACAGTAAAACTGCAAGCAATGTAATTGTCTTGTGCGGCAACATCAGGAACTACAAAATTTTCGTTGGAAACAGCTACTTGTCCGCAAATTCCTTTCCCGAAAGGGATTACAGTATGATCGGTTGCTGCACCTACATAAGGACCGAGGTGAAGCGTTTTGGTCTCCTGATTGGCGAAATAAAAACCTACCCAATTGTAATAATCAACCTCTTTGTTAAGAAGTTGGCAAATATTTAAAAGTTTTTCATCTCTTGAAAGTGCTGAATTTGATGTAATTTCCTTTACTTTTGGTTTTAACTCTTGGAATGTCATTTTTGTGTTTTTTACAAAAGTATTTAAAGCCAGTTTTAAAAATTATATAAATTTGTTAAAAAATAGATTTTGGAAAAATATTTCATCCGATACAAACCCTTTTTAGTCTTTTTAAGTGCTTTTTTTATAACTTATATCGTTTTGACGGTTTTTTATCAATACTACCTAAACAGTTTTGGAGAAACTAAACTTGATTCCATTTCCAGAATGGTTGCGCGTAATACGGAGCAAGTACTTCAATTATTTGATAAAAATGCAAGTGCGGATGACAGCAAATCAGAGCTTTATGTTGCTTTAATGTATCATCAAAAATATATTGCCCGAATCGTAGAAGGATGTAATGCTGTAAGTGTCATTATTTTATTCATTTCATTTGTAGTCGCTTTTTCGGGAAAATTAAAGACTACTTTGCTATTTATTTTTGGAGGAAGTATTTTGATTTATGTTTTAAATATTCTGAGAATTGCTTTTTTATGTATTTTGTTAAGTCATTTTCCGGAGCAACGCCATTTTTTGCATGATATCTTTTTTCCGCTATTTATTTATGGAGTAGTTTTTATTTTGTGGGTTATTTGGGTACGTAAATTTTCAAAATATGCGAAATAAACTTTTTCAGAATAAATGGACAATTGTTTTGGTCATACTATTAGTTGGTCTATTGACTTTGGTCCGCGCTTTTGAAGACCAATTGTTCTACGATCCTTTTCTGAATTATTTCAAAGGTGATTTTCATTCTCATCCTTTGCCTGCTTATGAATCTGTTTCGTTATTTTTTGGATTGTTTTTTCGGTATATTATAAATACAGTTTTGTCTTTGGGTATACTTTATATTCTTTTCAAAGAAGTCGAGATGATTCAGTTTGCTGCTGTTTTGTATGCTTTTTTCTTTTTGGTTTTGATAGTTGCTTTCTTCGCTATAATTCACTTTTACAAAGGACACAATATTCTGATGCTTTTTTATGTTCGCAGATTTCTTATTCAGCCAATTTTTGTAATTCTTTTTATTCCAGCATTTTATTATCAAAATCAGAATAAATAATTAGTTTTTTGTATCTTTAAAGTACCATTTGATGGTTTGATTATCAAATACTTTAGATTATGAAAATAGTAAAACATTCTGGAGATATTGTTGATTTTAATCCTGAAAAACTCAAAAATTCACTTCTGAAATCAGGTGCAGGAAAACAGGAAGTTGAGACTATTTTACAAGCCATCAAAAGTCAAATCTACGATGGAATTTCTACCAAACAAATTTATAAAATGGCTTTTGCTCTTTTGAAAAAAACAGCAAATTCCCACGCAGCACGTTATAATTTGAGAGAAGCTATACGATTGTTGGGTCCTGCTGGTTTTTTCTTCGAAAAATATATTGCCAGACTTTTTGCCTCAGAGCATTATGAAACAGTCACTAATTTAACGTTACAAGGAAAATGTGTTTCTCATGAAATTGATGTTTTGGTCAAAAAAAACCATGCAATCGCAATGGTTGAGTGCAAATATCACGTGGGAAGAGACGCGGCTTCGGATGTGAAAGTCCCCATGTATATTTTGTCTCGCTTTAATGATTTGAAAGAAAGACAACATATCATTTTTGATAAGAAAGACTCTATTTTGAAATGTTGGATTGTTACCAATAATAGGTTTACAGTTGATGCTATTGATTTTGCCAAATGTTCTGGCTTGAATTTATTGAGTTGGAATTATCCCGAAGATAACAATCTGAAAACAAAAAATGACAATAGATATCTGTATCCGGTGACTTGTTTGACCACGTTGTCGATATCCGAAAAAGAAAAATTATTGATTTTAGATGTGATTTTGGTCAAAGAAATAATTCATAATTCAGATTGTTTAGAGAAAATTGGGTTGAGTCCCAATCGAATAAAAAATGTATTGAAAGAAGCTTCTGAATTGTGCAGGTATATTTAGAGAAATAAAGAGTTCTGGTTTGTTTAATTTTAAATCCTATTCAAATGAAAATTAAATGTATTGGTGGTGCAGGAACGGTTACTGGTTCTAAAACATTAATTGATAGTAACGGAATTCGTATTTTGATAGATTGTGGACAATTTCAAGGTATAAAACCATTGCGGGAACTCAACTGGCAGCCTTTGCCTGTTTTGCCTTCAACTATAGATTTTGTTCTCCTGACTCATGGTCATTTAGATCATTGCGGTTGGTTACCACGATTAGTAAATCAAGGTTTTAAAGGAAAAATATATTGTACCAGTCCAACGGCAGCAATCACAAAGCTGATTCTTTTGGATAGCGCAAAAATTCAGGAAGAAGAAGCTCGTATTGCCAATGAGAGAAAGTTTTCTAAACACGAAATTGCCGAACCGCTTTATACCGTTGATCAGGCGAAAGCTGTTTTTTCTTTTTTTAGAGTCATCAAAACGAATGAATCAATTCCATTAGATGCCGAGATTTCAGCTGTTTTTACTAATGCCGGACATATTTTAGGTGCTTGTAGTATTGCGGTTCAGCTTGAAAATAAAACGCTGGTTTTTTCAGGAGATATAGGTCGTGATAACGATGTTTTAATGTATCCGCCAACCAAACCTAAAAAAGGCGACTATATTTTTCTGGAAAGTACTTATGGGAATCGGCTTCATCCCGATACAGATACTAAATTAGAACTCGAAACGTACATTAATAATACAGTTGATAAAGGTGGGACAATTATCATTCCGAGTTTTGCCGTAGAGCGTGCGCAAACCATTATGTATTTGCTTTGGCAACTTAAAGAAGAAGGTAAAATCCCTAATATTCCTTATATTGTTGATACTCCAATGGGAATTAATGCTTTGGATATTTTTTCTAATAATAAACAATGGCATAAATTATCACTTGCGGAATGTGATGCTATGAGCAAAATGTTTGCTCTTGTTTCGGATTATCAGGAAACTATTTCATTGATTTTTGATGAACAACCTAAAGTAGTTATCGCTGCCAGCGGAATGGTTACCGGAGGACGTGTTTTGAGTTATTTGGAACATTATATTGGTTTGCCAGAAACCACAGTTATTATTGTAGGGTATCAAGCCGAAGGAACTCGTGGCAGGAAATTATTAGAAGGAGCTAAGGAAATCAAAATTCATGGTAAATATTATCCTGTTTTAGCCAATATTCTTGAAATTCAAGGTTTATCTGCTCACGGCGATCAAAAAGATTTGTTGAATTGGCTTTCGGCATTAGAAAATAAACCTGCAAAAGTATTTTTGGTACACGGAGAAAATCAACCTGCAGATGAACTCCGAATCAAAATTCAGGAACAATATGGTTTTGATTGTTGTGTTCCGTTGATGGGGCAAGAATTTGATTTATGATTTTAACAGGATTTTGGTTTTAAGGATTATAAAATTGACTAATTTTGCAATATGAATATCAAAAAATGCACTAGTTTATTTTTAGCTTTCCTACTGTTGGTTTCCAATGTAGGAATGGCTTTTAATGTGCATTATTGTGCAGGAGAAATCGCCTCGGTTTCTTTAGAGTCTCAGCAGCAAATTAAAGAAAAAGGATGTTGCGAAAAAATTGTCTCTAAAAAAGACAGTTGTTGTAAAGACAAAGTTTTTCATTTTGAAAAAAAATCGGATAATGCTATAGTTAAGATTTTCTTTTTTGAACTTAACGCTCCTTTTCTAATTCAGGAATGGCAACCGGTAGTTTTCTCTTTAACTGCAAATTTCAAAATCACTCCGGTTGCTACTTATTATTGCGATGCAAATGCTCCGCCACTTTTTAAGTTGTACAGCCAATATATTTTCTACGCCTGATTTTAATGTTTTAAAAGTCAAATCATTTCTTGTGGTTTGAAATTACTTTTTTACAAACATTAAAATTTTTATCATGCAAAAACTATTAATGCTTTTTGTTTTGATTTTGCTTTCAGAAGCTGTTTTTTCTCAGGAAAACTTGAATGAGGAAAAGCTAAATGAAGTCAAAGTAGTCAAAAAGCGAAAAGGAATTCAAAAATCCTTCACCGTTACAGGTAATACCACAATTGTAACCAGTAAAGAATTGCTCAAAGCCGCTTGTTGTAATCTGGCAGAAAGTTTTGAAACCAATCCGTCAATCGATGTTAATTTTTCGGATGCTCTAACGGGGACCAAACAAATCAAAATGCTGGGGTTAACCAGTCCATATTTAATGATTACAGAGGAAAATGTGCCTTCTGTTCGTGGCGCTTCCCAAGCATACGGATTATCATTCACACCAGGAACCTGGGTTGAAAGTATTCAAATCACCAAAGGTGCCGGAAGTGTTGTCAATGGTTACGAAAGTATTTCAGGTCAAATTAATACAGAACTGATTAAACCTATTAATGACATTCCATTTTTCTTGAACGCGTATGGTTCTACAGATTCTCGTTTTGAATTAAACACTCATTTCAATACTAAAATTTCAGATAAATGGAGTAGTAGTTTGTTTTTACACGGCAATACACGTGTTGCAAAAACAGATATGAATGACGATGGTTTTTTGGATAATCCATTGGCCAAACAAATTAATATTCTCAATAGATATCAATATTATAATGCCGAAAAAGGCTGGGTAAGTTTCATCAACTTTCGATACATGAATGATAAGAAACAAACTGGCGAATTAGATTTTGATTCTAAAAAAGATAAAGGAACTACGAATTATTGGGGTTCCGAAATCAATACCGAGCGCTTAGATGTGGCTACAAAAGTAGGATATGTTTTTCCTGATATGCCGTATCAAAGTATTGGTTTTCAAAACGCATTCGACAGTCATAATCAGCATTCTTATTTTGGTTTAAACCAATACAACATCAAACAAAGCAGTTATTATTCTAATTTGATTTTCAACTCGATTATCAATAATACCATGAATAAGTTTGCTACAGGTTTGAATTTTACGTATGATAAATACCAAGAATTTGTCAATGTAAATGATTACAGCAGAATCGATAATTCAGTTGGTGCTTTTTTTGAATATACGTATGACAACGGTGATGATTTTAGTGTTATTCTTGGTGGTCGAATTGATAATCACAATCGTTTAGGGACTTTTATTACGCCAAGATTACACATGAGATACAATCCTTGGGACAAAGGAGTTTTACGATTTTCAGCAGGAAGAGGAAAACGTTCGGCCAATATTTTTGCAGAGAATCAGCCTCTTTTTGCCAGTTCCAGAACTTTTGAAATACTAAATTCTAATGGAAAAATCTATGGTTTAAATCCAGAAATTGCATGGAATTATGGATTAAGTTTCTCCCAAAAGTTTTCGTTCCTTGGCAAAAGTGCCGATGTTGGTTTCGATTTATACCGAACCGATTTTCAGAATCAGGCTATTGTTGACGTGATGCAAAGTCCACAAGAAGTTTTGTTTTATAATCTTGATGGAAAATCGTATGCAAATAGTTTACAAGTTGAATTCAATTATGAAATTCTGAATCATTTAAATTTGCGTTCAGCTTATAAATTTTATGATATTCAAACGGATTATTTGTCTGGCAGATATCAAAAAGCTTTACAAGCCAAACATCGATTTTTTGGAAACATCGAGTATGAAACTCCTGTTGGTGAAAAAGGGCAGCAATGGAAATTTGATTATACCTTAAACTGGATTGGCCAACAGCAATTGCCAACAACCGCGTCAAATCAAGAGCAAGATAGATTACCGGAATTTTCAAAATCGTATTCGTTGATGAATGCGCAAATCACGAAAATTTTTTCACCTACATTTGAAGTTTACGTTGGAGGAGAAAACATTGGGAATTATACTCAGGAAAAAGCAATTTTGGGTTCAGAAAATCCTTTTGGTCCCAATTTTGATGCTTCAATTGTATACGCACCTGTTTTTGGACAGATGTATTATGCAGGATTGCGTTTTAAAATAAAATAAGAATCAATATTAAAAATCAAATAGTATGAAAATCAAAAATATAATTATAGCGTTAGTAGTAACTTTCGTTGGATTCTCAGCTCAGGCTCAGGACACGAGCAAAAGCAAACTGGTGAAACAAAATAAAAATGCCAAGTATGTTACCGAAGTAAACGGGAATTGTGAGCAATGCCAAAAACGAATTCAAAAAGCGGCTTATGCTGTTGATGGTGTAAAATCAGCAATTTGGAATATTGAAACACACCAATTAAGTTTGATTTTAAATGAAGAAAAATGTTCGGTTTTGGATGTGAAGAAGGCAATCGCTAAAGTGGGACATGATACAGATGCCGTGAAATCGACAAATGAAGATTATGAAAAACTGCACAGTTGTTGCTTGTATGAAAGACAATAATCAACGAGCCCAAAATGTAAATTTTGGGCTTTTTTATTGAATCATTATTCTTGTTTCTTTTTGGCTATTAAGGCTCTTTTTATAATGTCTTTAAGCGTTAATAAAACTTTAAAAAACGCCAATAAATTGTGGTTAAGGTAAATTATTCTTACTTTCACAAACTATTAAATTACAACTCTTTTTATGAATAATTTTGATTGGACTCAATTACTTAATCCGGAATTTTATATCACCTTAAATATTGGGGGAATTCAAATAGGTTTATATATCGTTATTTTTATCGTTTTTGCCGAAACGGGTCTTTTTGCCGGTTTTTTTCTTCCTGGAGACAGTTTGCTTTTTCTTGCCGGAATCTACAGTCGTGATTTAGTTCAAAATTTAATCGTTATAGAAAGTGATTTTATAAATGTAGTTTTATTAGCTGTTTTAATTGCGCTTTCAGGGGTTGCCGGTAATATGGTTGGCTATTGGTTTGGAGCTAAAAGCGGGTATTATTTATTTAAAAAAGAAGATACTTTTTGGTTCAAGAAAAAATACTTATTGCAGTCGAAAGATTTCTTTGAAAAGTACGGCGGTAAAGCCATTATTTTTGCTCGTTTTCTGCCTATTTTTAGAACTTTTGCGCCTATTGTAGCTGGAATTGTATCTATGGATAAAAAGAAATTTATGTTCTTTAATATTTTGAGTTCTTTTTTATGGTCGTTTATTCTGATCTTTTCAGGTCATTATTTGTATGGTTTTTTTCTGGAATACGGAATCGATTTAAAAGAACACATCGAGTACATTGTTATTATCATTGTGTTGATATCTACCATTCCCGTTTTATTCAAACTTTTGAAAAAGAACGTTCATTTAAAATAAATTTATTAATTCAATAAAAAAATCCGTTCGATTACCGAACGGATTTTTTTGTGTTATAAAATTAGAATCTGTAATGAAAATTACATCATTCCAGGCATACCTCCACCCATTGGGTTTCCGCCTCCATTATCTTCTTTAATATCAATCAAAGCACATTCAGTAGTCAAGATCATTCCTGCAACCGATGCTGCATTTTCTAATGCTACACGAGTTACTTTTTTAGGATCAATAATACCTGCTTTAAGCATATCTACATATTCGTCAGTTTTGGCATTGTATCCAAAATCACCTGAACCTTCAGCTACTTTTGCTACGACAACAGAACCTTCAAGACCAGCATTTTCAACAATAGTTCTCAAAGGAGATTCTACGGCACGAGATACAATTTGAATTCCGGTTGCTTCATCAGCGTTATCAGCTGTTATTGTGCTTAAGGCATTTTTAGCTCTAAGTAAAGCAACACCACCACCAGCAACGATTCCTTCTTCAACTGCAGCGCGAGTTGCATGTAAAGCGTCATCTACTCTGTCTTTTTTCTCTTTCATTTCTACTTCAGAAGCAGCACCAACATAAAGAACAGCAACACCTCCGGCTAATTTAGCCAAACGTTCTTGTAATTTTTCTTTGTCATAATCAGAAGTAGTAGCTTCCATTTGACCTTTGATTTGGTTTACACGATTTTTGATTGTATCTGCATCACCAGCACCGCTAACGATAGTAGTATTATCTTTATCGATAGTTACTCTTTTTGCAGTACCCAACATTTCGATTGTTGTGTTTTCTAAAGTATATCCTCTTTCTTCAGAGATAACAGTTCCTCCTGTTAAGATGGCGATATCTTCTAACATTGCTTTTCTTCTGTCACCAAAACCAGGTGCTTTTACAGCAGCGATTTTTAATGCTCCACGTAATTTATTTACTACCAAAGTTGATAATGCTTCACCATCAACATCTTCAGCTATAATTAATAATGGTTTTCCTGATTGAGCAACTGGCTCTAAAACTGGTAGCAATTCTTTTAAAGAAGATACTTTTTTGTCATACAAAAGGATGTAAGGATTCTCTAATTCTGCTTCCATTTTTTCTGGATTAGTCACAAAATATGGAGAAAGATATCCTCTGTCAAATTGCATTCCTTCTACAACATCTACATAAGTTTCAGTTCCTTTAGCTTCTTCAACAGTAATAACTCCTTCTTTTCCAACTTTTGCGAAAGCAGTAGCGATTAATTCACCAATTACTTCGTCATTGTTAGCAGAAATAGAAGCAATTTGTTTTATTTTTTCAGAATCACTTCCTACTACTTTAGCTTGTTTAGTAAGGTCAGCAACAATAGCTTCAACAGCTTTGTCAATTCCTCTTTTTAAGTCCATAGGATTTGCTCCTGCAGCTACGTTTTTCAAACCTTCTTTAACGATTGCTTGTGCTAAAACGGTTGCTGTTGTAGTTCCGTCTCCAGCTAAATCATTCGTTTTAGAGGCTACTTCTTTTACCATTTGAGCTCCCATATTTTCTAATGGGTCTTTCAATTCGATTTCTTTGGCAACGGTAACGCCATCTTTAGTAACATTTGGTCCGCCAAAAGCTTTCCCTATGATTACGTTACGACCTTTTGGTCCTAAAGTTACTTTTACAGCATTTGCTAATGCATCAACACCGCGTTTTAATCCGTCACGTGCTTCAATATCAAATTTTATATCTTTTGCCATCTTATTATTAATTTGTTGATTCGTTTAATTTGTTAATTCGATTAAATAATCGCTAAAATATCGTCTTCACGCATAATTAGGTAATCTTTTCCTTCTAATTTTAATTCGGTACCAGCATATTTTCCGTAAAGAACGCTGTCGCCAACTTTTACAGTCATTGTGTGGTCGTTTGTGCCATTCCCTACAGCAACAACAGTTCCTTTTTGTGGTTTTTCTTTAGCGGTATCCGGAATAAAAATTCCTGATGCAGTTTTTGTTTCAGCAGCTACTGGTTCTATAAGAACGCGGTCTGAAAGTGGTTTAATGTTTAAAGCCATGATTTTATATTTTTATTTATATTTTATAATGATTGCATGTGGAATTTCAGAAACTGTGCCAGCCTACGAAAACTGACAATTTTTCCTAAAAAAAATGCCAGCTTTGTCAGGCTGGCATCATTTTATAGAAGAAATAATTATTTTGCAGAATCCGTCGCAACTGGCGCGCTTTGAGCTGGAGTTGCTGGAGTTGCAGGAGCAGCAGTACTTGGTGTAGCTGCTTCTGTTTTTTCAATGATTTTTGAATCGGTGTCGCTCAAAGCTCCTGTAAAACTTAAACTTGAAAGTAATATAAGTGCAATAAGTATAGTGGCCAATGTCCAAGTACTTTTGTCTAAAAAGTCAGTTGTTTTTTGTACACCACCCATCATTTGTGAACCTCCTATTGCAGAAGATAATCCACCACCTTTAGGGTTTTGAACCATTATTACGACTACCAATAGAAAACAAACTATTGTTATTAAAACTAAAAAAATTGAAAATGTGCTCATTGTTTAATTATTATTATGTTGTAAAATCTTAATATCCGAGATACGGTCTGCAAAGAAACTACTTTTTTCTGGATATTTCAAAATTAATATTTCATAAGCTTGAATCGCTTTTTGATATTTTTTTTGTTCCAAATAAACTCGGGCTAAAGTCTCAGTCATCAAATAGGAATTGTCTCCTGCATTCAGGTCAAAAGTGACCGTTGAAGCAACGCCGTGTTTGATAGGTGGAATCTTTGGACTTGTCTCAATAAACTTATCGATTAATTGTGCTTTCTTCTTTCTTTCGTTGTCTAATGGTGTAGTTTCCGGAACCTTTTCTGTTGGTTTTTGTCTTTCTATAGGTTGTGCTCTGGAAAGTTGAAGCCATTCTTGGAAGGAATGTTTTTCGTTTATAGAAAAATCCAAAGGTTTTCCAATCGCCAATTTCTCTTCGGCTATTTTGGTATTTTTATCTTCTTCGGTTTCTGTGGCTTCTTTAATAGAAGTAAGAATCGATTTTTCTAAGCTGTTTTTTATTTCAGGTTTTTCTTCGTGAAGAATTATTTCGCTGTCAACTACATTTATGTCAAGAAGTTCCAGGATTTTTTTGTCATAAAATCCTTTTTGAATCGCAGTAAAAGAATCCGAAGTGATGAAGTCAAATAAAACCGTCCTATCTGTTGTATGAGCTGCGGTAACTTTTAACGCAAAATTATACTTAAAACTGCTTTGGTTGTAAAGTCCTTTTAAACGTAAAGCCCTCGCACTTTGAAAAAACGGAAATTCATCAAGAACATTTCCCAATGCCTCGGTGTACTTTTCGTTTATAGCATCCGGTTTGTTTATTAAGTAAGTATAATCGGTTACATTCATAAAGGTTATTCGTTTTTTTTTGATTCGTTTATTTGTTGCTCGATTAGCCGAATTAACAAATTACCAAATCAATACCTCATTTACCATTTAGCAAGTGATTCATTAAATATGTCTTGCGTAATTCTGTCAAAAATCTCTTTTAAAGCACTATTCAAGGTAGAGCCGGTGAGTTGTTGGGTAGCTGGATAATCGTAATAAAACTCGAAAGTTTTTTCGAAATCATCTGTTTCTTTATTTTTGTTGGTAAACCGAACGTTGACTCTTATTTTTAGTCTGTTTTGTGAAGCTTGTTGATCGGCGGTAGCAGTCATCGGACTTATTCGGTAATCAGTAATTTCACCTTCATAAGTTAAATCACCTCCGTTTTTAACCAAATTTAAATTAGTCTGATTTTGAATTAAATCTTGTAATTGCAACGTAAATGTTCTGTCGATTCCGGGTTCGATAAGGTCGGCATTATTTTGAAAAAAATTAACCTGAAAAGTTTTGGCGTCAATTTTCCCTGTCCCTGTAAAGTTGTAAACCGAGCAACTATTGAAAGTCGCGAAGATTGACAAAATAAAAATATACTTTATGTTTTTCATTACTAAATTTAAAAATTGCGTCGCCAGTTCGCTAACGCTCGTGTCAAAGGTATTTAAAATTCACAGATAATTATCAATTGATTATTTCTATAAATCAAATTGTTTTATTTTTCGATACAAAGTTCTTTCGGAAATTCCCAATTCATCTGCGGCTGCTTTTCGTTTTCCTTTGTTTTTTTCTAATGATTTTTTAATCATTTCGATTTCCTTTTGTTCTAAACGCAAAGTTTCTTCTTCCTCTTCAACTGTTTCGGCAAATAGAAAATTATCTTCCTGATCTTGGTATTGTTCTTCGTTATTTTGCGAAGCCATTAACGTTGCTCTAGGTTCTTCTTCAAAATCTATTTCACTGTCATTTTCTTTAGAACCGTATATTTTTTTGATTAGATTTTGATTGGTTTCCTGAACTTTTGAACTTCCGCTTTGCATTAATTCTAAGGTTAGTTTTTTCAAATCATGTAAATCGCTTTTCATGTCAAAAAGAACTTTGTACAGAATTTCTCTTTCGGTATTAAAATCGCTGTCGCCTTTTTTATCTTTGATTACCGATGGTAAATTACTTCCTTCCACTGGCAAATAAGATTGTAGTGTTGTTGCAGTAATATCTCTGTTGGTTTCTAATACAGAAAGCTGTTCTGCAACGTTTCGCAATTGACGAATATTTCCGCTCCAACGAAATTTTTGCAAAACGGCAACCGCTCCATCGTCAAGTTTTAAAGGAGGCATTTTATATTTATGCGCAAAATCCGAAGCGAATTTTCGAAACAATAAATGAATATCGTCTTTTCGTTCTCGCAAGGGCGGAAGTGAAATATCTACGGTGCTCAAACGATAATACAAATCTTCTCTGAATTTTCCTTTTTCGATGGCGTTAAACAAATTCACATTGGTGGCAGCCACAATACGAACATTGGTTTTTTGAACCTGAGATGAACCTACTTTTATAAACTCGCCATTTTCTAATACACGAAGCAAGCGTACTTGAGTTGTCAACGGTAATTCACCTACTTCATCTAAGAAAATAGTTCCGCCATCGGCTACTTCAAAATAGCCTTCACGCGTATTGGTAGCGCCTGTAAAAGCGCCTTTTTCATGTCCGAAAAGTTCACTGTCAATGGTTCCTTCCGGAATAGCTCCGCAGTTTACGGCAATATATTTTCCGTGTTTTCTGTGCGAAAGCGAATGTATGATTTTTGGAATACTTTCTTTTCCAACACCACTTTCTCCAATAACTAATACTGAAATATCAGTTGGAGCAACCTGAATGGCTTTTTCTATTGCGCGATTAAGCTTTGGGTCATTCCCAATAATCTCAAAGCGTTGTTTTATAGCTTGAACGGTATCCATTTTTTATTTTTTTTGGCCAGAGGCTAATTTTTTAATTCATTTCACTTAATCCAACAGCTTCTCCTTTGAGAGTTCCGCTGGTACAAGAAGTGATTTTTACATTTACAAAATCTCCAATTTTATAATTCTCTTTTGGGAAAACCACTGTAATGCTTTGTGAATTTCTGCCGGAAAATTCTTCAGTAGATTTTTTCGAAACTTTTTCAACCAAAACTTCTACTGTTTGACCAATGAATTCTTCAGAGCGAAGCCAAGCGTGTTTTTGTTGTAAATCGACAATTTCCTGCAATCTTCTTGCTTTAGTTTCATCAGTAACATCATCTTCCATTTTGCGTCCAGCCAAAGTTCCAGGGCGTTCAGAATACGAATACATATAACCAAAATTATATTTCACATATTCCATTAAACTCAATGTGTCTTGATGATCTTCTTCGGTTTCTGTTGGAAAACCGGAAATCATATCCTGCGAAATGGAACTATTCGGAATAATAGCTCTGATTTTATCAATCAAAGTCATGTATTCTTCGCGTGTATGCAAACGATTCATTTCTTTTAGGATTCTATTACTTCCAGATTGCACCGGTAAGTGAATATGTTTGCAAATATTAGGATGTTTTGCAATTACGTGTAACACACTTTCGTGCATATCTTGTGGATTTGAAGTCGAAAATCTAATACGCATTTTAGGAAAACCAACAGCCACCATTTCCAGTAATTGATCAAAATCTACAGCAGTTGCTTTTTGCATTTCGGTTGCGTTTTCGAAATCTTTTTTCAAGCCGCCACCGTACCATAAATAACTATCCACATTCTGACCCAAAAGTGTAATTTCCTTAAAACCTTTGTCCCACAAATCCTGAATTTCTTTCATTATACTTTGCGGTTCACGGCTGCGTTCTCTTCCGCGGGTAAAAGGCACCACGCAAAACGTACACATGTTGTCGCAACCACGGGTAATTGAAACCAAAGCCGTAATTCCGTTACTCATTAAACGAACCGGAGAAATATCACCATAGGTTTCGTCTTTCGACAAAATCACGTTAATGGCATCACGACCTTCCTCTACTTCGCTCAATAAATTAGGTAAATCTTTATAGGCATCAGGGCCTACAACAAGGTCTACAATTTTTTCTTCTTCCAGAAACTGACTTTTCAATCGCTCTGCCATACAACCCAAAACCCCTACTTTCATTTTCGGATTAATGCGTTTTACCGCATTGTATTTCTCTAAACGTTTGCGAATAGTTTGCTCCGCTTTGTCTCGAATCGAACAGGTGTTTACTAAAACCAAATCGGCTTCTTCTAGTACTTGCGTTGTATTGTATCCGTTTCCGGATAAAATGGAAGCTACAATTTCGCTGTCCGAAAAATTCATCGCACAGCCGTAACTTTCTATAAATAATTTTTTGGTATTCTCGGGTTTATTTTCTAAAACAAGACTTTCGCCTTGTTTGCTTTCTTCAATAATCTTTTCCATCATGTAATTTCAAAGCACAAAGATAACGCAATTCAAATAAATATGACAAGATGTCAGACGAAGAATTAACAATGTTTTAGTTTTTATTAAGTTTTCTTTCAGG
>ERZ1034365.740-NODE-740-length-17680-cov-3.987843_pt1 | contig 17680 bp, 17 predicted proteins | sample MGYA00520615_ERZ1034365 | MGnify/ENA primary metagenome ERZ1034365 (study PRJEB33736, sample SAMEA104284505) | Azolla filiculoides | biome: Urban; feature: Water surface; material: Ditch water | place: Netherlands | collected 2015-10-28 | depth 0-0.1 m ... | reverse complement strand
ACTTGAGCGTGTGGGCCGCGGCATCGACGTCCACCACCTTGTGCTTGGGGCGGTATTCGATGATGCACCGGACTCTCGGCGCTGGCGACAAAGCGCGTGCCCATCTGGATGGCCTCGGCCCCCAGAGCAAACGCCGCCGCCATGCCCCGGCCGTCCACGATGCCGCCGGCGGCGATCAGCGGCACGTCCACCCGCTCGCGAATGGCCTGCAGCAGCACGAGGGTGCTGACCTCCTCGGGGTTCTTGAAGCCGCCGCCTTCAGAGCCTTCCACCACCAGGCCATCCACGCCGGCGTCCACGCACTTCAGCGCCGTCTCCAGCGTGGGCACGGCGTGGTAGACCTTGATGCCGGCGGCCTGGAGCGGCGCGATGAACTTGGCCGGGCTGCCCGCCGAGGTGGTGACAAAGCGGATACCGACTTCGCAGACAAAGCGCAGCATGGCGTCGTCCTTCAGGAAGCGGATCGGCAGGTTCACCCCGAACGGCAGGCCGCTGGCCACCATGGCCCGGATCTCGCGCTGGCAGTTCTCCGTCTCGCCCGACGAGGTTTCGATGATGCCCAGCCCGCCGGCGCGCGAGACCGCGCCGGCCAGCGTGCTGCGCGCGATCCAGCCCATGGGGGCCTGCACGATGGGATAACGGGCGCCGGTGTGGGCGAGGACACGGTTCATGGGCAACTCCTGTGGGGCGCGCCGCGCGGGCGCCGGGTCAAAAGCTGCGAGTGTCGCGGCAAACCGGCGTCGCGGGCGTCACCTGCGCGTCGGCAGAAAAATCAAATACAGTAGCAAACTATGACGCATTGACAATGGGTATGTGCATTTTTATTGGTGTTTTTAATGCCAAGGCACCGCAGCCCGGTGAACCTGCTGCGCCAGGAGCTCCGCAGGGGTCAACCACGGCAGCCTCCATCGCGGTGGTCAGCGCATGGCCCCTGGTGGACGCGGTGTGCTGCGTCGACAGGAGGCACCGGGCGACGGTGGTGTCGGGGCTCGGCCAGTTGGCCGAGGCGTCTCCTATCGGTTCAACGCCTCGCGGACCAAGGTCTGCAACTGCAGATCCCACCGCAGGGCGTGCGTTGCCAGGTGAGCGCTGAAATCAACGTTCCAGTCGTTTTTCGTGCCCGCCTTTGCCGCGCGATGGGTCTTCGCTGGCACCAGCCGCACACGCACGGCGCCGGGTCCGCATGCCATGGGCCCGGCGCCGAACACCGGCCCGGTGGCAATGCCGCCAAAAGGCCGCCCATCGACAGGATTCTCTTCGGGAGCCTGGCTGCGCCTCCGAGCATGCCATCGCGCTTGGACAGGAATTTCAGCAAGGCACCCCTGCGCAGCCGTCAACTGCTTGCGGTGCAAGGCACGGCCCGCCAAGACCGGCGTCTCCTACACTGTTGGCCATCACCTTTCTCACGGACACCCCATGCGCAAACGCCTGATCGCCGTCCTCGTTCTGGCCCTGGTCGGGCTGGCCGTATTCTTTAACGTCCCGTCCCTCGTGGACCGGCGCATGAACACCGTGGAATTGGCACCGCCCTACACGGCCAGCGCCCGCGCGCAGGCGCTGCACAACCAGCTCTTCATCGCCGACCTGCATGACGACGCCCTGCTGTGGTCGCGCGACCTGCTGACCCGTTATGAATACGGCCATTCCGACCTGCCGCGCCTGCAAGCCGGGCGCGTCGGGCTGCAGGTGTTCTCCACGGTGACGAAGACGCCGAAGAACATGAACTTCGACCGCAACGCCTCGGACACCGACAACATCACGATGCTGGTGATGGCCCAGCGCTGGCCGCAGCGCACCTGGGGCAGCCTGCTGGAGCGTGCGCTGTACCAGAGCGAAAAGCTGCACGTGGCGGCGGCCGGCAGCGGCGGCACGCTGCGCATCGTGCGCACGCAGGCCGACCTGGCGGACCTGCTCAAGGTACAACACCCCGGCAGCGGCCTGCTGGCGGCCGTGCTGGCCACCGAGGGCCTGCACCCGCTTGAAGGCCAGCTGGAGAACGTGGACAAGCTGTATGAGGCCGGCTTCCGCATCACCGGCCTCACGCACTTTTTTGACAACGAACTCGGCGGCTCCGCCCATGGCTGGGACAAAGGCGGCCTGACCCCTTTCGGCAGACAGGTGGTGCAGCGGCTGGAAGAGAAAAAGATCCTTGTGGACCTGGCGCATGCCTCGCCCAAGGTCATCGACGACGTGCTGGCCATGGCACAGCGGCCGGTGCTGGTGTCACATACCGGGGTGCAAGGCACCTGCCCCGGCCCGCGCAACCTGAGTGATGCGCATGTGAAAGCCATCGCAGCCCGGGGCGGCGTGATCGGCATCGCGTACTTCCATGGCGCGGTCTGCGACCTCAGCGCGGCCGGCATCCTGCGCGCCATCCAGCACGCGGTGAAACTGGTCGGCGTGAAACATGTGGCGCTGGGTTCGGACTTCGATGGTGCCATCCGCGTCGCCTTCGACACCACCGGCCTGGTGCTGCTGACCCAAGGCCTGCTGGACGCCGGCTTTCACGAGACCGACATTGCCGACATCATGGGAGGCAACGTGCGGCGGCTGCTCTTGACGCACCTGCCTGAAAAGTGAGGGCCGGAAGCACCTGCGGGGTCGCGGTCCGGCGGGTCAAGGCGGGCCGGGCCCCTTTTGAAGAATTTTTTCGCACCCTGTCAATCTTGACAGGGTGCGTCACACAGCGTTAACCATTCGTATTCATAATTACCAAATCACGCGCATCAAGGCAATCAGGGGGTTTTCTAGCCGTGTGAACTGCGCCCTCCTGCATCGGCTGGCGCGGCAGCAAATGGGCGGTAGCGCTTCCACTTAGAGAGGCGCACCGCTCGCTGACTGCACCCTTTTGGTGCAGCCAAAGTTCTCCCTGACATCTCTGGACAAACCTGTGGATAAGCCCCGGAATTGACTGCATGAGTGGGGTAAACCCTTGTTTTTAAAGGGGATGTCTTAAGGCGCCTCATTTTTCAGCAGCAGCACCGCGGCCTGGCCGGATCGGTGAATGCGATGATGACCGCATGCATGCCCCCCCTCACGCCCCTGAACGCACCAAACCGGCACGCCCGCACCCGTGGGTCGGCCGCGGCCTTTCATGACCACCTGGTACGACCGCCATGTCCTGCCTTGGGCGCTGGACTGGGTCTGCGGACTGCCCATGGTGGGCCAGCAGCGGCAAAAAATCGTGCCCCTGGCACAGGGACGGGTACTGGAGGTGGGCATTGGCACCGGGCTGAACCTGCCGTACTACGACAAGACCCGCGTGCAGCACATCACCGGACTGGATCCGGCGCTGGAACTGCACCCGCGCGCGCGCAAACGGATCGCAGCAGCGGGGCTGCCAGTGGAACTGGTGGGCCTGTCGGCCGAAAAAATTCCACGACCGGACGCCAGCTTTGACACCGTGCTGGTGACCTACACCCTGTGCTCCATCCCGGATCCGCTGGCCGCGCTGCGGGAAATGCGCCGCGTGCTGGTGCCCGGCGGGGCGCTGCTGTTTTGCGAGCATGGCCGCGCACCCGACGCTGGCGTGGCGCGCTGGCAGGACCGACTGCAGCCCCTGTGGGGCCACCTGGCGGGCGGCTGCCACTTGAACCGCGATATTCCGGCCTTGCTGGATGCGGCGGGCTTTGCGTGCCCGACCCTGCATGCGGGCTACCTTGGTCACCCGCGGGTGGCGACCTTCAATTTTCGGGGTGTCGCTCGGCAGCGCGAAGACATCGCGCCCATAAAGTCCTGATTCAATAGCAAAAAGTGACGATTTGACGCTGGGAATGGGCCAATTTCAATAGGAAATCCGGCCCAAAACATGCGCCAGTCCCGTCAAGCGTCGCCGGACACATCCGGCGACGGTGCCGCTTGGCGCTGGCCCTTGCGCTCGCGCGTTCGGGCTTCCTTTTTTGCAGCGCGCTCCGCCTCCAGTTGCTGGGCGTGCGCCACCCACTGCGCGAATTCGGCGGGCGTCTCCAGCGTGATGCGGCCCAGCGTGGCGCTGCGGAACTCGTGCATCACGATTTCGGCGGCCTTTTGCAGGTTGACGCGCCCGCGCCCCAGCAGTGCGCCGCGCTGGCGGCCGACTTCGGCCAGCAGGTCTTCGTCGGTCATGGCCCCCACGCCCTGCAGCCGGAAGCGCGCCTCCAGCAGGCTGGCGTAATCGCGTTTCAGCACAGCCAACAGCTCCAGCGCCACCGCTTCGTCGTCATAGGCGTTGCGGCCGATGGCGCCACTGGCCGCGAGAAAGTAGCCGCTCTGGTCCACCTGGATGCGCGGCCACAGCATGCCGGGGGTGTCATACAGATAAAAGTCGTCGGCCAGCGTGATGCGCTGCTCCAGTTTGGTGATGCCGGCCTCGTCACCGGTCTTGGCCGCCTTGCGGCCGGTCAGGGTGTTGATGAGTGTCGACTTGCCGACGTTGGGAATGCCGCAGATCAGCACCCGCATCGGCTTGGCCAGCCCGCCGCGCCGCGGCGCCAGCGCGTGGCAGGCATCAATGAGCGCCCGCGCAGGCGTGGCCATGCTGGCGTCCAGGCCAATGGCCCGGGTGTCCGGCAGGCTGTTGTAATGCGCCAGCCAGAGCGCGGTGCGCTCGGGGTCGGCCACGTCCTGCTTGTTAAGCACCTTGAGCGAGGGCTTGCCGGCGGTCAGCTCGGCCAGCAGCGGGTTGACGCTGGAGCCGGGCAGGCGCGCGTCCAGCAGCTCGATCACGACATCGGTGTCCTTGATGCGCTCGGTGATGGCCTTTTTGGTCAGGTGCATGTGACCGGGAAACCACTGGATGGCCATCTGGGAAGTCTTTCTTTTCTGGGGTTGGGTTTGCGTGGGGCGACGCGCATTGTGAACCTCTCCAGGTCTGCCGCGCACAAGACACGTCCTCTCTGCGCATCTTTGATATGCCTCAAGGCGCACCAGGCCGCGCGGTCTAAGCTGAACGCAGTTCATTACCAAGGAGCTTTCATGTCGCATTACCACGCTGTTGTCTGGCTCGATCATTCCGAGGCCCATGTCATGCATGTGAGCCCGGACGATGTCGAGAAGTCGATTGTTCGCCCAGCCAGGCCGCACCAGCACCTGCACCGCCATGCCGACCCGCTGTTTTCGGCAGGCGGTGGACGTGCCCCGGAAGACCAGGCGTATTACCACAAGGTGGTGGAGGCGCTGGCAGGTGCGCAGGAAATTCTGGTGGTGGGTCCAGCGCAAGCCAAACTGGCCTTGATCAAGCACATCCATGCCCACGACCCTGCCATCGCCGCCAAGGTGGTCGGTGTGGAGACCGTGGACCACCCGACCGACGGCCAGCTGGTGGCCTACGCGCGCAAGTACTTCCGCGCCAAAGACCAGATGCTGTAACGGGCACAATGGCGCCGGCGCCCCTTTTTGCGCCGGAAAGAAGCCATGTCCCGCACCTCGCCCCCCTCCCCGCCGTACAGCCACAAGGCCAACAACGAGTTGCTGCAGAAAGGCCTCATGCTGGTCTTCATCGGTCTGGCTGTGCTGGTGGGTCCGCACTTCATGGCGCCGTCCAGCATGCGCGATGTCATTGCTTCATCGGCGGCCGTGGGCTGGTTTGCGGTGGTGCTGGGTGGCGCCTTCGTCGTGCGCTACGCGCTGCGCCGGCGGAATAGGCCCAGCCCCTGAAAAGTCCCCGATTGATAGCAAACAAAGACCCATCCATGCTGGGATAGCCACGATTTGACTCAAAAAAAACCGTCGATGCCGGGCTGGACCGTGCACACGCTGCCCGCCGCGGTCCGGCACAGCGCAGCGGCCGAGCGTAACCAGCAACCGATCCTGCAGGCCCTGCAAGCCATCCTGCCGGCGCAAGGCGCCGCGCTGGAGATTGCCAGCGGCACCGGGCAACACGCGGCCTGCTTTGCAGCAGGCCTGCCCGGCTGGACCTGGCAACCGAGCGACCTGCAGGACGGTGCCTTTGACTCGATTGCAGCCTGGTGCGCACAGGCGTGCGTCACCAACGTGCGGCCACCGGTGACACTGGACGTGCTGACGCCGCAGTGGCCCTCGGACCAATCGCCGTTCGACACCCCGTTCGACGCCATCTTCTGCGCCAACATGCTGCACATCGCGCCCTGGGCCACCTGCGCGGCGCTGATGCAGGGCGCGGCACGCCATCTGACACCACAGGGCGGGCTGATCACTTACGGGCCGTACCTCGAAGAGGGTGTACCAATCTCGCCCGGCAACCTCGCCTTTGACGCCAGCCTGCGCCAGAGCGACCCGGGTTGGGGCATCCGGCATCTGAACGACGTGCGGCAGCAGGCGGAAATGGCCGGCCTGCGCCTGGTCGAACGCGTTGCAATGCCTGCCAACAACCTGTTGCTGGTGTTCCGGCGTGCACCGCCATTGACCGCCCGTGTGGGTGCGGGCGGGGCCGCCTTTGCCGCACCGGGCCACCAGCCACTGCTGGTTTCGGCTGAGCAAGCGGGCGTGCCCTGGCCGGGCTCCTGCCGCAATGGCACCTGCCGCACCTGCATCGGCCGTCTGGTCACGGGCCGGGTGCGTTACGCCGTGGCGTGGCCAGGCCTGTCGATCGAGGAAAAAGCCGAGGGCTGCGTTCTGCCTTGCGTGGCGTACCCTGTGTCCGACGTGGTGCTGCAAGGGCCGGGCCTGTGACGGGAAGGCGGCCGGTTGATTGACCTGACGCAGAACATGGCCATGTAGCCGGCCCGCGCATGGCGCAAGCATGTCACCATCGCAACCAGGGTGTGGGTCGGCACTGCGCCGGCGTGTCAGATTGCCGTCAGCGCCCGCACCTGCAATCGTTCATTGCCTCAACCTGGCCGCGGAGAACCTCATGCACTCACCCTTCTTTCCCCGGATTCGATATGGCGCCGCCCTGTTGGCGTCGGCCCTGCTGCTGGGACCACTGGCAGCGCTGGCAGAGCCCGGCATTTCGGCCGATGCCATTACTTTGGGCCAGAGCACCGCATTGAGCGGTCCGCTGGGCGATCTGGGGCAGGAGGTTCTCAAGGGGTCAAAGGTCTATTTCGATGCGCTCAACGCGCGCGGCGGTGTCAATGGCCGCAAGGTCGTCCTGACCTCGAAGGATGACGCCTATGACGCGAAAAAGACACTGGAGAACGTCGAGACCTTCATTTCCGGCGGCGAAACTTTTGCGCTGTTCGGCACCTTTGGCACGCCCAACAACGAAGCGCTGATCCCCGTGGCCCTGAAAGCCGGCCTTCCCGTGCTGACGCCCTATACCGGCGCACCCTCGATCCGCAAGCCGGAATTCAGGGGCGTCTTCAATCTGCGGGCCAGTTACGCCGACGAGGCGGACAAGCTCATCCAGCACCTGACCACCATTGGCTTCAAGAAGATCGGCGTTGCCTATCAGAACAACAGTTTTGGCAAGGAAGTGCTGGCCGCGGCCACTGCGGCGCTGGAGCAGCGCGGCCTCAAGCCCGTGGGCATTGCATCGGTTGAGAACAATGCCAGTGACGCCGTGGCAGCAGGCGCCAAATTGCTGGCCACCCAGCCAGATGCGCTGGTACTCGGCCTGGCCGGCAAGCCGACCATCGAAGTCATCAAGAGCGTCAGCCAGTCGCGCAAGGGGCTGCAGATGTACGCCTTGTCCGTGCTGGCCACGTCCGGCAACCTCAAGGCGCTGGGCAGCGACGGTACCGGCGTGGCCATCAGCCAGGTCGTGCCCTTCCCCAACAACGTGGTGATGCCCCTGGTGCGGGAGTACCAGCAGGCCATGAAAGCTGCCGGCCATACCGAGTTTTCCCACCTGAGCCTGGAAGGCTATGTCAACGCCAAGGTCGTTGCGGAAGGCCTCAAGCGCGCAGGGCGCACGCCGACCCGGGACGGGTTGGTCGCCGCCCTGCAATCGATCAAGGGCCTGGATCTGGGCGGCATGGAAATCAGCTTTGGCAAGGGCGGCGTCAGCGCCTCCCGGTTCGTCGAACTGACTGTCATCAACAGCCGCGGGCAGCTGGTCAAGTAGAGGGGGCCGCGGCCCCGCAGTGTTTTGGACGACTGTCAGGTCGTCCGCCCTTCAGGTCCGCAGGTTCTGGTTGAAAAAGGCCAGCGTGCGGTCCCAGGCCAGCCTGGCGGCGGCAGCATCGAAGCGGGGGGTGGTGTCGTTGTTGAAGCCGTGCTGGGTCCCCGCGTACTGGTGCGCGGTGTAGCGCGCGCCTGCCGCCTTCAGCGCAGTTTCGTAGGCCGGCCAGGCCGCATTGATACGCTCGTCCACGCCCGCAAAATGAATTAGCAGCGGCGCCCTGACCCTGGCGGCCTCGCCGGCAGCCGGGTGGTTGCCGTAAAACGGAACCGAGGCCGCCAGATCGGGCAGGCGTGTGGCGAGCGTGTGCGCCATGCCGCCGCCCCAGCAGAACCCGACCGCGCCGATCTTGCCGCTGACCTCCGGCCGGGCCTTCAGCACCGCAGCGGCAGCCATAAAGTCGGCGGCTGTTCTGGCCTGGTCCAGCTGCGCAAAGAGCGCGCGGGCCTTGTCCTCGTCCCCCGGATAGCCGCCCAGCGGGGTCAGCGCGTCGGGAGCAAAGGCGACAAAGTTGTCCACCGCCAGGCGACGGGCGATGTCTTCGATGTGCGGATTCAGCCCCCGGTTTTCATGCGCCACCAGAATGCCGGGCAGCTTGCCCGCGGCTTGGGCCGGCATGCAGAGCAAGCCCCTGACCGTGCCGTAGCCCAGGGGCGACGCGAACTCCACGCGCTCGGTTTTGATGCGGGGGTCGTCCCTGGGGACGACCTGCGCGGCCGCAAATTGGGGACTCAGCGCAGCGAGCAATCCAGCAGCTGTCAGCCCGCCGACGGCGAACTTGCGGGCGCCACCGAGAAAGCCACGCCGGTCGATGTCTCCGTGAACATAAGCGTCAAAAAGGATGAGCAGGTCCTGGTCAAAGTCGGCGGCAGTCAGGCGTGGCATGGTGGGCTCCGTTGCGTGGGGTCCCAAGCGTAGCCTGACACAGGCCTTCGCCCAATAGGCCTTTTCCGAGTGGGGTTTCGTGCGGCAAAGCCGGCAACGGGAAGACGCCCGTTCCGTCACGCCGGGCACCCGGTCGGGCTGGTCAAAGTCTTGCTACAGTAAGCCATCGTCACAAAAAAACGCGAGTCCCTCATGGCCATCAATGTCAACATCGATCTGGGTTACGAGTTTGAAGTCAAGGCCAGGGCGGCCGACGTGTTCGCGTTGCTGTCGGATGTGCCGACTTCGGTGGGTTACTTTCCCAAAGTCCACAAACTGACCGACCTGGGCGGCGGCGTGTACCGCTGGGAAATGGAGAAGGTCGGCACGGCACAGGTCAACATCCAGACCATCTACGCGTCGAAGTATGTGTCGAACAAGAGCAAGGGCACCGTGGTCTGGACACCCGTTGAAGGCGAGGGCAACGCACGCGTGGGTGGCAGCTGGAAGATCACCGACAACCAGCATTCCACGGGCGTGGCGTTGCAGATCAGCGGCGTGGTCACCGTGGCCCTGCCGGCCCTGATGAAGATGGTGGTGGCGCCGGTTGTAGAGGGTGAATTCGAGAAGCTGGTTGAAAAGTACATCGACAACCTGATCCAGAAATTTGGTGGCGAAGTCTGAGCAAGCGGCCCGCATCCGTGCCTGCGTCCATTTCAAGCCCGCGCCTGTTTGAGCCGCCCGGCATGCTGGCCCGGCGCCGGCTCTCCTGGCCCGCGCTGCTGGCCGCAGGCCTTTTGCATCTGGGCCTGTTTTGGGCCCTGCTGCAGTCAGCGCCGGCCGAGCGGGCGGCCAGGCAGGTGATCTACCAGATCCTGCAGCCCATCGTGCGCCCGGTCATCCGCCCAGTCCCGCCGCCCCCGGCAAAGTCTGCGCTCTCGGCGCCCAAGCCCCTCCCCGTCCGGACCGAGCCCGCCGCACCAGTGGCCGTGACACCCCCACGCCTGGTGGTTGTCCCGCCAGCAGAGCCACCTCCAGCCAGGGTGGAACCCACGCCGCCGAAACAGGACAGGAAGCTGCAAGAAATCAAGCCGCCCCCCGCCGAGCCGGTCGCGCCACCCGTTGTGCCCCCGCCTCCTGTCGAGCCAGAGCCAGCTCCGGCGCCAGCTCCGGCGCCAGCCCCGGCCCCGGCCCCGGCCCCGGCCCCGGCCCCAGCTCCGGCTCCAGCTCCAGCTCCAGCTCCAGATCCGGCGCCGGCTCCGGCTCCGGCGCGACCGGCGGCGATTACGCCTGCACCCGGGCCTCTGGTCGCACCCGGCGCGGGGAGCGGAGGAGGTCCTGCGGGCAGCGCCAGCGCAGCACCCGGGGCTGTGCGGGACACGCCGAACTACCCCTACCTGATGCGAAGGCCGCCCGGCGGACGCAGCTTTTCCGAGATGGCCAATGAGCAGTTGAATGGCCGGCGCAAGCGGGACCCGTTGGCCGATGGCATGGATGCGGCCGCAACGCCTGACTGCCTGCGCCCTGGCGCAAAGGAGGTCCTGACCGGCCTGCTGGCTGCGCCGTTGATCGTCCAGCGTGCCGTTCAGGAAAAATGCAAATGAAGCGCGACTGCCATGGACCAGGGGCCTGGCAAGGGGTGCCCCACACATTTGATTCGAAGACACACCAGGAACTGACCATGTCCCAATTGCCCGATACGACGAAACGCATGAACCTCTGGCTGGGAGGGATGGCTCTGACGCTGGTGCTGGGCAGCTGGCCTGTGGATTCCGTACATGCGCAGGCGCAGACACCTGCCGGCGCATCGGCGCCAGCGGCTGTGATGGCCGTCACGCCCACGGCGGCCCCACCGGCAGGCACGCCAGCCCGGGAAATGCCGGCCATCACGGCACCCCAAAGTGAACCCATTGACAACCCGTACGGCCTGCGCGCGCTGTGGGGGCAAGGCGACATGGTCGCCAGGGCGACCCTGTTCATTTTGCTGGTCATGTCCCTTGGCAGCTGGTACGTTCTGATCAGCAAGCTGATCGATCAGCGCCGCATGCGCGCGCAGGCCTTGGCCGCACAAAAGGCGTTTGTGGGCGTGGAAACGATCCGGCAAGGTGCGGACTCGCTGGCCAAGGACAGCCCCTTCCGCGGGATCGTGGAATCAGCCCTCGAATGCATTCGCAAGCACGAAACGGTCGCGGGCCAGGTGGATCTGAACACCTGGGTGACCCAGAACATCGAGCGCTCGGTGGCCAACGTGCAAAGCCGCAGCCAGGATGGCCTGGCCGTCCTGGCCACGGTCGGCTCGACGGCGCCTTTTGTCGGCTTGTTCGGTACGGTCTGGGGCATCTACAACGCCCTGGTGAAAATCGGCGCTTCTGGGCAGGCCTCCATTGACAAGGTTGCAGGGCCGGTCGGCGAGGCGCTGATCATGACGGCCATCGGCCTGGCCGTGGCAGTGCCAGCGGTGCTGAGCTACAACTGGCTGGTCCGCCGCAACCGGCATGCGATGGACACCGTGCGCAGCTTTGGCTCGGATCTGCACACCCTGCTGTTGGCCAGTGTAGGCAACAGCAGGCGCGCCGCCCCGGTGAAAAACAAGGAAGCCTGAAGCCGTGGCCATCAGTTTCAAGCAAAGCGGCGGGGGCGAAGACGCGCTGCTTTCGGAGATCAACACCACGCCGCTGGTGGACGTGATGCTGGTGCTGCTGATCATTTTCCTGATCACGATTCCGGCCGTGAACACTTCCGTGGCCGTCGCCCTGCCCCGGCAAGCCAACCAGATCCGGGAAACCCGGCCGGAAAACATCATCATTTCGGTGGACCCCAGCGGCGCCACCTACTGGGCGGACACCCGCCTGCCAGACGCACAAACACTGCAAAGCCGGCTCAAAGCGGCCTCCACCCAAAACCCCCAGCCGGAAGTGCACATCCGGGGCGACGCGCGCGCCAGCTATGACGCCATCGGCCGCATCGTGTACGCCTGCCAGCAGGCCGGCATCACGCGGATTGGCTTCATCACCGAGCCGCCGGCCGGCCAACCGAGGTAAGCGCCATGGCCATCCAGTTTGAAAATGACGACGGCGGCGCAGAGCAGGGTGTGATGGTGGAGATGAACATCACGCCGCTGATTGACGTGATGCTGGTGCTGCTGGTCATGCTGATCATCACAATCCCCATCCAGCTGCATTCGATCAATGTGGAAATGCCGGTCGGCCCGCCCCCCACCGAAATCGTCGAGCCGCTGGTTGTGAAAATTGACATCACGCGCACGGACCAGATTTTCTGGAACGGCGAGTTGCTGCCGGACCTGCGCACGCTGGAGGCCCGCTTGCAGGCCGCCGCACAAATGAAGGAACCGCCCGAAGTGCACGTCCAGCCGGACCGCGCCGCACGGTATGACACGGTCGCCGGCGTGCTGGGCGCTTCGCAGCGCCTGGGGCTGCGCAAAGTCGGCGTGGTCGGCCTGGAGCAATTTGCCCCCTGAGTCCGGGTCACCCGCCGCTTGCCTGACGCCAGTGGTGCACCGGTTTGCACTGCGGCCGCACCATCCATGGCCCGGAACGCTCAATAGGCCGAAGCGGGCGCGCGTGCGGCAACAGGGTCGTGCGACCGTCCCTCCGGCTTCAGATGCGCCAGCGCATGGGCCACCACGCTGTGTGAATCGACCGGCCGCAGCCAATGCTTGCCCACCAGGCGCTCGCAGCTCCGCCTGGTCATGGAGTGGGGGCGGCCACCCTGGCTGACAAACATGAAAAGTGTGTGTTTGGTACTGGCCCAGACCAGCTGGGCACGCAGCCAGGACTGCCGATAAAACAAATCCACCCAGCATCCGGTGTCCAGGCCATCCAGGACGCGGGCCACGCGCAGGCGTTCGTGATCGGCATCCAGCCCGACATCCCCGTCAGAAGCATCCCCGGGATGCCCGTCCGGCACATCCGCCCCCCCGCCACCCTCCAGATCGCCTGCGACCGAAGGCAGAAGGTCTTCAAACCCGGCCTTCTCCTGCTCCCGTGCGGCCAGCCAGGGCTGCTCTGCCCGCCTGGGAGTGCGTTGCGCCTGCGTTGCGGGGAGACTGTCCAGCGGCAAGGCGCCGGACTCCGCCGCATCGCTGGCCGACTTCAGGCGGCGCAACTTGAGCACCGGCCGATGCAGGCGCAGCAGACTCTCGAAAAACGGCGCTCTTTCACCAGCATCCAGCGCAATCAGGTCCAGGCCGGCATTCAGCTTGCGCAACATGCGGGGAATCATGTGCATCAGCTTGGCGGGATCGCGCAGGGTGAAGTCCCGCTTCACGCTCCAGACGAGATCAGACACCACCAGGCCGTAGCTCTCGGGATCAATCTGGTTGGCCCGGTCCACGAGGCGGGCGTGGGCCATGACCAGCGCCCAGGGTCCGAACAGAAAATCGAGCACCACGCCCGGGACTTTTTCAAGATCGGGACGGGAGCTCATGTCAAATGCGATCTGGTCCGCCAGCGTCTGGCGCTGCTCGGCAAAACTCAGTCCCTCCAGAACCTCCTGGCGCCGCACGTCCTCGCCCTGGTCCTTCCGGGCCCACTCTGCCTCCAGACCCGCCAAGGCGCTGGAAAAGGGCTCCGCGCTTTCAATTTTCAGCGCATTGAGCGCATTGAAAATGGTCCGGACCGACTCAAAAAAGGCACCAAACTCGGCGCTGTACTCGTCGTTGTATTTGAAGCTGCGCTGCGCCACGCGCTCCATCAGGCGACGTCCGGGGTGCGCTTCATCGCTGAAGAAACGCGGGTCCACCATGGCCAGCCGCAACAGGGAGGGCTCCAGCGCCACGATCGCCTCGCGCACTGGTGCCAGCAGGCGGGGGTCCTGCGCCACCTGGCTCACCAGCTGCCGGATGACCTCCAGGCCCAGAACCTGCCCGACGTGCGTCGCTTCCTTCTTGAGTTCGGCGCGCACCAGCTTGCGCGCACTGGACGGCGCGTACGCCCCCCAGACGCGGGAACTCAGCGAACTCTGGGCGTCCACGCGGCGCACCGGCCGGTCCACGGGTGGCAGCGCGGCATCTTCCCCCGGCAGTGCGGCCCGCAGCGAGTCTGCAGGCACCTCGGGCGCCGCCTTCAGCGCCTCAAGTTCTTCCTCCACGCGCGCATAGTAGGCCTCGGACAGGCGTGCCTGCGGGTTGCCTCCGCCATGCGCGAGAAAGTCGTCGAACAGGGCATCACCCACCCCGCTTTGCAAGGGGTCCTCGAAGGACTCCAGGGTGGCGCCACCGGACGGGGCACCGGCCCATTCAGCGTCCTCCGCAGAGGCGCTGCCATGGCCTGTGGAGGCCCCGCCATCCGCACGCCGGCCTGCCGGACCACGTCCGCCACCCGAAGACACCGGCACCATGCGGTAGCTCACCGCTTGCACCTTGGCCGTCTCCAGCAGGGAGAGGAGCTTTTCATAGATGCCGCGCAGCGCGTTCCCCATGGGATCGGCCAGGCACTTGAGCCACAACGCGCGGGTTGAAGGCTCCACACTGGCGGTATCGAGCAGGCTGCGAAGCACTTTGGCAAACACTTCGGGGCGCAGGGGATTGAGTTCGGGACGCACATTCGGGAATCCCTGCGCCGAGCTGACCAGCGCATCGAAATCCGCCATCACGGCATCGGCACGCAGGCGGAACTGCTGGGACAGGCGGGCGAACTCGATGTCCTGGGACACCTGTGCGTCGTCCACCAGGGTCAGGCCGGCAAAGTCCGGCAGACCATCCTCCAGCGTGCCCGGCAAGGCGGACGTGGCGCCTGCCAGACGGCCGGAAGCCGAGGCGGCCGGCACCGCGCGAAAGGCGGCCAGCAAGTCGGCGGCATACCGGGGGCCCCATGTCGGTCGCTGTGTGAGAAGGCTGGTTCGCGCAGCGACCAATGCGTCCCGCTCGGCCAGCTTGACGGCACTGCCCTCGGCCGTCTGCAGCGCCACGACCGCCTCGTCGAGACACTGCTCCAGCGCCTGCCTGGAGAGGGCGGTCGCCTCCTGGAAACAGCGTTGCATGAGAGGAGATGGCGCGTCCATGGTCATTCAGATTTGTAAATGAGTTTAACGGCGCGGCGTGACCTGACGGCGGCTCAATTGGTGACAAAGTGCAGCGCGCGGAGGCTCCGGGTGCCAGCCGCCAGGCCCCCTCTCCGGACCGATCCAGACGGGTCAGGTATAAATCCGGCACAAGGAAACAACACCGGAGACCCCATGCACCCCATTACCCGCCGCCAGACGATTGCCGATGCCCTGCGCCGCAGCGCGCTGCGCCTGCCTGCCAAAACCGCCATCGTCTGCGGCAGCACCGTCTGGACCTACGCAGCGTTCGATGCGCTGGTCACGCGCGTGGCGGCCGGACTGGCGCAACGCGGCGTGTGCCAGGGCGACCGCGTGGCGGTGCTGGCGCGCAACTCCCACGGCTTTGCGGCCCTGCGTTTTGCGCTGGCCCGCCTGGGCGCGGTGCTGGTACCCATCAATTTCATGCTCAAGGCCGAAGAAGTGGCCTACATCCTGCGGCACGCCGGGGCGCAACCCCTGGCCACCGACAGCGGCCTGGCCGACCTGGCCCGCGCCGCAGCGGCGCTGGGCACCGCCGTCAAGGACTTCATCTGGCTGCCTTCGGAAGACCCGAGCGAGCCCGCCGCCGGCATGCTCAGCTTCGACACACTGGCCGCCTGCACCGACCCGCTGCCGGACGTACGGCTCGCCAGCACCGACCTGGCGCAGATCGTGTACACCAGCGGCACCGAATCCACCCCCAAGGGCGCGATGCTGACGCACGACGCCGTGCTGTGGCAGTACGTCAGCTGCGTCATCAACGCCGAAATCGCTGAAAACGACCTCGCCCTGCATGCGCTGCCGCTGTACCACTGCGCGCAGCTCGACGTCTTCTTCGGCCCTGCGATCTACATGGGCTCGACCAACGTCATCACCGCCCGGCCGGTGCCGGACAACATCCTGGCGCTGATTGAAAAACACCGCATCACCAGCTTCTTCGCGCCGCCCACGGTGTGGATCGCGCTGTTGCGCTCGCCCCAGTTCGAAACCACCGATTTGTCCAGCCTGGCCAAGGGCTACTACGGCGCCTCCATCATGCCGGTGGAGGTGCTCAAGGAGCTGGCAACACGCCTGCCAAAGGTGCGGTTGTGGAACCTCTATGGCCAGACCGAGATTGCGCCACTCGCCACCATGCTCGGCCCGGACGACCAGCTGCGCAAACCCGGCTCCTGCGGGCGCGCCGTGCTGAACGTGGAAACGCGCGTGGTGGACGACCAGCTCAAGGACGTGGCTATAGGCCAGGTCGGCGAGATCGTGCACCGCTCGCCGCACCTGATGCTGGGCTACTTCCATGACGACGCGCGCACCGAGGCCGCGTTCGAGGGCGGATGGTTCCACAGCGGCGATCTGGCCGTCATCGACGACGAAGGCTTCATCACCGTGGTGGACCGGAAGAAGGACATGATCAAGACCGGCGGCGAAAACGTGGCGAGCCGCGAGGTCGAGGAAATGATCTACCGCCTGCCGCAGGTCAGCGAAGTCGCCGTGATCGGCCTGCCCGATCCGCGCTGGGTCGAAGCCGTCACCGCCGTCATCGTGGTCAAGGCCGGCCAGACACTGACGGAAGAAGAGGTCATCGCCCACTGCACGGCGCACATGGCCAGCTTCAAGAGCCCGAAACGCGTGGTGTTTGCCGACAGCCTGCCCAAGAACCCCAGCGGCAAGCTGCTCAAGCGGGAGTTGCGCCAGTCCCAGGGTCAGCCGGCGCAAGGGGCCTGAACGGCACCGGGGGCGGGCCGAACGCACCCGGCGGTCGGTTGAGCCCCAATTTCCGGGTCAAACAGAGCATATCCCATCGTCAAATGGTCTTTATATGCTATCTATTTTGAAAGACTCCGCAGCAGGCTGACGCCCGCTGCGCCGCCTCACAGTACCGCCAGCGCGGTCTTGCTCACCGCCCGGCGCAGCACAAAGCTCGAATGCACACCGGTAACGCCCTCTATGCGGGTGAGCTGGTTGAGCAGGAGCGACTGGTAATGCTCCATGTCGCGCACCATCACCTTGAGCTGGTAGTCCGCGTCCTGGCCGGTGATCAGCAGGCACTCCATCACCTCGGGCAACACGCTGACCTGGGCCTCGAAATGGGCAAACCGCTCGGGCGTGTGCAGGTCCATCGAGATGTGAATCAGCGCCATCAGCGAAAGACCCAGTTGCCGCGCATCGAGCAGCGCGCGGTAGCCCAGGATCAGCCCCGCCTCTTCCATCGCGCGCACCCGGCGCAGACAAGGCGAGGGAGACAGGCCAATGCGGTCGGCCAGATCCTGGTTGTTGATGCGGCCGTCTTGCTGGAGCACCTCCAGAATGTGCCGGTCGTAACGGTCAAGCTTCATGACTCACCTCACATCTCATAAATTCAGGCAGGATATGCCAAATTTTAGCCAATCCGGGACAGATTCAACCAGATACCGAGGATTCAGAGGCAACTACGCAATCTCCTGCCGGGCGCCCTGCCCTACACTTCTTTCATCCGTTACCCACGGCGACACACAGCACCACGCAACCCAAGGCTACCGCCCCACGTTGCGCAAACAGGCCTCACGAGGGCCTGCATTGCCAAACCCCGACCCGAACGAGCGCCTCGTTCGGGTGAGCGGGCTCCTGCAGACCCATTGCAGGGTAAAAAATGCCACTTCCCAGCGCGGAATGGTCCTGGTCTGCTATGATTTTTAAATCATCCCCAGTCGCCACAACGAAGTCACTTCCGCTGCGCGGGCAGCGTGCAGCGGGTCGCCGGCGTCCGCCGCCTTGGGATGG
>ERZ1034365.738-NODE-738-length-17702-cov-2.980539_pt1 | contig 17702 bp, 12 predicted proteins | sample MGYA00520615_ERZ1034365 | MGnify/ENA primary metagenome ERZ1034365 (study PRJEB33736, sample SAMEA104284505) | Azolla filiculoides | biome: Urban; feature: Water surface; material: Ditch water | place: Netherlands | collected 2015-10-28 | depth 0-0.1 m ... | reverse complement strand
CGAACACAAAAAAGGCCGGGACTTTACTGTCACCGACCTTTTTTGAATAATGAGATGTCGTGCCATGCGATCTGCGCCCGAAGGGCTATCAGGCCGACAGCAGAATCAGCCGAGTGCGGCGATCCGCTTGGTCAGGCGCGAGAACTTGCGAGCCACAGTGTTCTTGTGGAGCACGCCCTTGGCAATGCCACGGGCCATTTCCGGCTGCGCGTCCGACAGCGCGGTTGCAGCAGCAGACTTATCGCCAATTTCGAGCGCCGCTTCGACCTTCTTAACGAAGGTACGGATGCGGCCCAGACGGCTGCCGTTGACTTCGGCGCGACGGGCGTTGCGACGGATGCGCTTCTTGGCCTGGGGCGTATTCGCCATGATCTGTCCTCGATAATCGAAAAAAAGAAAAAACGGCGCGAAAACGTGATTCCGCACCGACGTTGCGGGGCTGACTAGCGATTCAGCCCCGCAAGGTCAAGTGGATTTGCCCGTTCCTACGGGTGGTTCAATCCAGTTCCTTACCCGATGTTTCCGGCAGGAACAGGGTGATGAACACCGTGGCCATGCCGACAACACATACCGGATACCAGATGCCCGCGAACGGGTCGCCGGTCCGGGCGACGATCAGCTGGCTGATGAACGGCAGGAAGCCGCCGAAATAACCCGTGCCGATGTGATAGGGAATCGACAGCGAGGTATAACGCGTCCGCGCCGGGAACAATTCCACCAGATAGGCGGCGGCCGGGCCATAGGTCATGCCCGACAACAGGCCGATCATCACGATGGCGAAAATGATTTTCCATGCTTCCGACCAGGGTGGGCTGGTCTTTTCCAGCTTATATCCTGCATCGGCCAAGGCCTGATCGAGCAATTTCGGATCGGACACATCGACCGGCTTGCCGCCAATGGCGACAGAGGGCGCAGTGCCTTGGGCGGCGTCGATCTTGGTATAGGCCACGCCCTTTTTCGACAGCACTTCAAGCAATTTGCCGCAGGCGGTCGGCTGGCCCTTGGTCGCGAACGGGTCGAAGCGGCAATCCGCGCCGGTAACGACGACTGGATGAGTCGCCATAGCCTTGGTCAATTGCGGATTGGCGGTATCGCCCATCAGATGGAACAACGGGAAAATAAGCGCGATGAACAGGATATAGCCGGTGATCATCGTCTTTTTACGGCCCCAGATGTCCGACACCCAGCCAAATAGGATGAACCAGAACATGCTGAAGCACGCGCCGATGCCGATGAATAATTGGGCGGAGCTGTCTTCGACCCGCAGCGCATTCTGGAGGAAATACATCGCCTGAAACTGGGCGGTGTACCAGACGACGGTCAGACCAGCGGCGACGCCCAGCATCACGGTCAGCAGGCGGCGAATCTTCGCCCAGCTATCCAGCGCCTCCTTGACCGGGTTATGGGCAACTTCGCCCGCTTCTTTCATGGCCTGAAAGACCGGGCTTTCCGAAAGCTTCAACCGGATCCAGAGCGAAATGGCGAGCAACAGGATCGAGAAGAGGAATGGCACGCGCCAGCCCCCTGCGGCCCATGCGTCCTCGCCCACATAGGTGCGGGTGCTCAACACGATGATGACGCTGAGGAGAAAACCGCCAATCACGCTGGCCTGAATGAAACTGGTATAAAAACCACGCCGGTTGCGCGGGGCATGTTCGGCGACATAGATCGCCGCGCCGCCATATTCGCCGCCGAGCGCCAGCCCTTGCAGCGCGCGCAGCACGAGGAGCAACAGCGGGTTGCCCTGGCTCGCGCACTGGCACCCCGGCCTGAACTGATTCTGCTTGACGAGCCGTTCTCCAACCTTGATGTCGGTCTGCGTGAGCGGCTTTCGGTCGAGGTTCGTGAAATCCTTGCGCAGCCGCTCGCGCCAAACAGCGAAATCGACGGACGGCTGGGGCTTGAGTCTGGCCATGGTCGGTTTCTCCTCAGCCCTTGCCTGCCGCAGTGGCATCGGGCTTGACAGCAGTCGGGGCGGCCTCGGCTGCGCTGCGCACGAGCGCGACGCGGATCGAGAAGTTGGACACCCGCCGGGTCCCGCGCTGGGGCACGTTGACCTCGCCCGCCACGATCTCGACCAGTTGCGGCTGACGCAACCAGGCGCTGTGGTTGCCGAGGTTGCGCAGCAACTCCGAGACCCGCTCCTGCGACTGCGCCATGCCTGCGATCACGATGCTGGAGCCTTCCTGCTTGAGCGAGCTCAGGTAGACGCCATCGGGCACCTGCTTGACGATCTCCTCAAGCAAATGGACCGGCAGATTGCGGTCCGCCTGCAGCCGTTCGACCGCTTGCTGGCGCGCCTTGAGGGCTTCGACCTGGGTCTTGAGGCTGGCGACTTCCTTGATCTGCGCATCGAGCAAGGCAATCTCGGCCCGAAACAGGTCGTTGCGATCGCGCTGGGAATCGATGCGAGCCTGGTAAGACAGCGCCACAGCACCGACCAGCAGCAATCCGACCAGCAGGGCCAGCACGAGCTGGAACAGAAACAGCTCGCGACGCCGCTTGCGCGCCGCCTGTCGATGCGGCAGCAGGTTGATCAGGATCATGGGTAGAACTTCCGCAATGCCAGCCCGGTGGCGACCAAGTAGGAGGTTGACTCGAAAGCCAGCTCGGCAGACCGGACCTCGGGCCCGATCAGCATGCCATCCAAGGGATTGACAAGCTGGCAGGGAAAGGCCGCCTGTGCAGCTACGGCCTCGACCACGCCGGGCAAGGCCGCGCAGCCACCCGACAGCAGGATATGGTCGATCTTGTTGTGTGGCGTGCTGGTGAAGAAGAACTGCAGCGCGCGCCCGATCTCCTGCCCCAGGCTGTCCATGAAGGGTTGCAGTACCTGGTCCGCATAATCGGACGGCAGATTGCCAATCTTCTTTCTCGCATCGGCCTCGTCGAAGCTCAGGCCATACTGGCGCGCGATCTGCTGGCTCAGGACTGCGCCACCAAAGACCTGATCGCGCTCATAGAGCATGTCGTCGTTGCGTATGACCTGCAAGCTGGTGCTGTGCGAACCGACCTCGATCAGCGCGATCAGCGCGTCGCGCCCCTGGTTGGGCAGCGCGTCCATGACGCGGCCAGCCGCCAGGCGCATGGCATAGGACTCCACATCCATCACGACGGGCAGCAGGCCGACCGCCTCGGCCAAGGCCTGGCGATCAGAGACCTTCTCCTTGCGCGAGGCGGCCAGCAGCACATCGACCCTCTCGGTCGAACCCACCGAGGGACCGATCACGCAAAAATCCAGACTGACTTCAGGCAGAGGGAAGGGGATGCACTGGGAAGCCTCGATCTCGACCAGCGACTCGAGCTCGCGGTCGCTCAGACCGGCCGCCAGCACGATCTTCTTGGTGATGACCGCCGAACCCGGCAAGGCCAGCGCCGCATTGCGGGTCTTGCTGCCGCTGCGCTGCAGCAGACGGCGCAAGGCGTCCGCCACCTCCTCGAAGCGCTCAACGTTGCCTTCGTTGATCCAGCCGCGTTCAAGCGGCTCGATGCCGCAGCGCTCGAGCACCAGCTGGCCGTCTGGGTTGCGACCCAGCTCAACCAGCTTGACGGTGGATGAACTGATGTCGATACCGAGCATGGGCGCTGGTCCACGACTGACAAGAGTCCCGAATGAGATCAATTTCTCGCTCCCTCGAAAGAGGCCTAGATGGCGTAACTTTTTGTTAATTGCATACTATCAGCAAGATATCAAAGGCAACAAGACTGTTTTAATTCTTATTTATTTTCATAAATGTCAATTATTTTCTAACAACCACAGGCACGCCAAGCGAAGGAGCAGGCGCAGGAGCGGGCGGATTTCTATAATCCAGCACTACCTTCTGACGGACATCCATGCCTGCTCGCCCACCACACCCGTACTCGCAGGAGGATCGACCCTCCCTCCGCGGCCAGCAAGCCTCATCGGGCTGGCGCTGGCTCAAGTGGCTGCTCGGAGCGAGCGTCGCTGGCGTGCTCGCCTTGCTGCTGACCGCAGGCATCGCGCTCGCCTTGGCCTTCCCCAAGCTGCCCGATGTGGCAGCACTGGCTGACTACCGGCCCAAGTTGCCGCTGCGCGTGCTGAGCGCCGATGGCGAGACGATGGCCGAGTTCGGCGAGGAGCGCCGCAACCTGACGCCGATCGAGGACATCCCTCCGGTCATGATCAATGCCGTGCTGGCGATCGAGGATGCCCGCTTCTACGAGCACAGCGGGGTCGACTACATCGGCATGCTGCGTGCGGCGCTGGCCAACCTGGGTCAGTCCAAGAGCCAGGGCGCCTCGACCATCACGATGCAGGTGGCGCGCAACGTCTATCTCTCGAGCGAGAAGAGCTACCTGCGCAAGATCTACGAGGTGCTGCTGACCTTCAAGCTCGAGGCCCTGCTCGGCAAGGACCAGATCCTCGAGATCTACATGAACCAGATCTTCCTGGGTCACCGTGCCTATGGCTTCGCCGCTGCGTCACAGGTCTACTTCGGCAAACCGCTCAAGGACCTCACGATCGCCGAAGCCGCCATGCTGGCCGGTTTGCCCAAGGCACCTTCGGCCTACAACCCGATCACCAACCCCAAGCGCGCCCGCATCCGCCAGCAGTACATCATCGAGCGCATGCAGGAAAACGGCTTCATCAGCGCCGAGCAGGCCCGCCTGGCCAAGGAGGAGCCACTGGTCTTGCGCCGCGACAATGGCAAGCTGCCGCTGCATGCCGAACATCTGGCCGAGATGGTGCGCCAAGTGGTGTTCGAGCAGTACGGTCCGGAAACCTACACCCGGGGCCTGACGGTGCACACGACGCTGGACGCACGCGCACAACGCGCCGCCTATCAGGCACTGCGCCGGGGTGTGCTCGACTTCGAACGCCGCCAGCATTACCGCGGACCGGAGAAATTCATCGCACTGCCGGCCGATCCCAAGGCGCGCGCCGATACGATTGACGAGGTGATGGCCAACCACCCCGACAGCGGCGAACTCCGCACGGCGGTGGTGCTGGAGGCCGGACCACGCAAGGTGGTGGTGGTACGCGGCGACGACGAGCCGATCGAAATCACGGGCGAGGGCCTGAAACCAGTCCTGTCGGGCCTGTCGGCAAAGGCGCCGCTCAACCTCAGGCTGCGCCCGGGCGCAGTGGTGCGCGTGGTCAAGGGTGGCAGCGGCTGGGAACTGACGCAACTGCCCGAGGTCGAATCGGCCTTAGTCGCGCTCGATCCGCGCAGCGGCGAGATACGCGCCCTCGTGGGGGGCTTTGACTTCGAAAAGAACAAGTTCAATCATGTGACCCAGGCCTGGCGTCAACCAGGCTCGAGCTTCAAGCCCTTCATCTATTCGGCGGCGCTCGAACATGGCGTGACACCCGCGACCATGGTCAACGACGCGCCGCTGTATTTCAGCGCTGGGGTCACGGGTGGCCAGCCCTGGGAACCCAAGAACTACGATGGCAAGTTCGAAGGCCCGATGAGCGTGCGCACCGCACTGGCCAAGTCCAAAAACATGGTGTCGATCCGCATCCTGCAGACCGTGGGAGCCAGCGAGGCGCAGCAATGGGTCACCCGCTTCGGCTTCGACGCCGACAAGCATCCGCCCTACCTGACGATGGCACTGGGCGCAGGCTCGGTCACGCCGCTGCAGATGGCGGCCGGCTATGGCGTGTTCGCCAACGGCGGGCACTACGCCGCGCCGCGCTTCATCAGCCGCATCGACGACCACAAGGGCCGCGTGCTGCAGGAGTTCAAGCCGCAGGTCCCGGAAGAGATGCCACAGGTGATCGAGCCGCGCAACGCCTTCATCATGAACCAGCTGCTCAACGAGGTCGCGCGTTCGGGCACCGCGGCCAGGGCCCAGGCCACGCTCAAGCGCCGCGATCTCTATGGCAAGACCGGCACCACCAACGACGCCGTCGATGCCTGGTTCGTGGGCTTCCAGCCGACCCTGGTCGGTGCGGTCTGGGTCGGCTACGACACCCCGCGCAACCTGGGTAGCCGCGAGACCGGCGGCGGCCTTTCGCTGCCGATCTGGATCAGCTTCATGTCCGAGGCGCTGCACGACACACCGGTGATGGAGCTACCCGTTCCTTCTGGCGTGGTGAACGTCGCAGGCGAGTGGTACTACGACAACTATGCGCCCGGCAGCGGCATGGCCAGAATCGGCGGCGGCGAAGGCGAAGCCGCACCGGCCGAATCGGACGAGAAGCGCAGCATTCTCGACCTGTTCAGGAACTGAAGACCAGCGACTGGCCCGCCTGCGCGCTGGCCTCGCGCGCGAGATGGGCGAAGAACTCGCCCTGACCCTTGGTGTCCTGCCACTGGCTGCCGTCGAACTGGTAGTGGTAACCGCCCGAGCGTGCAGCGAGCCAGATCTCCTGCAGGGGTTTCTGCAGGTTGATCACGATCTGGCTGCGATTGGCGAAGGTCAGCGTGATCATGCCACCGACGCGCTGGTTGTCGACGTCGGCATCGCTCTCGTCGTTGATGCGGTCGCAAGCCAGTTCAATGGCCTGCAACACCGCTTCGGCGCGATCCATGTATTCGAGGTCGGTCATTACAATTCCCGGATGTTTGAAATTCATCGAATTTTAGGCCTGCGCGGCCTGCCAGCCCTTGGCCCCATGAGGGCCAGGGCCTTGACCCGCCCGGGACGACTGGCGCTGCTCGGCTGCTGCAGCGCCGCCCTGCTGACACTGGGCGGCTGCGGCCAGAAGGGTCCGCTCTATCTGCCTGGGCAGCAGGCCTCCACCTTGCCCGCCACGGCTCCCTCCACTGCCAAGCCTCTCCGATAAGCGCAACATGTCTCCACTCGAACAAGCCCGGACCGACCTGCCGGCACGCCCCTTCATCGATTACCGCGACGGCCAGCTGATGGTCGAGGGCGTGTCCGCCGCCGAGCTCGCGCGCGAGCATGGCACGCCGCTGTTCGTCTACTCGCAGGCCGCGATGCTGGATGCGCTCGCGGCCTATCAGCGCGGCTTCGCCGGCCGCCAGGCCCTGATCTGCTATGCGATGAAAGCCAACTCGACGCTGGCCGTGCTGCGCACCTTCGTGCAGGCCGGCTGCGGCCTCGACATCGTCTCGGGCGGCGAGCTCGAGCGCGCGCTGCGCGCCGGCGTGGACCCGGCCAAGGTGATCTTCTCGGGCGTCGGCAAGACCCGAGCCGAGATGCGCCTGGCGCTGCAAGCCGGCATCGGCTGCTTCAACGTCGAGAGCCTGCCCGAGCTCGACGTGCTGAGCGAAGTCGCCGCGGGCCTGGGCCTGCGTGCGCCGGTCAGCCTGCGCGTCAACCCCGATGTCGACGCCAAGACCCATCCCTACATCTCGACCGGCCTCAAGGGCAACAAGTTCGGCATCGCGCACACCGACGCGCTGGCGGCCTACCGCCATGCCGCGGCCCTGCCGGGCCTGAAAGTCACCGGCATCGACTGCCATATCGGCTCGCAGATCACCGAGACCTCGCCCTACCTCGACGCGATGGACCGGGTGCTCGATCTGGTCGATGCGATCGAGGCCAGCGGCATCACGCTCGAACATATCGACTTCGGCGGCGGTCTGGGCATCAACTACCACGGCGAGACCCCGCCGGCGGCCGACGCGCTCTGGCAGCTGCTGCTGGCCAAGCTCGACGCGCGCGGCTACGGCCAGCGCCAGCTCGTGATCGAGCCGGGCCGCTCGCTGATCGGCAACGCCGGCGTCTGCCTGACCGAAACCGTGTTCCTGAAACCCGGCGAGCAGAAGAGCTTCCTGATCGTCGATGCGGCGATGAACGACCTGCCGCGCCCCGCCATGTACGAGGCCTATCACGCGATCGTGCCGGTGCAGCCGCGCGAGGACCAGGCTCAGACCTGGGACGTGGTCGGCCCGGTCTGCGAGAGCGGCGACTGGCTCGGACGCGACCGCCTGCTGGCGGTACAGCCTGGCGACCTGCTGGCGGTCTGCTCGGCGGGTGCCTACTGCATGAGCATGTCGAGCAACTACAACAGTCGCGGCCGGGCCGCCGAGGTGCTGGTTGATGGTCAGCAGGCACGACTGGTGCGTGCACGCGAGACGGTCGAGGACCAACTGCGACTCGAATCGCTATAAGCCAGGACTAGCCGCCAGATCCGGCCATGACTAGACTGCACGGGGGAGGCTACCGTGCAGCGCAACATCACTTTCGACCTGATCGGGCATGCCCAGACGCGCCCGGATGCTCCGGCCCTGCTGCTGCCGTACAGGACGATAGCTTTTCGCGCGCTCGACCAGTCGGTCTGGCAATATGCCCGGCAGCTGCACGCGCTGGGCGTGAGGGCGGGCCAAGTCGTCGGCTTGAGCTTCGTCGAGGAGCTCGGCCTGGTGCTGGCGCTGCTGGCGCTGGCACGCCTCGGGGCGACCGCCTATTCGATCCCGCGCAGCGCGACCGCCAGCCAGCGTCGGCAGATGGCAGAGCGGGCTGCGATTGCCTGGCTCGCCAGCGACCAGCCGGAACGCTTCGAATCTGGCGTCGCCAGCCTGCGGCTGGAGCGCCAGGCGATCGAGGCGAGCCCGACCCGGATCGACAACCGCCTGCTGGTGCCTGCGCCGGATGCCCCCTGGCTGCTGATCACGGGTTCGGGTTCGACCGGCCAGCCCAAGCTGATTCCGGTCAGTCATGCCCAAGGGCGCGCCAGATCGGAGCTGGGTGCCCAGGCGCTCGGACTGACCGCATCGGACCGGGTCGCCGCATTGAGCCACTTCGACTTCTCGACCTCGAAATTCCGCCTGCACGAGGCCTTGTGGGCCGGGGCCGCCTGCGCGCTGGAGCTCTGGACCGATGCTGCTGCGCTGCTGGAGCGCTGCGCCAGCGATAGACTCTCGGTGCTCTACGGCACCGTCTTCCATGCCGAGCAGCTGATCGCCTCGCTGCCGGCGGGCAGCCGCAATGCCCTGCCGATGCTGCGGGCGTTCGAGCTCACGGCCTCGACGGTCAGCGACGATCTGCGCCAGCGCTTCAGGCAGATCCTGACCCCGCAGCTCTACGTCCGCTACGGCATCAACGAGACCGGACCGGTGGCGATCGCGGGGCCGCCCGAGGTCTATCAGATCGCGGGCACGGTCGGACGCCCGCCCGCCGGGGTCGAAATCGAACTGGTCGACCGCCGTGGCCAGGCGCTGCCGCCCGCCACGGTCGGTCTGATCCGGATCAGGACGCCAGCGCTGGTCGATGGCTACCTCGGCGACGAGGAGGCCTCGCGGACGAGCTTCCAGGACGGCTGGTTCCTGCCCGGTGACCTCGGCCTGCTGACCCGCGAGGGACAGCTGGTGTTTTACGGTCGGGCCGACCATATGCTGATCATGAACGGGATCAACATCTACCCGGCCGAGATCGAGCAGCTGATGGCCACCCACCCCGCCGTTGCCGACGTGGCCGTGGTGCCGGTACGACATCGTGTCCATCAGGACATCCCGGTCTGCGCCCTGGCCCTCAGGGTCGGCGCGACCGTGTCGGAACAGGCCTTGCTCGACCATGCCGGCAGCCGGCTCGGCACCCGCGGTCCTTACCGGGTGCTGATTGTCGACGCGATCCCGCGCAACCATGAAGGCAAGCTCTTGCGCGCGGAGCTGCTGCGCCTGATCGGCTTCAGATTGCTGACGCCTGACGCACAGTCCCATCAGCCAACTCGAAAGCCCGCGCTGGGGTCGCAGGCAAGCCAGCGTCGGCAGCGGCTCCAGCGCTTCGAGCAGCGCTTCACCCTGCCCGAAGCGGTCGACCTGCCAGCGCTGGACAGTTGGCTGACACGGGTCCTGCAGGCCCCGATCGAAGCCATCGATCAGGCGGCCGGCTGGTCGCAGTCGCCATCGTCAGCGCAGCAGGAGCAAGCGGGCCAATGGCTGTGGCGCGCCCTGCAGCTCGCGCGCCAGTTGCTGCAGGCGAGCCGGATCCCGGTGTTCGATCCGCCGCAGATCGCCTCGCTCAACGGACCTGATGCCGAAACCGGCCATTGGCAGGCGCGGGTCGCGCTGGCGCTGGTCCAGCAACTACCCGTTTCGGTCTACAACGAAGCCCTGATAGCGGCGCTCAGACTCTGCGAGCTGGCCGCCAGCCAGGCGCTGACCGAAGCCAGCCTCGAGGGTTGCTACGACGAGGCGACCCGAGTGATCGGCCGGCTGAACCGGCTGATGCCGCCCGGCAGGTCCACCCTGCCGCTGCTGCAAGCCGCTCACGACCAGGACATTCCCTTCATCCATCTCGGCAGCGGCATCTTCCAGCTCGGCTGGGGCAGCAAGTCGCACCGGATCGACCGCAGCGCGACCGAGCTCGATTCGGCCATCGGCGCGCGGCTGGCGCAAAACAAGGCACTGACCGCCCGGCTGTTGCAGGAGGCGGGACTGCCGGCGCCGCAACACCAGGTCGTGACCGACGTGGCGACGGCGCTGGCGGCGGCGCAGCGGCTGGGCTGGCCGGTGGTGGTCAAGCCGGTGGACCTGGACCGGGGCGAAGGCGTGACGGTCGATGTCGCCGATCAGGCCGCGCTCCAGGCCGCCTTCGCCACGGCGCGTGGCCTGTCGCCATCAAGGCAGGTGATCGTCGAGCGGCAGGTGGCCGGCTGCTGTCACCGCCTCTTCATCGCCAGGGGCCGGCTGCTGTATGCCGTCAAGCGTCTGCCGATGTCGGTCCTGGCCGATGGCAGGCATCGGATCGCCGAACTGGTGCAGGCCGAACTCGATGCGCAACGGCGCCTCCCGCCCTGGCAACGCTCGAAAATCCAGCCGCTCGACGCAGTGGCACTGAGCGCACTCGCGATGGCCGGCTATGACGCCGACTCAGTGCCGCCCGCTGGCCAGTGGATCGCCCTGCGCCGGATCGAATCGACCGCATCGGGCGGCATCGACGAAGAGGTCAGCACCATCGTCCATCCCGAAAACCTCCGGGTCGCACTCGAGGCCAGCCGGCTGTTCGGACTCGACATCGCCGGCATCGACCTGATCACGCCCGACATCGCCCGTCCCTGGTTCGAGAACGGCGCGATCCTCAACGAGGTCAACCACGCGCCGCAACTGGGCGGCGGGGAGATCTCACGCCGCCAGATTCCGGCCTTGCTGGACAGGCTGGTGCAGGATCGGGGCCGGATACCGATCGAGGTCTTCGTCGGCGGCGAAGCCGCCTGGACGGCGGCCAGTCAGCGCTGGCAGGCCTTGCTGGCGGATGGTCTGCGGGCCTATCTGACCGGCCCCGAGCTGACGCTCGAGCCCTCGGGCGCCCGCTGCCACATGGCGCTGACAGGCAGCTACCCGCGCGCGTGCGCGCTCGCGCTGTCGACCCGCGTCGACGCCATCGTCATGACCGTACCAGTGAAGGAGTTCGTCGAAGCCGAATTTCCCTTCGAGGGGGTGGAACGCGTCGTCGGAACAGAGGCGCTGTTCACGCGCGCACCCGTTCGATCCGGCAACTCATGCTGAATCCAACACTTGTCGCCCTCTTGACTTGATATGACAAAAGGCGAAATTTTCATAGCCCAACAAAGGATACGATGACAATGAAACATGATTAAATAGTGATCCCATTGACATAGAAAAACATGCTGCGATCCATAAACTTCTCGCACAGCGGGAAATATCCTGCCAGGCACCAGTCCAGTGTGAATGGCTTCACCCTGCTGGAGCTGATGGTGACGGTCGCGATCGTGGCAATTCTCGGCGCGCTCGCCGCCCCCAATTTCCAAACCCTGATCCAGGCCAACAGGACCCGGACCGTGGCCAGCGAATTTATGGCCATGCTGAATCTGGCCCGCTCCGAGGCCGCTCGCCGCGGCCAGCCAGTCAGCGTGTGCCGTAGCAGCGATGGCCGCAGCTGCTCATCCACGGGCACGGGCTGGGACAGCGGATGGATCGCCTTCGTCAATGAAAACCATGCCAGTGCCCAAGAGAAGGATTTGCCTGTGCGCGACGAGGATGAACAGATCCTGCAAGTCAGACAGGACCTTCCCACCGGGGTCACCGTGCGCCCGAACAGCAACTTCACGAACGGAATCACCTTCCTGCGCACGGGCCTGGTCTGGAGTCTGGGAACCGGCACCGTCGCGATTTGCGCCAACAGGGAGCTGAAAGCCTCCCAGGCCGTGCTGATCATCGCGACAAGATCAGTGCTGGCAACCGACAGCGACAACAACGGCGTTCCCGAAAAAGGCGACGGAAGCAATCTGCAGAACTGCGAAAGTCCATGACCCGCCCCCCCTACCCCGCGCGCGGCAGTTCCCTGCTGGAAGTCCTGGTCACGATCGTGATCATGACGATCGGACTGCTGGGCCTGGCCAAGCTGCAGGTCAGCAACCTGCGCAACCACCAGAACACCCTCCATCGCGCAGAAGCCACCTTTCTGGCCAACGACATCCTCGACAGCATGCGCGTGCTCAACAACGTCAATCACGATCAGGCCGGGGCCTATTTGGTGGCGCCCGGCAGCACCACGGCAGCCGGGCCCAGCGCGGTCGCGCTCGCCGACGTCAGCGATTGGAAGGCCAGGATCGCGCAGGCCCTCCCGGACGGCGATGGCTCGGTCAGCGTCGAAGATCGCCTCGCCACGATCCGAATCGAGTGGAACGACCGCCGCCCCGGCGCGCCGGGCAGCGCCGACAGTTGCAGCAGCGACAAGACCGCTCGGCCGGCCTGCTTCGAAACCCAGGGGGGGGTATGAAATCGCTTCACCATGCGCGCGGACTGACCCTGGTCGAGCTGCTGGTCAGCATCAGCATCGGACTGGTCGTCGTCGGTGCCATGGTGGCGCTATACCTCAGCACGACCCGGAGCTATCGCCAGCTCGAGGCACTCGCTCAACTGCAGTCGAATGCGCGCTACGTGTTCGAGATCATGGGCTACGACATCCGGATGGCGGGCAACATGACCTGCCATGTGCCCGGCCAGACCAACCCCACCAATTTCGTCAACAACTACGCCACCCAATGGTGGAGCAACACCGACCGACCGCTGTTCGGACAGGATGAGACCACAGACAGCAACGCGGTGGGAGATGCCAATTTCCCCCAGACCGCACCGGGCGGCTACGGGCCCAGCGCACTCCGGGGTGACACCCTGATCGTGCTGCGCGCCAACGCCGACGACACCTCAGCTGGAATCATTGCCAGTTACAACACGGGCTCAACCGATCCGATCATCCTGAGCCGTGGCAGTTTCAATTCCGGCAGACTGCTGCTGCTGACCGATTGCCAAACGACGGCCTCGCTGTTCCAGATGACCGGCAATACCGGCGGCATCCAGCACAGCACGGCACTGACCACCGGCTCCAGCCAGGACATGGCCGGGGCCAAGCTCTTGCCGCTCTCTGCCAACGCCTACTACCTGCGCAACAGCGGGCGCCAGTACAGCAACAGCAGCAAGTACATACCGTCCCTCTACCGCCAGGCCCTGAGTACCAGCAGCGGCGCCGTCGCGACGGAAGGCCAGGAACTGGTCAGCGGCGTCACTGACCTGCAGATCCTTTACGGCGTAGACACCAGCGCCAGCGCCCCGACCGGCGTGATCAGCGCTTACATGACTGCAACACAGATCAATGCCATTGATTTCACATGGTGGAGTGACCCAAAAAGAGTGCTCGCCGTGCGCGTGACCGTGACGCTCGAATCCCAGGATGACAACGTGAGCCACGAAAGCCGCAGCTTCACGCTCGGTAACGGGACCGTCATCACCGACCGCAGGCTGCGTCGCAGCTACACGATGACCTTCGGCCTGCGCAAGCGACTGTCATGAACGCCCACAACCACCGGCCCGGATTCGGTCGCAGCCAACACCAGCGCGGCGTCGTGCTGATCACCGGCTTGCTGCTGCTGGTGCTGATCACGCTGGTCGTGCTGGCGGCCTCGCGCAGCGGACGCCTGCAGGCGGTCATGAGCAGCAACACGCGCGACCGCGATCTGGCGTTCCAGGCCGCCGAAGCCGCGCTGCTCGACGCCGAGCAACGCTTGAACGACTTCCATATCTATTTCCGCAACCATGTCGCGCTCCCGGGTCTGATCGACCACAGCGCGGCGAGCACGGAGCTCCAGGTGGCGGGTTCAACGGCCGATTATTGGGTCAACCCCAGCTACACCTTGAGTGATGGCACGCCGGGCTATCGCTGGTTCGACGCCAACGGTGACGTCGACAGCAGCAAGTCGATCGCAGTCAGCCAGAAGGTTTCGGGTGTGGACCAGCAGCCACGGTTCGTCATCGAAGCCCTGAGTAACGGCAACGAGTGCGGCACACAGACACATTACCGCTACCGCATCACCGCGCTGGCGGTTGGTACCTCGGCCGGGTCGCGCAAGCAAGCCGATACACGGGTGCTGCTTCAGAGCGAATTCCGCCTGTGTCTGGCGGACTGAAGCCAGCCGCCCCAACCGACATGACCAGAGAGAGTCCACCATGAAGCGTCTCCGCCTGAAACTAGCCCTGACAAGCGTGTGGCTGCTGTCTGGCCCGGCAGGCAGCTTCGACATCTCGAACATGCCGCTATTCCTATCGAACCAGGTCGACCCGAACCTGATCCTGACGCTCGATGACTCCGGCAGCATGAGGCGAGCCTATGTACCCGAGATTTGTGGTGACAGCAGCGACTGCGCCGCGCTCGACAACCGCTGGACCAAATCCGCGCATGGCAACGGGCTCTACTACAACCCCAAGGTGCTCTATTCGGCGCCGGTAGGTGCGGATCGAAAGAGGCTCGCGACCCAGTTCGATGCCGCCTGGCGCAACGGTTACTACCAGGCGGCCCCGTTCAACCAGACCGTCAACCTGTCGAGCAATTACCGGCCGACCGCAGCGCTCGAGATGACGGGTTTTCAGTCTTGCGAAGGTGCTGGCGGAGGCGATGGCGGCTACGAATGCTATATGGGGCATTTCTCCGGCATCAACATCGTGAGTGGCCCGATGCTGGGCAACAAAAGCAACGGAAGCCTGCATTACTTCGACATTGCTGGTTTCAGCAACGTAGACGGCAGCGCCTCAGATATCAACCCCGGCAGCAATCTGATCAGCGTAAGCGTCGACGGCGTCGCCTTCAGCGGTGACGGCACCTTCGACAAGGACAGTTGCCTCCCCAGCGTTCAACCTGCGGATGGGCGCTACAAAAGCCGGATCATCAATGGCAACACCCTGCGTCTGTGCTTCAATGACAACTATACCTATGACGGCAAAACCGTGGTTGTACGCCTCAAGGGATCGGCGCTGGGCGAGGGCGAAGCGCCTAACACCTCGGGCGGCGTGCCCGCCTATTACTATGTCTTCGACGCCAGCAAGACAGGCTGCACCGACCCAATGGTGCAGAAAAAGAACGACAGCTGCTACCGCTATGTGAGGGTCAGTGCCACCTCGGGGCCCAATGGCAGCGACGAGCGGCAGAATTTCGCTAATTGGTATTCCTTTTACCGAACCCGCAACCTCGCGACGCAAGGCAGCGCCTCGCTGGCATTCGCCGATCTGAGCCCCAGGATTCGCCTGGCCTGGCAGGCGCTCAACACCTGCCACGACAAGGTCGGCGACAACCTGGTCACGCCCAATTGCTGGGGCTGGCAGGGCCAGGGAACCAAGTTCGGCAGCAACGCGATCCAGGAGTTCGGCGACAGCACGAGCACGCACCGCCAGAACTTCTACGACTGGCTGTTCAGACTGCCCACGTCCGGCGATACGCCGCTGCGCCAGGCCATGAGTCGAGCCGGCCGCTATTTCAGCGACACCACGACGCTCAACAGTCCCTATGCCAACAGCCCCGGGGTTGCCGGCTCGGGCCAGTTCAGCTGCCGGCGCAATTACCACGCCCTGATGACTGACGGCATCTGGAACGACGACAAGGACTTCAACGACACCGATGACAACAACGGGCAGAAGTTGCCGGACGGCAATGACTACAAGAACAGCGCCGACTACGCCCAGATCTACGCCGACCCCACGCCGCATACCCTGGCCGACATGGCCTTCTACTACTGGCTGACCGATCTGGCCCCGTCGTTGAGCGACAAGCTCAGCCCGATCACGACCGAAGAAGACAGTGACGGCAACGGCATACTGGACCCGGCCGAGTCCATCTACTGGAACCCGAAGAACGACCCGGCCAGCTGGCAGCATATGGTGAACTTCACGATCGGGCTCGGCCTGACCGATTTCCTGGGTGCCGTCGGTCTGAGCTGGAGCGGCGACATGTACGGCGGCAGCTACTCGAACTTGCGTTCGGGCGTGCTGAAATGGCCCCCCGCGACCAAGGAGATGGGCAGAACCAATGACCCGGACTATGGCAAGAGCGTGCACGACCTCTGGCATGCGGCCATCAACAGTCGAGGGCGCTTCTTCAGCGCCGAGTCACCCGAAATGCTGCAGGACTCCTTCGAAAGACTGCTGTCCTTGATCGAGGCAGCGACGCCAACTGCCGCGTCACTGGCGACCACCTCCACCCGGACCAGCGGCGACTCGGGCCAGGGCGCGCGCGTCTTCCAGGCACGCCTCGACACGAGGTACTGGAACGGGCATCTGTATGCACTCAACGTCAACTCGGCCAGTGGCAGCGTGAGCGGGCCGGTCTGGGACGCTGCCGCCATGCTGCCAGCATACAACGCGCGTTCGATTTACATCCGCAATAGCGGCGGCGGTGCCAGTTTTGCCTGGGGCAATCTGACGGACAGCCAGAAGAGCGACCTGAACCAGTCGGACAGCCTCGGCAGCCTGCGCCTGAACTGGCTGCGCGGCGACCACGGCATGGAGCAGCGCTACAGCGGCGGCCTGTTCCGCAACCGGATCGCCTTCGAGCGCAACTACGACGGCCAGGCCAGTAAGGACCGCAGCGAGTGGGTGCTGGGCGACATCATGGCATCGGACCCGGTCTACCTCGGCGTCGACCACCAGCACTACGAGCAGCTGGCTGCGGGCAGCGACGGCAAGTCCACTTATGCGGCCTATGTACGCTACAAGAAAACCCGACCACCGATGATCTATGTCGGGGCCAACGACGGCATGCTGCACGCGTTCCGCGCCAGCGACGGCGTCGAGCAATTCGCCGTGATTCCGAGCGCCGTCTTTCCCAGGCTGCACCTGCTGACCAAGCCGGAATACAACCATCAGTACTTCGTGGACGGCTCGCCCGGCGCTGGGGATGCCTACCTCAACAATCCCCTGTCGGACAGCTCAGGCTGGAACAGCGTGGTCGTGTCCGGCTTGCGCGCCGGCGGCAAGGCCGTGTTCGCGGTCGACGCCACCCAACCTGCCAGCGATTTGCCCGCCAGGTTCATGTGGGAATTCAACGCCAATGAATCCGACATCGACATGGGCTACGGCTACAGCCAGCCGCAGGTGGTCAGGCTCAACGATGGCAACTGGGCTGCCGTGTTCGGCAATGGCTACAACAGCAGCAACGGCGGGGTTCACCTCTACGTCGTCAGGCTGTCCGACGGGGCCTTGATCAAGAAGATCACGGCCCTGGCGAGCGACAGCGACAACGGCCTGTCGACCCCGACGCTGATTGACAGCGATGGCGACCGCATCGTCGACATGGCCTACGCGGGCGACCTGAAGGGCAATCTGTGGAAATTCGACCTGAAGTCGGCATCCTCCTCGAGCTGGAGCGTGTCCAAGCTGTTCACCGCCTTGGACGGCAGCAACAACCCGCAGCCGATCACGGTCCAGCCCACCGCCATCAAGGGGAATGGCGGCTACTGGATCTTCCTGGGCACCGGCCGGCTGCTCGCGGCCGAGGACATCGGGACCACCGCCATGTCGGCCAAGCAGAGTTTCTACGGG
>ERZ1034365.737-NODE-737-length-17705-cov-4.158555_pt1 | contig 17705 bp, 13 predicted proteins | sample MGYA00520615_ERZ1034365 | MGnify/ENA primary metagenome ERZ1034365 (study PRJEB33736, sample SAMEA104284505) | Azolla filiculoides | biome: Urban; feature: Water surface; material: Ditch water | place: Netherlands | collected 2015-10-28 | depth 0-0.1 m ... | reverse complement strand
TTACGCCGATAGCTCTGTGCATTGGCAATCGGCAGCGCAAATTCCATTGGTTTTGAGAGCGCCACGGACCACAAAACAGGGCAATCGCATCTAACTCGAAAGCAAGAAACTGAGCGAAACTGTAGTGAGTGAGTATTTCAAAACGCTGCCCTGATGAGCCTGCTGCAACACCTGCAAAGTATCGAAGACCCCCGCCTGCACAGAACACGGCGCCACGATTTGCAATCCATCCTGGCGGTGGCGCTGTGCGCCACCATTGCAGGAGCGGACAACTGGGTCGAAGTGGCCGAGTTTGGCCAATTGCACCAGGACTGGTTTGCACGCTTTGTGCCCTTGCCCTCGGGCGTGGCCTCGCACGACACCTTTGCCCGGGTGTTTCGCATGCTCGATGCCCGGCAGCTGGAGCTGGCTTGCCAGCAATGGTTGCGACAGCTGGCAGGCCAGGTGCAGGGGACAGTGGCCATCGATGGCAAAAGCGTGCGCGGCAGCCGCAAGGGCGATGCGCCCAGGGCACTGCACATGGTCAGCGCCTGGGCGGCTGACATGGGGCTGCTGCTGGGGCAGTGCAAGGTCGATGGCAAGAGCAACGAGATCACGGCCATTCCCCAGCTGCTGCGCCTGCTGCACCTCAAGGGCTGCATCGTCACCATCGACGCCATTGGGTGCCAGAAAGACATTGCAGCGCAACTGCATGCGCATGGTGCGGACTACATACTGAGCCTGAAGGCCAATCAGAGGCACATGCATGCTGTGGTGCAAAAGCACTTTGAGACGGACCCAGGTCTCCCCAGCCAGAGCATCTATGTAGAAAGTCTCAAGGGCCATGGGCGCCAGGAGCTGCGCAGTTACCGCGTCAGCCCCATACCCGAGGCGCTGCAGCGTGCCGCCACCCACTGGAGCGGGCTGTCGTGCGTGGTGCAGGTCACTCGCCAGCGCAAGCAGCCAGGCCAGGACGCCAGCCAGGAGGTCAGCTACTACCTCAGCAGCCTGCCGGCCCATACGGGCGCAGATGTGCTGGCCCACAGCATTCGTGCGCACTGGAGTGTTGAAAACAATTTGCACTGGAGCCTGGATGTGGCCATGCGTGAGGATGCAGCGCAGTCCTACAAGGACCAGGGGCCGCACAACCAGAGTTTGTTGCGGCGTATGGCTCTGCAGATGCTCAAGAGCGACACTTCAGTCAAGGTCGGCCTGCAGGCCAAACGCAAGCGTGCAGGATGGCACTTGGACTATCTTGCACATATCCTGGGGATCAAAATTTAGATGCGATTGCCCTGCAAATGGTTATTGTCTGCTACTGTATTCAGAGTGACTTGAAGACTTCATGGGCCGCACTGACGGTCTCGGCAATGTCGGCTTCGGTGTGCGCGGCGCTGACGAAGCCCGCCTCATAGAGCGCTGGCGCAATGTAGACGCCACGGTCCAGCAGGCCGTGGAACAGCTGGTTGAAGCGCGCGCCTTCGGTTTTCATGACTTGCGGATAGTTCTGCGGCAGGGCCTCCAGCAGGAAGAAGCCGAACATGCCGCCTTCGCTGTCGGCGCTGAACGCCACGCCTTCGGCCGCGGCCGCAGACTTCAGGCCGTCGACCAACAACCGGGTCTTGCGCGACAACGCATCGAAAAAGCCTGGCCGGCTGATTTCGCGCAGCGTGGCCAGCCCGCAGGCGGTGGCGACCGGATTGCCCGACAAGGTGCCAGCCTGGTAGACCGGGCCGAGTGGTGCCATCTGTTCCATGATCTTGCGCGATCCGCCGAACGCCGCCAGTGGCATGCCGCCGCCAATGACCTTGCCCATCACCGTGATGTCGGGCTGAAAGCCGGGAATGTCGCGTGCGTAGACGCTTTGCGCGCCGCCGAGCGCCACGCGGAAGCCGGTCATGACCTCGTCAAAGACCAGCAGCGCGCCGTGCTGCGTGCAAAGCTCGCGGCAGCGCCGCATGAAGGGCACCGAGGCGCGCACGAAATTCATGTTGCCGGCGATCGGCTCGATCATCACGCAGGCCAGTTCCTGGCCATGCAGGGCGAAGGCTTCTTCCAGCTGCGCGACGTTGTTGTATTCCAGCACAAGCGTGTGCTGCACGACTTCGGGCGGCACGCCAGCGCTGGTCGGGTTGCCGAAGGTGGCCAGGCCGGAGCCGGCTTTGACCAGCAGCGAATCGGCGTGGCCGTGGTAGCAGCCCTCGAACTTGATGAACTTGCTGCGGCCCGTGGCACCGCGCGCCAGCCGGATCGCGCTCATGGCCGCCTCCGTGCCCGAGCTGACGAGGCGGACCATTTCCAGCGAGGGCACGAGGCGGATGATTTCCTCAGCCAGCTCAATTTCGCGCTCGGTGGGCGCACCAAAGGAGAAGCCGTCCAGCGCGGCTTTCTGCACCGCTTCGAGTACGGCAGGGTGGCCATGCCCCAGGATCATCGGCCCCCAGGAGCCGATGTAGTCAATGTAGCGCCGGTCATTGGCGTCCCAGAAATACGGGCCTTGCGCGCGTTTGACAAAGCGGGGCGTGCCACCCACGGCGCGGAAGGCGCGGACCGGCGAGTTCACCCCGCCCGGAATCACGCGCCCTGCGCGTTCGAACAGGATGGCGTTGTGGTCCGTGGGGGAGGATTCAGTGCTTGGTTTCATTGGGATGCATCTCAAAAATGTCCGGGATGGCGCCGGTTTCTTCGGCGTCGTCGTCTTCATCGTCGTCTTCGGGCTGGGCCCAGAACATTCGGTCGGGCACCACATGGCCCATGCCCGGACGGAATCCAGCGTCGAGACTTCGGTCCAGGTAGTGCAAAGCTTCGCGCATGGCGGCGAACAGATCGCTGCCTGTGGCGACCAGTGCGGCCAGCGCTGCAGCCAAGGTATCACCTGCGCCCATGAAGACGGCTTCAAGCCGTTCAAACTTTTCGCTGCCCATGGTGGACTGCGGCGTTGCCAGCACGTTGTCAATGAACTGGCTGGGCAGGGGGATGCCCGTGACCAGCGTATAGGAGACACCCATTTCAGCCGCAGCCTTCGCGATGTCGCGAGGCGTTGGGCTTTTCTCGCTGGCCCAGTCAGGCAGCAGCCAGCGCCACAGCGTGCTGTGGTTTCCTACCAACACTGTAGTCTGTGGCAGCAGCAGTTCGCGGAATGCGTCCTGGTAGGAGTCGATCTTGCTTTCTTCCCACCACGACAAGTTGGGCATGCAGGCAATGACGGGGACGTCGGCATAGTCGGACGCCAGTTCCGCGATCGCACTGATGTTCTCCGGACTCCCTGCGAACCCGACCTTGATCACCTGCACTGGAGCGTCTTCCAGAATGGCACGCGCCTGCTCGGCGATGGCCTCTTCGCCCATCGGGAAAAAGTCAAAAATTTCGGCAGTGTCGCGTGCATAGGCGCCAGTGACAACCGGCAAGGCGTGGGCACCGACCGAGGCGATGGAAAGGATATCGCTGGAGAGTCCGCCCGCGCCACTTGGATCGCTGGCGTTAAATACCAGAACACAGGGAGGTGCAGCGTCGTCAGCGTCAGTAGACGATGCGTCATCAAGAGCGTGGGAGGCTGGGTTTGTCATAGGCCGAAATTCAGGCGGAGGGCAGAATCAGTTACCAAGAACGGCCATGTTGCCTCGATACAATGATTGCATTCTATGTGAAGGCCTTTTAAGCTGTGACTAAACCAAAAACGTGGATGTGCCTGATTTGCGGGTGGATTTATGACGAAGCGGCGGGCGATCCCGATCACGGTATTCCACCGGGGACTTTATGGTCTGCCGTTCCCATGAACTGGACCTGCCCAGAGTGCGGCGCCCGTAAAGAAGACTTCGAAATGGTTGAAATCTGAATCCCGATCACGGTGCCAGCAGCAGATGGCCTCGGGCCGCAACATAGCCAGGAGTGCAGCGTATGAGTTCGACTGGATCGGGGTACAAAGTGTTGGTCATTGATGACAGCAACACGATTCGCCGAAGCGCAGAAATTTTTCTCAAGCAAGGTGGGCACGAAGTGCTGCTGGCCGAGGATGGCTTTGATGCGCTCTCCAAAATTGCCGATTATCACCCTGATATCATTTTCTGCGATATTTTGATGCCAAGGCTGGATGGTTATCAAACTTGCGCAATTATAAAGAAAAATGTGAATTTTTCCTCGGTTCCGGTGGTCATGTTGTCTTCCAAGGACGGTGTGTTCGACAAGGCCCGGGGTCGTATGGTGGGGTCGCAGGAATATCTCACCAAGCCATTTACCAAGGACCAGTTGCTGCAGGCCGTCAAGCAGTTTGGTTCAATCAATCAAGGAGTATCGTGATGTCTATCCAGAAAGTACTGGTTGTCGATGATTCGAAAACCGAGTTGATGTTTCTGAGTGATCTGCTGCAGAAAAACGGGTTTTCAGTGAAGACTGCGGAAAATGCGGAAGATGCCTTTCGGCGACTGGCTGAAGAAAAGCCGGATCTGATCCTGATGGATGTGGTGATGCCCGGACAAAATGGATTCCAGCTGACGCGTGCCATTTCGAGGGACCCTCTGTACGCGAACGTTCCAATCATCATGTGCACCAGCAAGAACCAGGAGACAGACCGTGTCTGGGGATTGCGTCAGGGCGCCAGGGACTATGTGACCAAGCCCGTCGAAGTCACGGAATTGATGGCCAAGATCAAAGCGCTGAACTGAAAAGCAACCTATGGCCAGTCGTGAAGCACTAAGGGCCTTTCAAAGTCGTCTTGCTAGCCGCTTGCAGGAGGCGCGCTCCTCGGGAGCGTCTGCGGCCTGGCTGGCTGTCGAGGCATCCGGCGAGAACTACCTCTTTCCCCTGAACCACGCCGGAGAGATTTTTCCATGGACTCCGGTTCACCCCGTGCCGCACACCAAGACGTGGTTTGCCGGAGTGGCCAACTTGCGTGGCGGCGTGAGTGGCGTGGTTGACCTGGGCGCCTTTGTGACGCAGTCCTCCGTGACGCCCCGCAGTGAGTTGGCGCAAAGCCAATGCCGGTTGGTGGCCTTCAGCGAATTGCTGAACATCAACTGTGCCCTGCTGGTTGACAAACTATTGGGCTTGAAGAGCCTTGAATCCTTCGATGTCTCCACGCCTGCTGCCGCAGACGCACCTGCCTATTTTGGACACCGGTATGCGGATCCTCAGGGTGCTTCCTGGCAGGAAATCAATTTGCAGGCACTGTCTCTCAATCCCCAGTTTTTGAGCATTAGCGCTTAAGTTTCAGGAAGGCTGTCACCATGTCCGTCATTGAGAAAATCAATAAATTGCTCGGAAAAGATCCATCTTCCGCTTCAGGTGCGTCTGATGCGGGAGATGGCCTTGCGTTATCCGGAGCTGCGGGGGAAGGTGGTGAGCGGTCGCAAGCCATGGAATCTGAGCAGTTGAGTACGTCTGATTTCGCTGAAAGCCGCGTCGTGGCGGGGCTGAATGTCAGGGATGCATCTGATGCCCCCGAGGGCGATTTGCTGGTCCTGCCTTTGCTTGGTGCGCGAACCACGGTGCAGCACCAGCGCATTCTTGCGATTTTGCTCGGTGCGTCTCTGGTTGTGCTGACCGCCGTAACTTTTTATGCCTTGAGCCAGGCCGACAAGGTGGCACAGCAGGTGGCGGCGACAGGTCAATCCCTGATGCAGTCGCAGCGTCTGGCGAAGTCGGTGTCGCAGGCGCTCGTTGGCAGTCCACAGGCGTTCCCGGACGTTCGCGAAAGTGCGGGTGTTCTGGCGAAAACAGTACGGGGGTTGAAGGACGGAGATGCCGAGTTGCGCATCGACGCGGTTGCGCAGGCCGACATGGAAGAAGTTGACAAGGCAATGCCCCTGGTGGACCGGGCCGAGAAGAACGCAAACACCGTGATGGCGCAGCAAAAAATTCTGACCCAGGTCGGATCTGCGCTCCGCACCATCAACCGCCAGTCTTCGGATCTGCTGGAAATTGCGGAGACGATTTCGTCGCTGAAGCTACAGCAGAACGCCGCAGCGTCGGATATTTCCGCTTCGGGTCAGTTGGTCATGCTGACGCAGCGGATCGGCAAGTCAGCCAATGAATTCCTGACGATGGAAGGGGTGAGTCCGGAAGCCGTGTTTCTTTTGGGCAAGGACTTGAATTCTTTCAAGGAGATTGCGCAGGGCCTGCTGGATGGCAGTCCCGAGTTGCGGCTGGCTGGCTCCAAAGATCCCCAGACGCGTGAGCGGCTTGAAGCCCTGCTGAAGTTGTATGAGGACACGCGCACGCAGGCGGGCGCCATTCTGGGCAACCTCCAGGGTCTGGTGTCTGCGCGCGAAGCGCAGGCGGCCATCATTGCCGACAGCGAACCGCTGCGTCGTACGCTGGAGGAGGTGCAGGGCAAGCTGTCTGCCCGCACCGGTCTTGGCGCTGGGGCTGTTTCGGTTCTGTTGTTGTCGGCGTTGCTGGCACTGGTTTTTGCCGGTGGACTGGCCTATGTCCAGTTGCAGGACAGTCGGCAGCGGCAAGGTGTTGCCGAGAATCAGCGCCTTGAAGCCGAGCGGCAGGAGCAGGAAGCCAAGCGCGTGAATGACGCCAACCAGGCCGCCATTTTGCGGTTGATGAACGAGTTGCAAACCGTGGCCGAGGGCGATCTGACCCAGGAAGCCACGGTGACCGAGGACATTACCGGCGCCATTGCCGACTCGGTGAACTACACGGTGGAAGAGCTGCGCTTGCTGGTCGGCAGCGTGCAAAGTACGGTGACCCGGGTGGCCCAGACGACTGCGCAAGTGGAAAACACGTCTACCGAACTGCTGGCCGCTTCCACGGAACAATTGCGCGAAATTCGCGAGACCGGTCAGTCCGTGCTCGACATGGCAGGTCGCATCAACGAAGTTTCGTCGCAGGCGCAGGAGTCTGCCTCGGTGGCGCGCCAGTCGCTGCAAGCTGCCGAATCAGGTTTGCAGGCTGTGCAGAATGCCATTGGCGGCATGAACTCGATCCGCGACCAGATTCAGGAAACCTCCAAGCGCATCAAGCGGCTGGGCGAGTCGTCGCAGGAGATCGGTGAAATTACCGAGCTGATTTCCGACATTACCGAACAGACCAACGTGCTGGCCTTGAACGCGGCCATTCAGGCGGCGTCCGCTGGCGAAGCGGGTCGCGGCTTCTCTGTGGTGGCGGAAGAAGTGCAGCGTCTGGCGGAGCGTTCTGCGGATGCTACGCGACAGATTTCGGCGCTGGTGAAAGCCATTCAGACCGACACGCAGGATGCTGTGGCCGCCATGGAGCGCTCCACGCAGGGTGTGGTCGAAGGGGCCAAGCTTTCTGACAATGCCGGTACCGCGCTTTCCGAAATTGACCGCGTGTCGCGTCAACTGGCTGAACTGATTGAGCAGATTTCCGAGTCGGCATCCAGGGAGGCTGTCTCTGCCAATGAGGTGGCAGGCAACATCCAGCACATTTTTGCAGTGACGGAGCAGACGGGTGAGGGAACCCGCTCCACTGCAAACCAGGTTCGCGAGCTGTCCCGCATGGCGGATGAGTTGCGCCAGTCCGTTTCGCGATTCAAGATCGCGTGATTGCAACCCATACCCTGATCCTTGTCCCAATCCTGCGAAGTGCGTCAAGTCATGCAAATCGATGAAGCTGCCGGTGTGGTGGATCTGGACGTCGGTGTTACAGACCTTGGGCCGTTGGCTTGGGTGCTGGACGAACTCCGGAAATCACTGGAAGTTGCCAACAAGTCGCTGAAACGGTTTGTCCGTGACGCAGAAGTGGCCCGTGGGACGGACCTTGCCTCTGTGGATGCAAGTCAGTTGCGCATGGCGCGCCAGCAGATGCACCAAGCCGTCGGTGCGCTTGAAATGGTCGGCCTCGCCGCACCAGCGCACATGCTCAGAGCCATGGAGTCGGCCGTTCAGCAGTTTGTTCAGCGCCCCGATAAATGCAATGAGGCGTCTGCGGCTGCGCTGGAGCGCGCCAGTTTCGCCCTGGTTGAGTACCTTGGCGTCATCTTGAATGGGTCACAACAGTCCGCTGTAGGTTTGTTTCCGCAATACCGTGATGCACAGATGCTGGCAGGTGCCGACCGCATTCATCCTGCCGATCTATGGTCAATGCCGTGGCGATGGATTCGACCGGATACGACGGGGCTCGTGCAGGGCAGTCAGCGTGCCGCAGCCGTGGACCGTTCCTTCATTGACCAGTCTGTGCTTCTGGTCATGCAGAAGGGGGATGCCAAGGCTGCCGTGGCGTTGCGCGATGTCTGTGCGATGTTGTCGTCCAGCGAAGGCGCCCAAGGTGTGCCATCGATTTTCTGGACCATCTGCGCAGCCTATTTTGATGCGATTGCCGCCGCGTTGCTGCCTGTGGATTTGTATGTCAAGCGGGCGGCGTCCCAGGTGCTCCTGCAATATGCCGCCTTCTTGCGTGGGGACCGTAACTTGTCTGAGCGTCTGGCGAAAGACCTCCTGTTTTTCTGTGCGCAGGCCAAGCCGGCCAGCCCCCAGGCAGCCCCTTTTCTTTTCGCTGTTCGCAAGGCATACGGTCTGGAGCGGGCTGATGCGGTGGATTACGAGTACAGGCGGTATGGCCTTTTTGATCCAGCGATCCTCTCGCAGGCCAGAAAGCGGATTGAAGCGGTCAAGGAGTCCTGGTCTGCTTTGGCTGGCGGTGACACGGTCCGTCTCAAGAATGTGGTTGATCAATTTGGTCTGGTTGCGGATTCGATCCTCAAACTCCACCCCAAGGGAGAGCGGCTTGCCGCAGGCCTGAAACATGCCGCGGAGTTGACGGCGCGTTCTGGTCGACCGCCAGGAGCCGAAGTGGCACTGGAGGTGGCGACCTCGGTCCTGTATCTGGAGGCCGCAATGGTCGACCAGAATCCGGACGACGAAGAGTTGTCTGGTCGGACCAACCGTCTCGCAGACCGGCTGGAACTGGTTTGTGGTGGAGGCCAGGCGGAACCTCTCGAATCCTGGATGGAGGAGTTGTACCGGCGCGTGAGTGATCGCCAGACCATGGGAACCGTCGTTGGCGAGTTGCGGATCACGCTCAGTGAGGCTGAAAAGGCGCTTGACCAGTTTTTCCGCAATCCCGCTGAGAAGGCTGTATTGAATGACGTGCCAGCGTTGCTGGCACAGATGCGCGGCGTGCTGTCGGTGCTGGGACTCGATCAGGCATCCCAGGCGGTGATGCGGATGAAGGCGCGCGTCGAGCAGATTCTGGCGACTGATTTCGATGTAAATCAGGCGCGCGAAGCCGGAACCTTTGACAATCTTGGCAACAATCTGGGTGCCTTGGGCTTTCTGGTTGACATGCTGAATTACCAGCCGGCGCTGGCCAAAAAGCTGTTTGTCTACGACGAGGCGCTGGGTGAACTCCGGCCTTTGATGGGCCGTTCGGCGTCATCGGCCGCGATTGAGCCTGTGCCTGACAGCGTGGATGAGCCTGCCGGTGTGCCAGTCCTGCACGAGGCTGTCGGCGTCAATCCGATCGCGTCAGAACCTGCATGGGCGCTGGATTTTGATCTGCCGGAGATATCGCCTGAAGCGGTGCATGCGTTGGTCGAAGAGGAGGCTGGCACGCGGCAGGACGGAATGACTGAAGCGGCGGATCGCCAGGTACCTCAAACCGCGGCAGAAATGATTGATCCGGGCATTTCGCAGCCGGAAGTGGATCTTGAAGAAGACGACCTCCAGGAAATTTTTCTTGAAGAGGCGCGGGAGGTCATCCAGAACGGACTGGAGGCGCTGGACGCCTTGGCGAGCGATCCCCTCGACCTGACACAGCAAACGACACTGCGCCGCGCGTTTCACACGCTCAAGGGCAGCTCCCGGATGGTGGGCTTGATGGAGTTTGGTGAGGCTGCATGGTCCATGGAGCAGTTGCTTAACGCCTGGCTTTCAGAGCAGAAGCCGGCCAACCCTGAACTGTGCGGTCTTTCCCGTGAGGCCCTGACAGGTTTCGCAAAATGGGTCGAGGATATTGAGGCCGGGCTGGCTGATCATTGGGCTGCCTCTGCTTTTCAGGTGGCTGCTGATGGGCTGCGAAAGGAAAACACCCGGTTGCCGCTGTTGCTTCCATCGGACGTGCCTGTCGCTTCCGTAGAGACTGATTTGCAGGCGCCTGTGACCGACGCACTGGAGTTCCCGGAAGGCGGGGGGATCGAGGTGATCGAGTCACTGGAGCCTGCCGCAGAAGAACTGAATCCCTTCGGTGACGGCGATCCAGTCATCCTCCTCGACGCATTGGAAGAGCCCGTAGAAGATGTGCAGAAAGCACTGTCATTCGAGGCGATGGAGGTTGTCGAATTGCCCGGCATGGATCTGGATGCCTTTGCAGAAGCGTCAGAGCCCCCGGCCGTGGAGGACAGTATTGCATTCGGCGAGGAAGCTGTAGGTGAAGCCATTGCTTCGCCTTCTTCCCTGGTGGACGACGGGCTTCCACTGGAGCCGCCTGAAAGCGTGATGGACGACGAGCAGATCAAGTTGATCGGTTCATTGCGCATTGGTATTCCGCTTTACAACGTGTATCTCAACGAAGCCGACGAGTGGTCGCGCCGTTTGTTGACCCAGTTGACTGAATGGTCGATGGAGTTGCATCGGCCGGTGCCTACCGAAGCTGAGGCACTGGCGCATTCTTTGGCAGGCAGTTCCGCGACGGTCGGTTTTCTGTCTCTCTCTGAAATGGCGAGAGCGCTTGAGCACGCCTTGCAGCGGATGCATGAGCAAAGTCATGGCACCGAGACGCAGGGGCAGGTATTCAGGGAGGCTGCGGAAGATATCCGGAGGCTTCTGCACCAGTTTGCAGCTGGATTTTTGAAGGAACCCAACGCAACCATTCTTGCCGATTTGAGGAGCCTGGAGTTCCACGAAGACGTCATCGTGAGCCAGTACGGGGACGCCGGCGAAGAGGACCGCGACCAGGCGGCCTTGGCGCGGCAGGTGCCGGCGGAACGCGACATTCTGGTGGGCATCGACGTCCCGGCTCTGCCAGAGCCGGAGCCTGTGTCTGAAGTTGCGTTGCCGGTGGCTGTGGTCAGCGTGCCAGGGATCGCCGGGGAGCCGCCGCCAGAGGTCATTGGTCCCGCCTCAAGCCCTTCCGCTGAATTGCCAGAGGTTGCATTGGCCGGGAGACAGTCCTTTTCCTTCCTGGAGCAGGACCACGCGCCTGATGACCTGGACTTGGTGGATGTTCTTGATCCGGATCTATTTCCCATCTTTGAGGAAGAGGCTGCGGAGTTGTTGCCCCAGATGGGCGGTGCTTTGCGCCAATGGGCGGCTCGTCCGGAGAACCTGACGGCGCGCGGCGAAGTCTTGAGGGCACTCCATACGCTCAAAGGAAGTTCCAGGCTGGCCGGGGCCTTGCAGCTCGGCGAGATGGCGCACCGGATGGAGTCCGAAATTGAAAGCATCGGAACTGAAGCGGTGCAGGGGGAGGACATCTCCCCGCTCATGACCCGGCTGGATGCGCTGGAAGGCAAGTTCGCCACGCTGAGAAAGGTCAATCTGCAGGCCTTCATGCCCGAGCTGGCGACACCGCCCTTTACAGGAGAACTGGTGGATGCGGCCGGCGAGGTCGGTGCATTGGACGCCGTGGAGCCGGCAATGGTCGCCTCGAACCCACGGTCGTCCATTGCCCTGCCCGCGCCGATGCTGGTGGCGCCTGTGCGTGCCGCGGCCAACCAGGCTGTGCGCGTGCGGTCACAGCTGCTGGATCGACTGGTCAACCAGGCGGGTGAGGTCATGATCACCCGCTCCCGGCTGGAGGCTGAGATGGGGCAGTTGCGTGGTTCCTTGCAGGATCTGACAGGCAACCTGGACCGCCTCCGGCAGCAGCTGCGGGATATCGAGCTGCAGGCGGAAAGTCAGATGCAGTCGCGCATGGCGCAAGCCAAGGATTCCCAGCAGAATTTTGACCCGCTGGAGTTTGACCGCTTTACGCGGGTGCAGGAGTTGACGCGCATGATGGCCGAGTCGGTGAACGACGTGGCGACCGTGCAGCGAAATCTTCAACGCACGGTGGAAGCCACAGAAGACGACCTGATTGCGCAGGCGCGTCAGACCCGTGCGTTGCAGCAAGACCTGTTGCGCACACGCATGATGGAGTTCGAAGGAATCTCGGACCGTCTCTACCGCGTTGTCCGCCAGGCGTCCAAGGATACGGGCAAGCAGGTCAAGCTGGACATCAACGGTGGGTCCATCGAAATGGATCGCGGTGTGCTCGACCGGATGACGGCTGCTTTCGAGCATCTGCTGCGAAACTGTGTTGTGCATGGCATTGAGGAGCCTTTGTTCCGGAAGGCTTCGGGCAAGGATGCCGTCGGCACGATCACGATTGATCTGCACCAGGCGGGCAATGATGTTTCCGTCACATTCCACGACGACGGCGCAGGTCTGGACGTACACCGGATTCTTGAAAAAGCGGTGCAGCATGGGTTGGTCTCTCCGGGACAGGTGTTGAGCGAGGAAGAAGCCGCCAACCTGATTTTCATGCCAGGCCTGACGACGGCCGCCGAGGTCACCGAACTGGCTGGCCGTGGCATTGGCATGGATGTGGTGCGCTCGGAAGTGCAGGCTTTGGGTGGAAGGATTGAAACCGAGACGAAAAAGGGCCAAGGCACCAGCTTCAAACTGGTACTGCCCTTGACGACTGCGGTGACACAAGTGGTCATCATGCGGTCAGGTGCGCTTTCGCTGGGCGTGCCCGCGAATTTGGTGGAGTTGGTGCGTCGGGTTTCCGCAAAGGAGTTGCAGGAGGCCTATCGCACGGGGGGGCTGACGTTCAGTGGCGAGTCGGTCCCCTTCTTCTGGTCGGGTGCTTTGCTTCAGTCTTCCCATCACAGTACCGAGCCCGATTCCAGAACCATGCCCGTGGTGGTCTTCCGTAGTGCGGCACAGCGCGTGGCCGTCCACATGGATGAAATCCTGGGTAACCAGGAGGCCGTGGTCAAGAACCTCGGTCCTCAGTTGTCGCGCCTGCCTGGTCTGGCCGGAATGACTGTACTGGCCTCTGGCGCGGTGATCCTGATCTACAACCCGGTGGCACTGGCGACGGTGTATGGCGAGCAGGCGCGGCAGTACAGTGCATTGCAGGCGCAGAAGGATGCGCTTGAAGCTTCGGCGGTTGCACAGGGCGTGCCCGTTGCCGCGCCGGTCACAACGACTTCGCGTATTCCCCTGGTCCTGGTGGTTGATGATTCGATCACGGTACGGCGGGTCACGCAGCGCCTGTTGCAGCGTGAAGGCTATCGCGTTGCGCTGGCAGCCGATGGACTGCAGGCGCTGGAGCGGCTGCAGGAAGAGCGTCCGGTCGTGGTCTTGTCAGATATTGAGATGCCGCGCATGGATGGTTTTGACCTGGCCCGCAACATTCGCGGGGATGACCGTCTGAAAGATCTTCCGATCATCATGATCACCTCGCGCATCGCTGAAAAGCACAAGGAACACGCACAGACGCTGGGTGTGAACCATTATCTGGGCAAGCCCTACTCGGAAGAAGAGTTGCTCAGTCTGGTGCGTCACTACGTCGAGGTGCCCGTGCCTGCCTGAGCCAACCGCGTCAGCGTGCGTGTCGAACGCCGCTGACGCGCCTCAGGATGGCGCCGGTTTTTTCACAACCGCGTAACGCTGCAGTGTTTTCTCCCGCGCCTCTGCATGCGAAACCAGGGGGCGAGGATAGTTTTGCCCCAGTGTCACACCCGCCGCCAGCAGATCCATGGGCGTTGCGTCCCATGGCGCGTGCAAGGCCTTGGTGGGCAGTTTGGCCAGCACGGGAAGATAGCGGCGAATGAATTTTCCTTCCGGGTCGAACTTTTCGCTTTGGCTGACCGGATTGAAGATGCGGAAATAAGGTTGCGCGTCGCATCCACTGGAGCTGGACCATTGCCAGCCGCCGTTGTTGGCGGAAAGGTCGAAATCGTTGAGTTTTTCGGCAAAGTAACGCTCACCCCAGCGCCAGTCGATCCCCAGATCCTTGACGAGGAAACTGGCCACAACCATGCGCAGGCGGTTGTGCATGTACCCGGTCTGATTGATCTGCGCCATGGCGGCGTCAACGATCGGATAACCCGTTCGCCCCTCGCACCAGGCTGTGAAAAGGGTGTCAGCATGCTTGCCGTGTTCCCACCGGATGGCGTCGTATTCCGGCTTGAAACTGCGGGTGGCCACCTGCGGGAAGTTGGCCAGCACCTGAAAATAGAAGTCCCTCCAGATCAGTTCACTGAGCCAGACGCTGGCGCCGGGGCTGCCTTGCCGGGTCAGACGATGGGCTTCACTGGCGAGCTGGCGGATCGAGACCGTTCCGAACCGCAGGTGGACGCCAAGGTAGCTGGGGCCCTTGACGGCCGGGAAATCGCGGGTTTCGTTGTAGCGGTCGATCCGGTGGAGAAACTGTTCGAAGAGTTGCTGTCCGCCATGCGCGCCTGCGGGAATCCTGAGATCCGATAGATTGGTCCGCTCAAACCCAAGGTCTTCCAGGTGGGGCACTGGATGGACATGCCCCTGCGGCCGTGGCACCAGCGCCGCGGCATGGCGTGCCACCGGATACGGCCGGAGGTAGAAGGCGTCCACCTTCTTCAGCCAGGCGTTCTTGTAGGGCGTGAAAACGCCGTAGGGATTGCCCATCTGGGTCAGGATCTCATCGCGCTCGAAGATGGCCTGATCCTTGTAGGTGTGCAAGGCGATGCCAGCGTTGGCCAGGGCGCCGCGCACGACCGCATCCCGCTCCAGCGCCTGTGGCTCATAGTCATGGTTGGCGAAGATCGCCTGCACCCCCAGTTTGCGGGCCAGATGCGGCAGTTCCTGGCGGGCCACGGCGTGCAGCACGATCAGGCCGGCGTCCGGATGGCCGGCCAGCTCCCGCAGTGCCGCGTCCAGTTCGACCAGCGCCTCGCGGATGAATTCAACGCGGCGGTCGGCGCGCGGCAGGGAGTCGAGGATCTCCCGGTCCAGCACGAACACACAGTGGACCTGCACGCAACTCTTGAGGGCGTGGTACAGGGCTGCGTTGTCCGTGACCCGCAGGTCGCGCCGGAACCACATCAGCCCGCCATGAAATTCCTTGTCCTTGTTCACCGGTAAAATTCTCCTATGCCCGCCGATTCTGCACCCGTCAATCTGACACATCATTTCCTGATTGCCATGCCCGGGCTGGAAGACGAGGCATTTGCCCGAAGCGTGGTCTATCTTTGCGAGCACGGCCCGCAAGGGGCGCTGGGACTGGTCATCAACAAGCCCAGCGAGATCAACCTTCAGCATCTGTTCGACAAACTTGATCTGCCCTTGCAACGTGCCGATTTGTCCGAAGCGCTGGTGTTCCAGGGGGGGCCGTTGCAGACCGAGCGTGGCTTCGTGCTGCACGACCCGATGACGGCGGCTGGCTCGGACTCCGATGCACCTGCGTACGCCTCCACGCTGGTGATTCCGGGTGGACTGGAGATGACCACCTCCAGGGACGTGCTGGAGGCCCTGTCCAGTGGCGTCGGACCGCGCCGGGTGCTCGTCTCGTTGGGTTATTCCGCCTGGGGCGAAGGGCAGCTGGAATCCGAACTGGGTGAAAACAGCTGGCTGACGGTGGGGGCCGATCCGGCGGTCATTTTTGATACACCTGTCGAACAACGGTATGACCGCGCGCTCGGACTGTTGGGCCTGCAGGCCTGGATGCTGTCGCCGGACGTGGGGCACGCATGAGCACGCTGGCCGTGCCGGTGGTTCCGCCTCATCTGCAAACTTTTCTGGCACTCGATTTCGGCCTCAAGCGCACCGGTGTCGCGGTGGGCAACCGCCTGATGCGCACGGCCACGCCGCAAGGCACCATCAAGGCCGAAGGCGACGCGCGGTTTGCACAGATTGCACTGCGCATCCGCGACTGGCAGCCTGACGCGCTGGTCGTGGGCGTCCCGTTTCATCCAGACGGTGCGCCGCACGAGAACACCCGCCTGGCGCAGCGCTTTTCCAGGCAGCTGCAGGGGCGTTTCAAACTGCCCGTGTTCGAGGTGGACGAGCGCTACAGCACCACCGAGGCGCTGGAGGCCGGCGCGCGCGATGCCGATGCCGCCGCCGCCTGCATCATTCTTGAACAGTTTTTGAGGAATATCCCATGAATACCCAGAGCGTGGCCGGGGCGGCTGCAACCCCTTTGGCACCGGGCGGGGGGGCCCTTTTCCTGGATGCGGAGGCCTTGTACCGTGAACTCCTGCGCGGCGTGCGCAGCCTGTGCACGGCACAGACCCGTCTCGTCGGCATCACCTCGGGCGGTGCCTGGCTGGCCGGACGACTCCAGAAGGATCTGCACTTGCCAGGCGAGGCCGGGGCCATTTCCTCGGCCATGCACCGCGATGATTTTGCCAAGCGCGGGCTCTCCGCCGGCGGCCAGACCGTCCTCCCGTTCGATGTCAACGGCGCCGAGATTCTCGTGCTGGACGACGTGCTGTACACGGGCCGGACGATCCGGGCCGTACTCAACGAACTGTTTGACTACGGCCGGCCCGCCAGCGTGAAGCTGGCCGTTCTGGTGGACCGCGGCGGCCGTGAACTGCCGGTGCAGGCCGACTTTGCCGCAGCCCGTGTGGCTCTGCCGGCGGCGCAGTCGCTGGCGTTGGCCCGCGATGCGGCCGGCGGGTTCAGTTTTCACGTGGAAGCACACTGACCATGCTCTACAAACGCAACCCCCAACTCAACAAGCATGGCGAGCTGATTCACCTGCTGTCCACCGAAGGCCTGTCGCGCGACATCCTGACCCACATCCTGGACACCGCAGCCAACTTCGTCAGTGTCAGCGACCGCGAGGTCAAGAAGGTGCCGCTGCTGCGTGGCAAGAGCGTCTTCAACCTGTTTTTCGAGAACTCCACCCGCACCCGCACGACCTTCGAGATTGCCGCCACGCGCCTGAGTGCCGACGTCATCAACCTGGACATCGCACGGTCCTCGGCCTCCAAGGGCGAGTCGCTGCTCGACACCATTGCCAACCTCAGCGCGATGGCGGCTGACCTCTTTGTGGTGCGGCACAGCGAGTCGGGCGCGCCCTACCTGATCGCGCAGCATGTGGCGCCGCACGTGCATGTGGTCAACGCCGGCGACGGCCGGCACGCCCACCCCACGCAAGGCCTGCTGGACATGTACACGATCCGGCACTACAAAAAGGACTTTGCCAACCTCACGGTGGCCATCGTCGGCGACGTGCTGCACTCGCGCGTGGCGCGCTCGGACATTCACGCTTTGACCACGCTCGGCTGCGCGGAGGTGCGCGTGGTCGGCCCCAAGACGCTGGTGCCGGGCGACATGGCCCACATGGGCGTGCGGGTCTGCCACACGCTTGAAGAGGGCATCAAGGACTGCGACGTGGTCATCATGCTGCGGCTGCAGAACGAGCGCATGAGCGGCGCGCTGCTGCCGTCGAGCCAGGAGTTTTTCAAGAGCTTCGGGCTGACCCCTGAAAAGCTGCAACTGGCCAAACCCGACGCCATCGTCATGCACCCCGGCCCGATCAACCGGGGCGTGGAAATCGACTCCGCCGTGGTGGACGGCAAACAGAGCGTGATCCTGCCACAGGTGACGTTCGGCATCGCGGTGCGCATGGCGGTGATGAGCATCGTCGCCGGCAACGAAGCTTGAGAGGCACTGACTGATGAAACTACTGATTCAAGGCGGCCGCGTCATCGACCCGGCATCCAACTTCGATGCGATCTGCGACGTGGCCATCGCGGCCGGTCGCATCATTTCCATCCGCCAGTTGCCGGCCGGCTTTGTGCCCAATAAGGTGATCGACGCCACGGGCTGCATCGTGACCCCCGG
>ERZ1034365.736-NODE-736-length-17723-cov-2.489913_pt1 | contig 17723 bp, 36 predicted proteins | sample MGYA00520615_ERZ1034365 | MGnify/ENA primary metagenome ERZ1034365 (study PRJEB33736, sample SAMEA104284505) | Azolla filiculoides | biome: Urban; feature: Water surface; material: Ditch water | place: Netherlands | collected 2015-10-28 | depth 0-0.1 m ... | reverse complement strand
GAAATTATCAGAATCGAGAGCGAAGGAAGTATATAAACATCTGATTAATAAAGGTATTGGTGATAATAGAATGAAATACAAAGGATACGGCTTAACAAAACCAGTCAGTTCAAATGAAACACCTGAAGGCAGGGCATTAAACCGAAGAACTGAATTTATGATCATTAAAAAATGACATAAATGTGGAGATTATTTTAATCCATTTTGCCTGAAACATTTAGAATACTGCTTGTCAACTACCAAAATGTGATGTTCAATCCAATCTTTAAGAAAATTAAGTAGTTCGAAAGATGCGGCAACTTTGCCAGCGCTTAAATCTGACTTTAGTAAAGCAACTTTTTGTGAGAAAAATCGGTGCTCGGCAATGTGAACCTCAGTTCCGGAATAATTAAACCGCTTGAAAAAGTACTCTTCCTTCTGAAAATGAGACATGGCATACTTTTCAAGCTCCAGAAAAACTTCATCGATTACAATGCTTACCTGCCCCTGTTTCATTGCCTCAAGCAAATTACCCATTAACCTGAATATTTCCTTGAGTACAACTTATATGTTGAGAAACTGATGCATCAAGAGTTAAATTGGATAAATTTTCAATTTCAATTATTTCTTTTATAAAGAGTTCTTTATTTTTTATTTGCGTCGGGTGGATAGATACTTGTATTTCAAAATGTTCTTTAATGTTTTTTATATTATTTATTTGAGAAGCATTAGTCTGTATTATAAATTTCATTTGAACTAAATTTAGATATTTTATTATCTCATCAATAAATGGATGGAGAAATGGTTCACCCCCGAATAAAAATAACTCTTCATTAGGGTATTTCTCTTTTAAACTAGAAATAAAGTCGAAAACTTTCTCTTTATTTTTTTCGTATTTTATTGGTTTAGTTAAAGCTGAATTTCTGCCATTAACGCAGTATTCACATTTAAAATTACAATCTAAAATACATTCCCATTCAACAATCATTTTTAATCTTTAATAGTTTTAATAAACCGTCACAATTACATTCATTGTGTGGACAACTCATCGGTTTTGTTGAGGTTATGTTTTTAAAATAATCTAAGTCTCTTAATAAGTTAGATGTCTTAGTATTTTCTTCTCTACAGAACTGAACAACATTAGCATTAACATCAACTTCATAATTATTGTTATAACAACTCCACCCTTTAAATTTTGTTAAATTATATTTGTAAACTTGATAATCATTAAAAAAATCATTATCATATCTAATTTCTTTTTCTAAGTATTCGAACTCTTTGAAATACTCCCACACTTCTGATTTATATCTGTGTAACTTTCTATCCCATTTAGTATGAACAAAATGAGGATGTATTTTTACTTCTAACTCTTGCATAATTTTAAACATATTTAGAGACTTTTCCCAATAAGCTTTATTAGGGTGAATTAAAATATTTACTTTTAATTGATTACCTTGTTCTTTAAGATATTTTACATTATTAATAAAATTTTCATCTGATGTACAATTCGCTGGATGATAGCTACAAAGAAAAGCTACTCCATCTGTTCTTACTGTTTTCAAATCTTTTTCTGCATTTGTCGTAACATAGACTTTATTATTTTTTGACAAAGATTGAACTTTTTCAATTATGTAATTATAATAAGGACCAAGCGTAGGTTCTCCGCCTAGTAAACCTAAATTAAATGATAAAGTACTTCTTGATAAAGCTTCAATAACCGAATCTATCATTTTTTTAGAAGATAGTTTGTTCCACTCTTTTCCATAATTGTTTCTAGCATAACAATATGAACACTCAAGTTGACAAATTGTTAAAGAATCCCAATGTATGTTCAATCTATCTTTATCTTGGCTTAAATGACCTTGTGAATTATAATTTTCTATATTTGGCTTAAATTCCATAATAATTTGTACTCTCCGGAAATGAAATGTTGTCATTACCATCAGTTGTTTGATAGTATATAACCTTAGGAATATTTATCACTTCCGGATTTGTATCTAAAATCCTTGAAACTAATAAATAATCATTATGAATATGAGATGAATCTGGAAACTGAACTTCTAGAATTTTCGATCTTTTAAAAATAAATTGACCTAATTGAAATACTTCTGTGTTTATATTAAATTCTTTATTCATAGAAGTACTGCATTTTAAAATCCAATTCGAGTTCCATGTCGGATAATAATTAGCTCCTATCAAATCATATTTTAAATACGGCATTATAATAGAATAAAAATCTTTAACTAAATAATCATCATCTTCTAAATAATAAACATATTCTCCCTTTGACTCTTGTAACAACATATTATAAATGTCCGATAAGTTTTCACTTTTTAAATAATAATATTTTATATTATCTCTTTTTATTTCTACGATATCATCGCTATCATTATTAACTAGAATTTCCACATCTTCTGGAATATTGTGTAATGCACTTTCTAAACACCTTTTAAAAAGAGAAGGTCTTTTATGAGTTAATATTAGTATCGATAACTTCATAAAATCCCTTTCTATAATAGTTAACTTCATAAATTTTTTGACCTTGCACAGGATAAAAATTATTATTTGATAATTGTTTTTCTATGCCATCACAAATGAAATAGTTTTTACAGTTTTTACAGTTAGCGTCCTTGTTGTAACCGTTTAATCTGAAATGTTTAGCGGCGTCATAAGAATGTCTGAGTTTTTGATCTTTTGTATAAACTTTAGAAGTGTCAACGTTATGATTATAAATTGCTAAATTCCAATCAAATATATCATAAATATGCTGATAATAATTAACTACGTATTTTTCATAACCAATCATATAACAATAAGGAACATATCTAACATTTATGTATTTTATGAATTGAATCTGATCTATGCATTTTTTTATGCTATCTGTTATAATAGAATAGTTAATTTGTTTAAAATCAGAATTATCCGTATCATAATTTAAAGTTATAAAGTTAATTTCAAAAGGATTTAACTCTTTAAGTAATTTAACATATTCATTTTCTAAATATTTATGATTTTTATCATAAACTGTACAATTTATTCTCATGAGTATATCTAATTCTTTAGCGTTTTTTATCGCTTTTATTATTTTTTCAAAAGAACCTTTTCTTTTTGTTATGTCATCATGAATTTCTGCGTTACACCCGTGAAGAGAAAATAATATTTCTTTCAAACCTCTATCTTTTGATTCTTTTAAAAACTCAAAATCTGAGAACTTCCCGCCGTGACTTAAAGTGCTAACATAAAGTTCTTTTTCTTTGCAATAATCTAAAATGTTAAAGAAATTAGGTTCTATTGATGATTCGCCGCCTGACAAATCTACTTGTTTTATTCCATACTTTATAACATCATCTATTCTTGTTTTTATTAGATCAAGAGAATCTCTTTGGTCTAACTTTGTTTTGTAATAGCAGAACTCACACCCGTAATTGCATAAGTAACCTGTATTAATTCTTGCTCTTTCATTCATAGGTTCTATCAAATCAAGTTTTAAACCAGCTGTGCTAAAAACCTGTAATGAGTTTTGTGATTTCATCATCTACCTTTAATTCTAAATTTACATTATTTTCTATGTCAAATTTTCTAACTTCCAACCCTTTGTCCATTTGCATACTGTTGTAAATCACTTCTTTATCATAAAATTTACATTCTGCAATAAATCTTGAAGAACAATCTATTTTTTGAATATTCGTACTGCCAGTATAAATGTATGTTCCAAATGAACTCCATAAATCTTTAATCGGAATTGATTTTAGTTCAACATTTTTAGGTGTTTCTATAATAGAATTACTTAAAATAATTTATTTTTCAAAATTATATTTTTCAGTTAATTTTTCTAAATCAGAAAAACTCAGTTTTCTCATATTTGAAGTACTATAAAACATCGCAATTTTAGAATAATTATTTAAGTTAGCTTTGAATTTACTAAAAAGAAGTTTTTTCTTATAATGCTTTGAATTATTTATAGGTTCGTATAAGTCATAATCTTGCAAAACTAAATCAGCTTTGTCTAAAAACTCATCATCAGAACATCTTAAAAATATCTTACGTTTACATAATATGTCTGAGTTTTTGACACGTAAAGATCCATCAACAAATAATATATCATTACATATTAAAGTCATTGGTTGAAATTTAAAAAAAGTATTTTCTTTTATTGTTTGTAGTTCTCCGACAGAAAACTGGTATTTGTTAAGTAACGAATTAAAAAATTCGTCATAAGTAGTTCCATCAGAAATTAAAATACAACATTTAATTCCTTTTTGAAATTTAAAATGATAGAAGTATTCGATCATCTCAAAAAGATGACCAGAAATACCATGTTTTGTTTCAAAAGATGTTGTAACTATTAAATCATAAGATTTTAAATTACAAAGAACACATCTTTTTAATTGTAAGTTGTTCATACCCAAGCCTTTCAAACACATTTATGTTTTCTAAATCAAATTTGATGCAATTTTTACGTTCTTCTTCAGTCATATCATCATAAACGTTAAAAGAACTAAATAACTTATTAAATTTTTTAAGTACATTTTCTGTCATTTCTATTTGATCTTTTTTTACGTCAAATTCATATGTAGTTAGAAAATCGTTTTTATTTACATAATCTAAATATAAACCGACGTCTATATCATCAATCATTAATGTTGATTTTATCATATCCTCAAATCTTATTGTTTGAATGTTCTCGTCATCTTTCAATATCATAGAATTCAAAATAGATGTTTGCAGCCTATCAATATCATATGACTCTGAATATTTTTTATCTTTCAAAAATAATTTTTTTGGTTTCTTATTTAGAAAGTAAGAAACACTAGGGTTTCTTAAAAAATTTATAACTTTAACTTCTTCTTTTCCAAGTTTAAATATGAATCTATTTATAACCGTTTTTGAAAAACTACCAGTTATAACATAATATTTTAATTTTGATTTTTTATATTTAAACAATATCTCATTAAAATTTTCTTTATTTGGAAAGTTATCTGACGATCTTTCTAAATGTTCTGGCTTATTAATAATCCCTAAATCGTAACCTATATCGGTGAATCTATCAAAATAATGATTTGTTTCCTCATGTAGTAAAAAGTTTTTATACATTTCTTCCATAGTGTTAAAAAGTTTTTGATTTTCTTCATTATCTTCAATAAATTTTTCTACATCTATATAATTGTTATCTTTGTCTTTAATACCAAATGGGTCATCCATACTAAAATCTAAAGTATAACCGTTACACTTATATTCGTTACATTTAGCCATAATTTGTCTTGAAATAAGACGTTTATTAATTGAATCAGAACCTGTTAATATAATTAACATTTTATCTCCTTAAATAGCTTTCTATTATATTGTTAACTGATGATTGATCATTATAATCGTTTAAATATTTTAAAGAATCTATAATACTATCATACTCATTTTTTTTATTTTGTAAAATTTTTATTTTATCAAGAAGAAAAATATATTTTTCTAAATCTTCAATAAGGTTGTCATCGCATGTTTCAATTATTTCGATATATTTTTCCTCTTTATTTTCATCTGTAATAAAAAAACCGTTATTTGCAAATTTATTATTTAAAAGCATAAATGTTATTAAGTCTAGTAATTCAAAAATTAATAAATCATCGCCAAAAATACCTCGAGCCTTCGTTTTAACTGCTAAAGCTGCTTTACCAGCATAACTTTCCAAATTAATACCTTCAATTTCTCTCATTTATTTCCTTTAATTCAATTGGTAGTAAAGAATAATCTACCATATAATAACCTAACTCGTCTAAACTCAGAGCTTGTTCAAAGCATGTTCCAATTAAATCCTGCGCAATAACACCTTCATACGTTTTTTTATTATCATAGATATAATTATATGAATACACTTTTATTTCTTTTTCAAACCTTAAAAACTTTATATTTGTTTTGAGTCTTCTATCTGAATAATTGCAGTTACAAGTACAAGAATGATTACAGTTACAAGTACAATAATTACAGTTACAAGTACAATAATTACAGTTACATAAACAAACTGCCCCGGCTGCATTTAACTTATCAACAACAGCATTAAATTCTGCTGCTTTTATAATTGTGCCTGCAGAAACAGAACTAATAGCTCCTGAATATGTCCCAGGAATAGCGTTTATTAGTGTATTTAATTTTGCAGCGGTTACCGAGCCAGTAAAACCTGGTGAAGAAATAGCGCCAGCACTTCTTCTAGCACGCTCTTGATTAACGTACGTTAATAATTCGGTCCACTTTGTTGTTGTTACGATGCTAGTTGTTGAAACTTTTCCAATTTGATATGAAACTGCATCAGAGCCAGAACCTCCAAAAATACCCATTATAATTCTCCTTTTAATTCCTCTATGCTTTCTTTAATTAAATTCTTTTTTAAGAATTTTTCATAGTCATCAATATCTGAATTATTTATAATAAAGTCCACAGACTCCTGTTCTGAATTTTCTGTATCTATTCTATTATTGTTCATTATTTGTATTACTATATCTTCTAATTTAATGCCAACTAATTCAGAAATTAAACTTATTTTTTCTGATATGTCTAATTCTTTTTCATTATGTATCGATTGAATAATGTTCATCGAATTTTCAACATTCATTAAAAAAATATTACCAATCGTTTCATTTACTTCTTTTATTTCATCGCATATTTTAATTAATTCTGAAATTTTTTTTAAAATTATATCTTCGTTCACTCTAATCCTTTTTTGTTTTAAAATCACTAAATGATTTAGCGTTCTCATTGTTTTTTAGAGTATTTATATTACCCTCATCTGAAAAGTATGTCTTTAACTCTTTTTGAACAGAGCATCCATTACACATGTCACAAAACATTTCACAAACCGGTATTGTTATTAAATTATTCTTCCATTCATGTCTTAATAATTCTTTAACTGCTTGTAGTTTTTTAATTTCATCATCTGATAATTTTGTCCAAGCTACAGAAGTAATTAATCTTTTAGGTTTAATCTTTTCGAGAATAAACTTTAAATCTTTATAAAGAAAATTTACGTTTAAATTATGAATAGTGTATCGTAATCTAAATTCAACTTTATAAGCGTTTAGCTTTTTAAAAATATCCAACATTTGTAATGTTGTATCTTTGCCAGAGTGTGTTATTCTTTCTGTATTACCAATGCCATCAAAACTAATGTCAATAGAAGTTAAGTTCAACAAATTATATTTTAATTTTTTATATTCTTTAATAAACTCAACGTCTTTAAATTTTATTCCGTTAGTACTTATATTAAAGTGAACATTCTTCTTTTTAGAATAAGCGTAATCCATCATAAACTTTGCATTTTCCCATTCTAATGTAACTTCACCACCAAAAAGAACAAATAACGTTTGCTCTTCTGGTTTCTCTCTTTCTAATATGATATCTACAGAATTCATAATTTGCTCTTTTGTTAAAATTTGAGCAGGTCTATCTTTTAAATCTTCATAACAATAAGTACATGCTAAATTACATTTATTCGTAAAATAAATTACATTAACACCCGAATTTTCTTGTATTCTTTTATCAGTAGATTTACTTTCATAATAGTCTTGAATCATTGAATTATCACTTTATGTTTACTTTTATAAACATTGTCGGAATTATTTCTACGCTCTTTACCTTTTTTTATAACATAAGTTATACTTTCTAAAAATCTTGAGTAATCATATTTGTATTCAAAAATATGATTTAACCCATCAGCTAAACCAACATAAGTTTTATCAACTTTTGCCTTACCGTGTTTAGCTTCATTAATTTGAATTTCTAAATCTTCAATACTTATCTTTGAATTATCAAATGTATTTTCTGGGATTTTAACTTTATTCTCTTTTAAATCTTTTAAACTAATCATCCTACACTCTCCAACCAATGCATTAATAAATCTTGAAAAACTTCTTCATCTTTACATTCTTCTAAAACTCTATGAGCTTCAGTATAAGTAATATGAAATAATTCACACACAGAATCAAGTGGTTTATTATTGTTTTGCACTTGTGAATAAGTGCAGCCTGCGTTACAAACTTGTCTTAAATTACATTCTTTACATTTATCAAAGTTTTTAGGATTAAAATGTTCAGCGTAATACTTAAAGTCAAAGTTTTCATCCATTTTTAATAACTTTTTAGAAGCAAATCTAGCGCAAGGGTAAAAATCTCCAGAACTCATTAATACTCCACCGTGAACACCAGCAAAACACCCAAATGGTCTTTTACCTTTAACTAAACCGTAAAGTGTATCTAAAATTGCCAATCTTAAAAAGCCAACAGAACAAGGAATCCCTGCTTTTATTTTAGCAATGTAAGTATCTGTTAATCTTTGTAATTGAACCCTGTACTCTTTTATATCTTCTACAGTCCAAACATCATCTCTTACTATTGAAAAGTCAGGATGCTCTATTCCATAATCTAATAAGAATTCAAAATTTTCTGTCATATCTTTAACATTCCCAGGCCAAATCATAACCTTACAACCGTTAGTTAAAGACATGATTAAATCTTTTTTACTCTCATATAACTCTAAAATTCCATTAAACACTTTATTTGTTTCAGGATCGACATTTTCAAGAACTGGTAAAAGAGGTCTTGTTTCGTTTGAACTCATTCCATCAAAAGACCAAGAAACACCAACTTCATTTTCTCTAATGTATTCTGCCATTTCTTCTGTTAAAAGTGTTAAATTTGTTATAATATTTAAACCTTTACACATTGGATCAGCTTTTAATTTTGGAACTGCATATTTTATTAATTCAAAATTTAATAATGGTTCACCACCAAAAAAAGATATTTGATAAGAATCTTGTTTAGATAGTCTTACAAGTTTTCTTAACTTTATAAGACCTTCATCAAAAACTTCATTTGTCATAAAAGTCATTTTATTAGCCACATAACAATATGGACACCCAAGGTTACATTTTTCAGTAACCGAAATTTCTAATGTAAACATATTAACCCTTTAATTCTGTTTTAAGAAAGTTTATATTTTCTTTAGTTTCTTTTAAGAATTCTTTGTACTCGTCAACATCTGTATTATTCATAATAAAATCAATTGATTCTTTTTCAGCGTTTTCAGTATCAATGCTGTTTTCCGAATTTAAAAGTTTAATTACTTCTATTAAATCAATTTTTGTTAATTTACAAATTAAATTTAATTTTTCTGAAACGTCTAACTCAGCCCCAGAATTTATAGATTCATAAATGTCTATAGAATTCTGAAAGTTCGTTAAAAGAATTTCACCAAGAACTTCATCTGTATCTGATATTTCCACTATTGTTTCTAATAGTAATTTTAATTTTTCTTCCATATTACCTCTTTATTTCACATATTTTTTTATCTGTATTTATCGGTTTTTCCTGTTTAGCTTTTAATAATGATTTATAAATTATATCGTTAAGTTTAAAAACCTTACAAATGTTTATATTTTTAGTCGTCCATTTTAATTGATATTCATCTAAGTTGTTTTTATTTTGAACAAAATCATTTAATTTAAAATTAACATTATCTTTTGTACTTGGTAAAGTAAAAGATCCAGCAGGACATTTCATACAAAATAAAGAAGAACAGTTTGTACAATCATCTTCCATATATCCCTTTAAATCATTATATTTTTTAGTAGCTTCATCTAAAATAGAAATTATATTTTCATCAGAAATAAAACCAAGTTCATGTGAACTATGTTCATCATACATTGTTCCGTGACAAGGCGAAAACGACCCATCTAGATTTATTGAAAAATAATCAACTCCAGCATTACATAATGCTCTTGAATTTCTAAACCAACCAAAACTATCTGTTCTTAATTTATTAACATAAATATGTTTAGCTATTTTTGCAATTCCAAGTTTCAACTCTTGCATACACAATTCCAATGAATCTTCGTCATAATCATTATATGTATCTGGAGTTGGAAAATAATTGTAACAACCATCTATAGAAATAACATCTAAATATGCTTCATAAATGTATTTAAACGTTCTAGGAGTTATTGTGCTTTTTATTGCTCTTTCAACTCCAATTTCGCCTAAAATTTTAAAAGCTTCTTTAACATCATCTGATGTACTTTTATCATTTTTTGTTAATCTTTCTATATCATTTACAGCTTTACCGTCATATGATATCTGAATAACTAATCTTGATTCACTTTTAGAATTTTTGCCTAAAAGTATATTTATGTTTTTTATACTCTCTTTATACTTCTTAATATAAGTACCATTTGTATAGAAAAAGAAACTAACATTTTTATTGTCTTTATAAAATGTCATTAAGTCCAAACAATAAGGCATATTCATCATTGGTTCTCCGCCCCAAAATGAAATTTTTATTTCTTCATCTTTGTTTTTTTCTAAAACTTTTGAAATAAAAGAAATTATCTCTTGTGTTTTAACATCTGTTTTAGAGTTTTCAATTTTTGCCAAATCAGGCACATCAGGGTTATGTCCCTCGGAACAGTACTTACAACCTAAGTTACAAGTACTCGTAACATTTATATCTAAATTCATTATTTAACCTTTATAATAGTATTTTGAGTATTGTTAAAATATAAAACGACAAAACCGATAAAACATGTAAAAATAATACTAAATATTTTATATTTCATTTTTTCTCCTTTTTTAATATTTATATTATAACATTTTAATGTTAAAAAATAAACTACCAGTCTGCAGACTGTTTTTCTGTTTTTATAAATTTAGTTTTTTCTAAATCTTTTTGTAATAAAGCTTTAAAATAATCATCTGTACTTATAGCATCACCTATATATTCTAGCTCAATATTGTTTTTTAATGAATAGTCCATTATAATGTCCATAAATGATAAACTATTATCTTTTGTTTTTACTTCTTTGATGTATTTAAGAAGTACATTCATTAATAACGGATAGTCTTCAACAATCTTCATCTTGTTTTTCAAGTTTTCTCCTTGTTACAACAATATTTCTGTTGTATTCTTTTCTTAATTTAATTATTTTTTCGTACTCATCTAAAGAAATTTTGTACGTTGGGTTGTATTCAAAAATTATCGATTCTTCGGTTTTATCTAAATACTTTTTCATCACTGAAACTAAATCTTCCGATACTTCATTGATGTAAATAACTAATTCAATTATTTCTTTATTATTATCATAAGTGCTTTCATTAACATTTTCTAATTTTTCATGACTTTCTAGAGAAACCATATTTCTCATTTTTATATTTTCATCTTTCTCTTCAAAATATCTTTTTGACATAAGTGTGGTTTTTTGGGCAAGCATTCTTTGTTTCCCACTAAGGTTTATCATCTTTGCGTAGATTTTCTGACTATTTGAGTAACATATGCGAAAGCACTTACAGATTGTCCACTTCGTTGTGAAATCATTTTATGATTAAAGTTTTTTATGTACTTTAAAATTTTATAGCAAGTATCTGAATAAAACTCATCTCTATATGTATAACCACTAAAGTTAGGTTTTTTTAACATGTTCTTTATAACTAATGTTATCATCTCTCCAAATTCTTCAAATGTTCTATGATCTATTGCATTTCTCTCTGAAATTCTTACTATGTGCGCTCTTAATGTTCTTTTAAATCTCTGACTCTTTAGTTTTTTTGATTTAACTTTATCAATGTATTTTCTAAGCCTTTTCAAATCATTTGCAGAATAAACATCTTTTAAACCATTGTTTAACCTTATAATTGCTGATTTAAGCTCATCTTCATTTACGTATTCCAATATATCCTCCTATATAAATATATTTAATTAAGATTATTTTAACAAGTTTTAACTTAATAATAAGAAATAACTTTAAAAATTATAAGGAAATAATAAAATGAATTATCATAATTTCGCGCAGAAAACAAACTTTATTGGTGGGTCTGAGAAGTTTGAAGATATGGTGTTTTACATGACATCAGTAAATATTCCGGGTATAACGTTTAACTTACCAGAAATCGGTGGTAGATACAGCACTAAAGCTTTCTTAGCTTCAGATAAAATAACATATAATAATTTAAATTTTGAGTTTTTAATAGATGAAGACTTCTCTTTATATAAAGATTTAATGAAAAATATAACTAATTCATATAATCCAGAAGAAGGAACGTTTAAAAGTGAAGAATTTACATTTTGGTTGCAGATAAACAATAACAAAGGAAACAAAGTTATGAGTTTTGAATTCTATAATTGTAGAATAGAGAATTTAGGCGATATTAATTTAAACACACAAGACGATAGTACTGAACATACTATGACATTGGATATAAAGTATGATTATTATAAGATAGTAGAAAATCCAGATATGAGTTTTGCACAAGCATAAAAAAAGCTACATAGAAATTAATCTACGTAGCTTTTAATTAACCTTTATAACCATCGCCAAAAGTCTGATGACCTACAGCAGAGTATTCTCTATAAGTTTTAGAATCGCACTTTTCGCAAAGTGGTAATTTATCTTCCGAGTATTCTGAAATTGGTATCTTTACCTCTTTTAAAACATTTAAATCTTCACATTCGGAGTTAGTACATTTATATTCATAAGTTGCCAATTTTAATCCTTTTAATAATTCTTGAGTTTGTAATAACGATCCAATAGCAAAATTTATGTTTAATAAACTTTCATCTATACTTTCATTATTCTGAATATTTATATTAGTTAAAGCTTTATTTAAAAAAACATTATGTTTATTAATAAAATTTTGAATTTCTTGCATTTTCTCATTCATAGTAACTCCTTTACGATTAATACATTGTTAAATATTTATTTTTTGTTAATTCTATATAATCAGTAATGCTCTTTGTTTTTAAACAATCTTCAAAATCATCTTTATCAAGTACATTTAATACTTTTTTATGAATTCTTTTTACAAAATCATCGTTAAACTTATAAAATTGTTTACCAGCGACTTCAACTATTTTCTCAACAATTCCTGCTTGTAATAAGTGTTTCTCAGAAACTTCTAATTCATCTCTCGCAAACTTACACGGAAGCATATTCTCCAAATTTGTAAAAGAACCAGTATTAGCTCTTAAAAATTGTTTAATATTTTTCGGTAAAAATAAATCATCGGGTTGTAAAAAATTACAATTTCCCATTTTAATAATATTTGGAGACTCTAACATTGAAATATTAGCGATGTGAATCTCCATTTTTTGAACTAATTCATTACTAAGAATACTCTTACTATTTAGAAGTTCCATCAGCTACCTTTACTGAATCTGTAACATCAAGAGTTCTTACAATCATTTTCATAAATGCATCAATCATGCTATTTACTTCACTTTCTGTAAGAATATTTTCATCATAATCTGCTTTCAAATACTCTGTTTCAGAGTTTTCATCAATTACGATAATTACTGTTTCATTCAGTTTATAACTGTTAGGTGTTAATTTTTCTATTTTGTATATCATTTTAAGCCTTTTATTTTTATTTATTCTGTAAATTTTCGTTGTATTCAATCATAAAATCAGTTAATGAATCTGCATAAAACTGATTAAACGCTGCTACATCTTTTGGAAAACATGCACCACCAAACCCTCTATAACCATCCATAGAGACTTGTGACATTTCTGACTGATAAGGCATCTTATGATATAATTCAGCCATTTTCCTTGAGTTTCCTGTTGTGTTTTGAACAAACTCCCAAAACAACACCTTATATGCTCCATAAATATTTCTGATATATTTAAATTCAGAAGCTTCTTTAGCAGAGCATAATTCAAATTGTATATCTTCTAATATAGAATTATTAGTATATAAATCCATTAATTTTTTTGAATTGTTATAGTCTCCGCCAATTAAAATAGTATTTTGTGTTTTAGCATCGTGAAAAGATGTATTCTGATTTAAAAACTCGGGATTTATAACAATATTTAAATATTCAAAATATTTTGAAATTTTAGAATAAATCACAGTGCTTTTAATTACAACTAATCCTTTGTAATATGCATCTTTTAAAATTTCTAAATACTCGACAATTAAGCTTACATCTAATTCTTTGTTAAATGGTGTTGGTAAACACAAAAATATAATATCAGATGTTTTAAAATTTTGATCATATAACTTTTTATATGGATCGTGCATAAAAACTTTACACGATTCATTTTCATTAATAATACTATGGACTGCTTGACCAACAAACCCATAACCGATTATCGTTATTTGTTTAACTTTCATTATTATTCTTTATTTTAAATTTAAAAATGATATCGTCTAAATATAGTTCTCAAATATTCAAATGACTCTATATGAGGCATGTTTTCTGTACTATAAACTTGACACATATCAATCTTATTCTTGAACTCTGCTCTACTTAAAGTAATTCTCGTATCATAATAAGATGTGTTGTAAGGTTCGCAATTTGGAATTTTTAATTCATATAATTCTGTTAAGAAAAAGTTGTTTTTATTTTCTCTTGAAGCGATTTTAGTACATTGAGAAATTTTTTTATGGTCTTGATGTATATCGTTTTCAGAATTTGTTATGATGATGTTAGGTTTTATTGAGTTTATTTCAGTTTCAATAAGTTTTGTTATATCTTTTGTTAAAACATTATCTAAAGTCATATCATAATGTTCGCCTAGAAAAAAAGTATTGAGTGTAATATTATACTTTCTCATTATTTCTATAAAACTCCGGACTCTTTCTTTGGAGTTTTCTTCATCTCTTCCTTTACATATAATGCAAAAATAAATATCATTGCTTTTAGCTAATCTTTGGAGGGAGCCTCCAAAACCAAAAGTTTCATCATCTAAATGCGCCAAAACAAATAGAATCTTTTTATTCTTAAATACTTCTGTCAATTAATACCCCCAGCTTGTATAAAATGTTTTAGTTTTATCAACTTTGTACGCGTATGCAAATGAATATTTTTTAAATGATGGTAAAAATATTATAAAAGAGGTTATTTTTAAAAACGAAATATAAAATATGACTTGGCAACTATATACAATAATAATAGTTTTAATTGTTTGGGGATTTCATAAACTTATTTTAATGGGACTTGAAAGGGTAAACGAATTAAAACAAATTTTTTTAGAACAAGGAACACCACTTATAATTGATAGCGGTTGGACCAAGGGTGATGTTATTAAAGTTACTTATTCAAATGCAAGTGATAAAACAATTGTTGGGTTTTTAATTGAAATAGGCGTTAGTTTGTTCATATCCCCAAGAACATAAAAAAATATCACCAATTTTAACTGATTCTAATTCTTTTTTTGCTCTTTCTTTGTTTGCAATTTTCTCTGAAGCTTTTCTATCTTTAGAAGATATTTGAATATTATATTGTTCTGTAAAAAATTTTAACATTTGATTTGTATCTTTAAATCTATAAGCCCATAAAGTTTTAAAACCTAATCTCGATCTTGGAGAATCTTTTTTTAATTTCGCATGCATACAATCAAAATCAATAACTAAATCTAAACCTAAATTTTCTTTAAAATCTTTAACAACTGAATTAATGTTTTTAATAATTTGTTCCATTTAATATCCTTTATCCTTTTGGTATATATAATTATATCAAAATAAGTTTAAACTAATATTAAATGGATAATTTTTTAATCAATCCCAAAACCTTGTTATATTTCTACCAAAAGTTTTCCAAGTTTTATCAAGTAATTTATTTTTTTCAAATAAATATTGCTCTTTAGAGATTTTCTTTAAATAATAAAGCTCTTGTATGTTTTCAAGATTTGTTTGGTACTCTTCAATTCTGTTAAGAATTATTTGCATTCTTAGTTTTGTAAAATTTGAACCAACATAATGTGCTTTATCCCAATTCTTAATATTATCTTTTAATTTAAATTCTAAAAGATTAAAAATAAACTGATAATCATACCAACGATCATTAGATATTACTTTTCTGTATTTAAAGTAATTTTTTATTGCATTCTTTATATTATAATAACGCTCTGAAAAATGTTTATTAAAAAAATAGTTTATTTCAAAAAATATATCTTCTTTAAAGTCTAAAAACGTTCTTTTTTTATCTTTATCTTTTTTTATCGCTGTATTTAACAGTTCTTCGAATTCAGAAATTTTACGATTCATTTTCATCCTTTATAAATCTTGCATCAGTATAATGAAAAGTGTGAATATTATTCGGAGTTTCTTTAAAGAAATATCTTATAACTTCATCATTGATAATTTCTTTAACGATTAACTTCTTTTGTGTTTTAACGTTTATTAATTTATCATTTACTTTGAACTGAACTTTTGCGAACATTATAATTTATCAATTAATCTATAAATTTCTTCAGATTTTTGCATATTTTGATTTTGTTCTTCAGTCGCATCTTCTACGTCAAATAAATCATAAGCGTGATCAAGAAAATAAGAAATAACTCGGTCAACTATATCTAATGAAGCAATTTCAAACTTTTTCAAAATTAAATACTCTTTTTCTGAAATTTGTTTAGCATCTAAAATTAAATCAAAAAACTCATGAATGCTAATATCAAAACCTTCGTTAGTTCCAAAGTAACATTCAAATTCAGCGCTATCTGAATCTTCAAAAACAGATATGATAAAATCTCTATTTTCATTAAGACAATTTATTTTCTCTTGAGTTAAATAACTTCTTATAGTGTAATCAAACTCATCAGCATAATCTCTTGTACTGTTTATAATATATCTCATTGCATAACTCCGTAAATAATTAAACCAACTATAAATGAAAGTCCCAAAACAAATAAAACTTTATCTGTTTTTGACCAAGTTTCTTTCGAATAATGTCTGTTATTCATAAAATAATATTCAACTATCATCTTAATCTCGCTTTCGTTTCTAAAATTGTTTTACAATCTTTAACCCAAATAGTATTTGCGTCAACTCTACACTCTTCTAAACCAAATCTCGCTTTGTCAGTTTCTAACTGCTTTTCAATTGCTGTATTAGCACCAATTACAATTATTAACGTAATAAAAACTAAACCTAACCATTTTTCCATTATTTACTCTCCATAAATTTTTTAAGTCTTTCATCCATAGATTCTTTTAATCTTTGTTTTGACACTTGTTCAGCTTCTTTTAAAAATCTTTTCTGAAACTCTTTATTTGAATGCTTTTCTATCTTTGTTAGTTTATCATAATTTAAACTATAATATTGATATGTCATGTTATTCCTTAAAAAATAATTATACCATTGTTATTATTAAATCTACCTTAATTAATCTACTTTTGGCGCTAATTTTCTAAATTCTGTTGCGTTAAAATTTTGAATTTCAGTATATTTTGATTTGAACTCTTTCCATCTGAATCCAGAGTTATATTCATTCTCTAATTGAAGCCAAAAATCTTTTGATTTTACAACTTCATTTTTTATTAAAACATTTAAATAATCTATTTTATTATCTTTAGCTATATTTCTTCCGAAAGAAAGAATTCTAATGCTATGAAATAATGATTTTAATCCAATATAATCATCTTCTTCAGGAATATCTAATTTCTTTCTAGCTTTAGACCAAGAGTTAGAACACACAGCTGATATCTTTCTTCTTAAAGTATCTAAATTCAAATTAAATGAGTACTTTAATCTTTCGTCATCTCTCATTTGATAATATATTTCAAGAGCCATTATGTCATGTTCATTAAGTAATTTAATAAATGATTCTTTACTAATATAATGTAGATCAACTTTTTCCAAATATCCTGAACAAAATGGGAAGTCTTTCGATTGAAGAACTTCATAAATTTCTTTTTCATTCTCATTTTCTTTTCATTTATTTTATTTTGAATATTATCAATATATAGAGATGGATACTTTCATCAAGGATTT
>ERZ1034365.734-NODE-734-length-17739-cov-3.761918_pt1 | contig 17739 bp, 21 predicted proteins | sample MGYA00520615_ERZ1034365 | MGnify/ENA primary metagenome ERZ1034365 (study PRJEB33736, sample SAMEA104284505) | Azolla filiculoides | biome: Urban; feature: Water surface; material: Ditch water | place: Netherlands | collected 2015-10-28 | depth 0-0.1 m ... | reverse complement strand
AGGCGTGCTTGGTGGGCTTCACCGGCTTGGCGGCTGGAGGCGTTGCTTCGGGTGCAGCCGCTGCCGGCGGGGTGGCAGTAGTCGGTGTGGGTGCAGCAGCCGGCGGGGCGGCGTCCTGACGGACCAGCATGCCCTGCTCACGGGCAAGGGTTTCGGCGTCGTTGGCATCCACAGCCTTCTGGAGGCGGGCAGCCTTGGCGAGCTCCTGCTTAGTGGGGGCTGCTACCTGCTCGCGTTCGACCGGATTACCCATGCCGTCGTACACGCTGGCAGGCATCTGGCCGTTCAGGATGTCCTGTTGTTCCTGCCGCTGCTGGGTGTACGCCTCCTGCTGGGCGCGGACGTCGGCGATATGGCCGGCAGCCATCGCCAGCAGTCCTTGGTTGGTCGTGATGGCGCCGAAGGCTTTCCAGTCGATCTGCTCGCCCTTGGCGATAGCGGCCAGCTGGTCGGCCCGCCACTCGTCCATGGTCTGCCGCTCAGGGGTAGCTGGCGGGTGCAGGGCCGTCAGCGCAGCGAAGGCAGCGTTGGACTTCTCGATGTCGACGATGGGCTTGCCGTCCTCCCCGATCTGCGGGGGCTGCGACAAATACTGGATGGCGTTGACGCCATCGGTCAGCTTGTTGTTGTGGATGCGCCCGGCGATGGTGCCGCCCATAGCGCCGCCGAGGACCAGCCCTTGGCCGGCTGCTTCCGGCACGCCCTGCATGAGGGGGCGATCCAGTGCGACGTTCTGCCACATCTGCTCCTGCATGGACTGCGGGAGCTCTTCGAACACGCCTTCTGCCAGCACGCCTCGGCCGATGCGGGAGAGGGTGCCCGGGGCATGGGTGAACTCCATGCGCGTGCCGTCGGCGGCGAGCTTGCCCGCTGTCTCGGCGCCCGGTGCGCCGGCGAAATAGGTCTCGGGGGTGGCGATGCCGAGCTTCGAGGCGAGCTTGCCCGCGCCGAAGGTCAGGGCGCCGGTGGCGACGCCAGCGGCGGTCGCGGCGGCGCGTTGCCCGAAGGAGGTCTCCCCGTTGGGGTCTTCCTGACGAATCTGTTCGGCCGTCTGGCCGGCGGTGACGGCGCCTTCGCCGACAGCGGCTGCGGTGGTGGCGGCAGCGGTGCGGGCGGCAGTGGAGGCTCCTTCAGCGTAGCCAGTGGCTACGCTCTCGCCGAGGGCGCCGGACTTGCCGAGGGCTTGGCCGAGCTTGGCGCCGCCGAACATGGTCGGCAGCATCTCGAGGGCGGTGTCGACGAGGTACCCCGGGCGGGAAATGACCGCACCGATGGTGGGGAGGAACCCCTTGGTGTCGGCGACTTCTTCGGCCTGTTGCTGGTGCTGCGTGGAGTACTTCTTGTCGATCCGCTCGCCCATGGCGGAGATGGAATCACCGATAGCCCCGAGGGGCTTCTCGGCCATGCCGAGGGTGGCGATGTTGGCGAGGCCGACAGCGGCCTGCGGAATGCCGACGAGAACGCCCTTGGCGACGGAAGTCGCGGCGTCGCCGACCGTGCGGCGGAGGAAGCCCGACTCTTCGGGCGCCTGCGGGGGCGGCATCCCCACGCTCGGGGAGTCGTCTACAAACCTGCCCGTCTGCTCATCGTAAACAAAAGCCATAAATCCCTCTTATCCGGTTTACGGCGAATGATACCCCACCTTACGGGGCAGGCATACCGAACGGAACGGGTTGCTTGGTCTTCTTGTCGATCTGGTAATACCTGCCGCCCATCGAGAATACGTTCGGGGGGAGTTGCCGAAGCTCGGCGCCCTGCACGGTAGCCCCGAGCTGTTTCTCGGCGGTCTTCTCGCGGGACGCAGCGTCCGCTTGGTGGATGCCGATGTTGGCTTGGATGTTCTTCTCCGCAGTCTGCGCGGTCGTCTGCTGCCCTTGGAGCGTCGCATCCACCTGCCGATTGCCCACGGCGCTCTGGAGGTCATGCCCACGGGCCTGCTCAGCGATCTGCGCCCCTGCGGTCTGGGCGGTCTTATCCTGTCCACGCTCGGTGGCGCCGACTTGACGCATGCCGAGGTTGTTGTTCAGGGTCTGGCCGCGCATCTGGACCTGATTGCCCGCTGCAGCGATGCCGGCTTGGTTGGCTTGGCCGGCGAGCTGCACCTGATTGTTCATCCCGGTGGTGAGGGCTTGGTTCTCGCCGGCCATCATGGTGTTCGCAATCGCGGCGAAGCCGGCGCGAGCCGTGCGGGTGCCGGCCTTGTTCATGCCCTCGATGGCAGCGGCGAGGTTGCTCCGCTTCTCGTTGGCAGCGTTGATCTCGGCAGCGTGATCCGTCAGCGTGTTGAACCCGCCAGTGGGGGTCATATCGCTCAGGGCGCGCAGGTTCTGTAGCTGGCGCATGCCGTCTTCGACACCCGAGGTCGGGGTGACGTTCGGGTTGACCATGCCGGCAGCCGGGCCGGAGTACGGGTCATGCACCGGCGTGCGGCTCGCAGGGGTCATCGCGGGCAGCGGGGCAGGTGCGGGCGCGGCGACAGCCGGCTTCGGCATGACGATGTCGGCGTTCGTGGTCCGGCCTTCGTTGCTATAGCTGGCCTGCGGAAGCGCAGCAGGGGCAGGAGCGGGGGCCGCAGGAGCGCCCATGCGGATCGTATCCACTCCGTTCTCGCTGACGATGCGAGGGCCATACTGTTCGGCGAAGCGCCCGATAGGCGTGGAGGTGTCCCCGCGCCCGCTGTTCACGGGGAGCGGAGTCGGAGCAGGGCGCGGAGGGGCGGTGGAGGCGGCAGCGGGCGCAGTGCTGGCGGAGGCGATCCCCTGCATTACCTTCTGGAGGGAGGCCATAGGCGTTTCCGCTGGCACATACGGCTGCTGCTCCTCGTTGGGGCGCTTGATAGTGGGCAGGGGGATGTCAGCCATGGCTTACCTCGAGTGGGTGAACCCGCCACGGCCGAAGCCCCATGTGGCAGGTTGGAACAGCTTGCGGCGCATCCCGGTAGAGGCCCGGGTGATGTACGCTTCAAAAATTTTCTGCTGCTTGTCGGCACGGGACACGTCCCCGCCGTCAGCATCCTGTGAATTGTAGGCGCGGGCGGCGGCGCCGTGACAGAGCGCAGGCACGTACTGGCGCTGCATCTCGGGGCGTTCGCCCAGCGTGTCAAGGCTACAGGGGACCAGCGGCAGCCGGATCAGGCGCAGCTTGATGATCTTGCCCTCGTCTTCGAGAGCGGGGATGGGCCAGACGCGGAGGGTGGGGGTGCCGCCATCCTCAACGCTGTCATCCGTGGTGTAGACCAGCGGGGTGCCGTCCTTGGCCGTGCCGTAGTTGATCTGCTCAAGCCACTGGACGGTTTCGGGGGACGGGACGAACCCGTTGAGGGCGGGGCTGCCGGCGCGGATCAGGTCGGTGTCATTACCGACGATCTTGGCCGACATGACCGACAGGACCACGGCGTTGAGCACGTAGGTGTCGATCCCTGCCTCCAAGGCGACTTCCGTCGCGATGGAGGTGGAGTCGCGGATATGCTGGACTCGTTCAGCGAATTCGTCATTGGCCTGCGCGATGAATTCGACGAGGGACTCGTCAGACCAAAGGTAGGGCTGCTGGGTATCCCGCAGGATTTCCCCGCGCAGATGGTCAAGGACGTCGCTGAAGAGTTCCATGGCTTAGCGATTGACGATGCGGTATGGAATGCGCAGGCGGTCGCGGTAGCTCACCACGTTGCCCTGCATGTCCGTTTTCGGGGTGGACTCGACGGCGTCGTTCAGGGCCTCAAGGACCTCGATGGGCACGTCGACGTTCTCGCCCGGGCGAATCAGGAAGGAGCGGCCGTTGACGCCGATGAACTGGCCGGTCGGCGGGATGTTGTCGTTTTCTTCGACGATGATCGTCACGCGCTTGGCAGCGGGGATGATCTCACCGGAAACGGCTTCAGGGGCAGCGGCCTTCGGCACAGCGGCTTTGCCCTTCGCCTTGGCGACGGGGGCAGGCGGTGCGACAGGGGCGGCGGCAGCGGCGGCAGCTTCGGCTTCAGCGGCGGCGGCTTCGGCTTCGGCTTCTGCGTCCATGTTTACATTGTCAACCATTTTCGATTACTCCTTGGAAAACGCTTCAGCTGCAGCGTTGTTGAATTCGTCCTGCGGGGATTTCGGCAGGCCGTCGAGGTGCTTCTCCACGAACTTTACCACTTCAGCCGACGTGGTGAAAGCGTAGGCTTTCCACGGTGAGGTGTAGTTGGCCTTTGGCTTCTCGTTCGCTTTGCTGATCTTCTCGTCGTAAATCTCGACTTCAAAGCCGTTTTCGAGTTTTTCAACTCGAAGGACTGTTTCGCCCATGGGGTCTACTCCTATGCACTTGTTCATAGCGAAAAAGGGGGCTCGTGGCCCCCTTTCCTCAGCTAGTCACTGAAGGCTATTAGCCTTCGGCAACCAACACGAACGACTTGCTGGCGACCATGACTGCGGCCTTCAGCGTGACGGTGCCATCGGCGTTGACGACGATCAGCGAGTTGGTGTCGACGGTGCGGACGCCAGTCGCGATGGTGTGCAGGACGTTGGTGGCAGCCATACCTTCGAAGAACTCGTCGGTGATGCGGTCGGTCAGGTTGATGACCTGAACGAGGCGCGGCTTGAAGCCGAAGTTGAAGGTGGTGTCAGCAGCAGCGACCGCGTCCGTGGTGAACGCCTGAATGGTGCGGCTGAGGACGCCAACGGACTGGTTTGCAACAGAGGTAGCGATACCCATGGTAGTTCTCCTAAAAGGTCAGAAAAGGAGGGGTTGCCCCCTCCTAGTTCATTACGACGTGGCGGTCACTTCCGCGCGGATCAGGAAGGCGTCCTGAAGGATGACAGCTGCCTGCCAAGCCTTCCAGCCGACGGTACCGCGCTGGCCGAGCGGGTCGCCCGGAGCCGGCTTCGGGTTGACGACCATCGGAGTGATGGAGTCCTTGCCCTTGAGCGGAACGATGCCGAAAGCGTCGCGAGCCAGATAGATGATCGGGTAGACGTCCCAGTTCACACCGGTGGTGGAACGGTAGGTCGTGCCGCCGGCGGTAGCTGCGCCAACGTCAGCCCACGGTGCGAAGATCGTGGACGACAGGTAGCGGACGCCTTCGACGGAGCCCAGCTCGGATTCCCACGGGGTGACGGTGCCGTAGAGCTTGGTCGGGATGAAGCCGGCCATGTTACGGATGTCGGTCTCGAGGTCCGGGTGGACCAGCGCGACGTAGGCGGCTTCGACCGGCTCGGTACGGAAGTTCGTGTTGGACGAAACGACCTTGGTGAAGCGGCGAGCGTTCTGACGATTCAGGGCGGTCGTAATCGAACGCTGGACGCCGAGGGTCATCGGGCCATTGACGAGGTTACGGGCACCGACCGTGGCGCCAGCAGCGCCCAGACGGAACACGTTGGTGCCGGCCTTGAGGACGTTGAAGCGGATGGTCTCGAGCGTGTAGGCAGCCTGCTCACCGAGGATGTCGATGGCTTCCTGCAACACTTGGTCTTCGTGGGTGTCCATGACGACGTCGGTGATGGTCACGTAGTCGCCGAACTGGGACAGGGTGACGGTGTAGTCGACGTTCGCCAGCTTGTTGCCGGACGGGGTCACGCCTTCGACCAGCGGGGTCAGCGCCAGCGGGACGTAGAAGTTGCCGGAACCGCTACCAGCCGTACCGGTTGCACCGGACAGGAAGTAACGACGCCACTTGGCGGACTTCGTGGAGTTGCGGTCAATCGGGTGCGATTGGCCGAACTTTTCGATCAGAAGGACCGGGGCGGCGCGTTCAAGCAGTTGCTTGACGACGAACGCGGCGGTACGGGGGCTGATATCACCATACGAGACGGCATTGGACATTTGGATGCTCTCCTAGAGACTTTGAGTCCCTGCCTTACGGCAGGACGGAAACTGCGGGCGGATTGGTCGTGGCACCGTAATTGGTGTCGGTGACGGTCGCGTCAGCATCGAGCTTGGCGGTGAGTGCGACAAAGGACGCACGCAACGCGGCAAGGTCGGCTGCAACGGCGGTCAACACCTTCTTCGACTCGAGGTCGATGAGCTGGGCGCTGATCTTGATTTGCTGGGCCATGTAAGACTCCTGTCTGCGTTACTTAGTGGAGGTTGCTTCTTCCCAAGCCGAATCGAAATCATTCGGGTCTTGAGCGCCGGCGGACGCTCCGCGCTTTGCACCGACTGCACCCATCGCTTTTGCCGCTTGTTTGGCCGCTGCGGAGAGTTCGGTTTGTTGCTGAGCCGGAGCGGTGGGCTTCGCTGCAGGCGCCGGGGCTTTCCCGGCGGGCGCTGCGGCAGGAGTTTGCCACCCCGTCTCATTCTTGAACCGCTGAATCATCTCGGCGACGTCATCAGCAGTACCTTGTTTCACCACGTTCTGGTAGGCCGCTTTCAGGAAGGAGGGCTGCTTCTCGATCCAATCCATCGTCGGCTGATAGACCGCGTCATAATCTTCGTGGGCCTCGTAGATCGCTGCCATGTGGTCGTTGGTGGTGTACGTTTCAACCGACGACTGCAGGGGGGCGATCACTTTACCCACCTCACTGAAGGCGTAATTTAGAGTATCCACCTGAAGTTGTCTACTCATCAGCGAAAAAAGACGGTGCAAATCCGGCCATTCCTTCTGCAGGTCGGCGAGCTCGGCGGTCTCTTCAGCGGTGTACACCGGCGGCGGGGGGTCCGCAGCAGGGGGCGTTTCTGCGGCCGGCGGCGCCTTCTGGCCGGCGCGAAGGGCCTCGATCTCGGCCTGCTGGGCGGCGAATCGGGCCTCCCAGTCGACGGTTTCGGGCTCCGGGGGAGTTACTGCTTCAGGCTGCGCGTCACCGCCAGCAGGCTCTCCGCCTTTGTCGTCTTGTAGTCCTTCACCATCCGCAGCAGGGGCGTTATCTCCCGCTGCCGGAGGTTCTTCTGAATTGCCAGCGCCATCGGTCGGCTGAGCTTGCTGTTGATCATCGTCCGCAGGCAGGTCTGAACTGTGCGGCGAATCGGGCGCGGTACCTTCTGCATTGGGGGTCTCTCCCTTGTCGGTCAGTGAATCAAAAACGCTGGCGAATTCATCATAGCCTTCGAGTTGTGCCGGGGGCATGATCGCTCCTTATTTGTTGAGTTGGATGGGTGGTTGCTGCTGGAAGTCCAGCAGCTTCTGGTAGGCGTTGGCTTCCGCCTGTGCGGCGCGGAAGTCCCCGATTTCGGACGCGGTGAGGAGCTTAGCCAGCGCCTGCTCCAAGAGCGTGGTCAGCAGCTTGGAGAGGGCTTGGCCCGTGACTTCATCCTTACTTTGGTGCAGGACTCTTCGACTGTCCTCCAGCAGGGCTCTTTTTCGGTTGAGCTCCCCCTGTACCTTGTTCATTCTCCATACCTCCTTCAAGTGCCCCCAACGAGGCGTTCATCGTGTCCATCATCGTCTTCGCCTGCGCGCCATCGGCGGCAGCGGAGTTCTTGTCGGCCTGCGTGAGCGCCTTGACCGCCTCGGCGAGGCTCTTGCGCACCTCGGCGCGGAGCAGCTCGTCCATCTGTTCCTTCTTCTCGGTCGCGGCCTGACTGGCGGCGTCGTCGCGGCGCTTGGCCTCTTCCTTGTCGCAGAGCACCACACCCACGTCCACGTCGCGCGCGGCGAGGCGTTCGCGCAACAGTTCGTAGGGGTTGATATACCGCTTGTCGTCCTCGCTCAGCGTCTGGCCGAGGCTGTCCAGCACCATGCCCCGGACCTCCTTCGCCATCAGGCTGGACGAACCGCGCGGGATGACTTGGTGGTCGCCCCGGATCGACTTCTTCGGGTTGAACTGCATGTTGAAGGCGACGATGGAGGAGAGCACCGACTGGGTGAACAGGTCGAAATTGCGCACGACGTCCTTGAACGGCAGGGCCGCGTCGCCCTTGAGCATGGAGGCGCCGGCTGCCGTACGGAACGGCTCGCTCGGACCCTTGCTCATATCGCCGCCGGTGGCCGGGGAGATGAACGTCTCGGTGTCGGCGAACTCGCGGAACAGGTTGATGACCTTGAGCAGCTCGTCCATGTGGCTGTCGATCTGGACGTTCCGGATGGCCGGGATGCTGGCATCCGGACCCATACCCTCGCGATACCACATCTTGTACGAGTAGACGCTGGTCAGGTCCTGATCCATGCGCAGGAGGTCGGTGTTGAGCTCGAGCTGCGGGCCGCAGGTCACGGAGGCGTTGTCGATCAGCATCCGGCTGCCGCTGGCGACGGCCATCTGGCTGTCCCGCATGATGTTCGGCAGGCCGTTGCCGGTGATCATCGACTCGTCTTCCTCGAAGATGAAGTGGTGGTAGGTGTTGACCTTCTTGTCCACCTCCATCAGCACCCACGGGTTCATGTCGGCCTTGATGACCTCGCCCTCGAGGGTCCAGACGATGGCTTCGATCTGGTCGCCGAGGCGGTCATCCGGGATGTCGTAGCCGGCGTTCTTCAGCTCGCGGGCGGGGATGAACCCGTCCCAGACCAGCGCCTCGTATTTCCGGCCGTCTTGGTCGTTGACGTTGAGCTGGGCGCCCATGGCCTTGATCTCGGCCTCGTAGCTCCGGCGCTTGTAGTTCCCCTTCGGGTGGTCGATCAGGTACTTTTTGATCACTTCGCCGAAAAAGTCGCCGCGCTCGGCGAGCTCGCGGAGCTGGTGGCGAGCAAGGACGACGCGCTGGAACTGGCCGTCCATCTGGTGGAGGTACTTAGCGGCCATGTCCGGGTAATAGTCCCAGATCGGGACGAACTCGAACTGCGGGCGCATCGCCATGGACTCCTGTGCGGTGATGGTGCCGTCCTCGTTGCGCACCCACGTCCGCTGCTTCTGCTCGCGCACGAACGGCCCCTTGAGGACGCCCATGCCGTAGATGATCCCGCTCATCAGGACCTTGCGGCACAGGGCCACATAGTCCACCTGACGGCTGCCGCCGATCTCGACGAGCTGGTCCTCGATTTCTTTTTCCAAGTTTCGGCTGCGCTCCTTGGCGAACTCGACGATGGCGAACTCGATCATCTTGTCTTCGAGCGGCTCGTCCGGGTTGGCGTTGATCTGCAGGGTGGAGAGGACGAGGTTGATGTCCTCCTCGGACAGGTTCGGCACCGGTGAGGCGTCGACGGTCCAGTTCTTCTCGGAGGTCGGGAAGAGCAGGCTCATCATCCGGGACAGCATCGAGACGCATTTGACCCGTGTAAGTTTCGGGTAAGCCTTGGACCGGTTCTTCTCGATCTGGGCGTCCACCTCGGGGTCGTAGATGCCCAGAAACTGCCGGGCGTTCTTCGCCCAGCGCAGCTCGGCCAGCCGGCGGTCGGCTTCATACCGGGTGAAGTCTTTGGCGAGGCGCTGGCCGAGGGCCTTCAGCTTGTCGAAGTCCGGCTTGCGCACGGCGTTCTGGAGCGATGCTTCGGCGGGGGAGGTAGTTGCTTGCAGTGCCATTCGATCACCTACGGGCGAGGAGGGAGAGAAGTCGGCATGTTACCACCACTATCGCGCATGGTACCCCCCACTGCCGGTGCGCGGCGGGACGAACCGTTTCTTGGCATTGTCGCTGGAGTACCGCGGGTCGGAGAGGTGGAAATACCGGCAGAGGTACCCGAAGCCGTCGGCTGGGTGACTCCACTTGTTCTTCTCGGGCGTGTCGCCCTTCTCGTCGTCCTTCTTGTTCCGGTACCGCCAGCCGGTGGACAGGGCGCGGATGAGCGTCTTGCAGCTGGGGTCGATGACCAGCGCCGGCCCGTTCGGGGTGATCCGGGTGGTGAAGTACTCGATGGCCTGCAGCCGCGGCTCAAGCCGGTTGTTCATGTCGCCGTTGGGGAACTTGACGATGAATTTGTTCTTCTTCAGGGTGTCGACCGAGGACCTTTCGTCCGTGTCCTTGCGCCCATTCGCCGCCGGATCGGGCGCGATGACGAAGTCCCGGAGCCCGGGGTACTTCAGGCGCAGGTGGGGCGTCAGCTTCTCTTTGCAGAGCCGGTCGGTACCGTACCCCTCCTGAACGAGCTCCGACGTCACCAGCAGCCGCCCATTGTGGTCCATCTGGCCGAAAATCAGTGCGCTGCCCCCGAGGCCGGGGTCGAAGCCGGCGACCAGCGGCAGGTTCGGTTGGAACAGGATCGGGCGCTTGTTGACGTGGATCAGCGGTTGGAAGGTCTTCAGGACCGGCGTGCCGTCCAGTGACCAGCCCCACTCGACCTCGATGAACTGCTTGACCCAGTGCTCGCTCTTGCCATCGGCGAGGCTGGCGTAGTACCCCGCCTTGCCCGGCAGGTTCTCAAGGTTCTCGGCGTAGGGGGAGAACCCACTGGGCTGTTTGAAGTACACCCAGTTCTGCGGCATGTTGTCCTCATCCTCGAGTTTGTCATGCCACCAGCTGTCCTCGTTGCCGGGGTTGGATGACCCCCACATACCCCAGTTCGTGGCGCCGCCTTCGATCTGTGGCGGGTACCGGCCGCAGCGGGCGGAGAGGGCCTCGATGATGGCTTTGTCGATCTGGACGAACTCGTCGATGATCGCGAAGGTGACTTCCAGCGAGAGGACGCGCGCGACGTCATCGGGGGTATCCAGCGGGCGGAAGAGGACTTCGCACTCGACGTCGTCGAACTTCAGCAGGAACTTGTTTTCAGAAGCCTTCCAAGTCCCCGCTTGGCCGTCTTTGAACCAGTAATTCCAGCTGGTGATCGTGGTATCACGCAGCTGAGGCATGGTGTTCCGGACAACAACAGCGCGGCTCCGACGAATGCCATCGCGGGGGCTAGGCGCCTGTAGGCATGCCATGTAGGCCAGTTTGAAGAAGATGCCCGTGGTTTTGCCGCTACCCACCGGACCCAGAATCCAGTTGAAGAAGAGCTCGCCCGGGGCGTAGTCGGCGATGAACTCCGCGATGGTGGGCGGTGGGGCGTATTTGACATTGTGCTGGAGGGCCATGGGTGGGGTCAGGACTGGGGCGTGATGGTCAGGGCTTCGTGGTCCACCGTGCGGGTGCGGCGGGCGTCCCGCGTCGCCGGCTGGATACGCATGTTGCCGAAGTCGATGTTGATCGAGAAGGGCACCACGCCGTTGGCGTCGGCCTTCTTGGGCAGCAGGTTGGCGTACTCGATGATGTTCTCCGAGGCTTTCAGCCGGATGGCCCACGGGGCTTCCGTGTTGATCATCATCTTGTACTGCTCATCCAGCGCCTTGGTCGAGAAGAGGGTGGCCTGCAGGCGGAACATGCCGTCCGGCTCTGTCCGCATCTCCACGAAGTGGTTGAACTGGGCCTTGAAGATGGGGTTCTCCGCCAGCGCCTCGAAGTCCTCCCGAGTGACGTCGTAGCCCTCGCAGATGTTGCGGGGCGTGTTGAGCCCCATGGCGAGCTCCACCGGCAGTCCGGGAGGGAAGCCAAGGTCCGCCGGGAACTGCGGGTTGATCCGGGAGAGGGAGAGCTGACCGAGCTTAGCCAATGTTGTTCTCCAGCTTGGCCTGTGCCTTTGCCTCGGCGATCCGGGCGCGGAGCTGCAGGTTGCGCTCGCGGACCTTCTCCAGATAGCGTTTTCGGGAGGCCGCTGCGGACTCCGGGTTGGCGCGGCGGAAGGCACGCTGCTTCGAGGCCGCGCAGTATTTGCAGTAGTACATCAGGCCGTCGGGGGTCTGGAGGTTCATGCCGAACTCTGACTCGGGCTTCGACTCGTGGCAGCTGGAACAGGTCTTCATGGGGGTAGTCCTACGCAGATTCATTGAATGGGTCTGAGTCTACACGGGAAATGGGCTTGAAACAAGGGGAGTTAGTCACCTAGATTGGGGCAAAAATTTTGGTGGATTTTAGGCAAAGAAGGCCGAAAAAAACCCCAAATCTTATACGGGTGAACGGGAAAGACTAGTACCCCCGCCCCCGGCTCAAACCCCCTTGGGGGGTCTGCCAGAAGAAAAGAATTACTTACCTACCTTGCCTCCTACCCTTGACCGCGCGGGGAATATGCGGAGTATGCAGGTTGTCGGAGGGGATACGCCCCGCCGCCTTACATTGGAGAATCATCATGTCACACAACGCACAACGCATCGCATCCAACGTCAACGAGCACGGCCACCTCTTCGCAGTGCAGGTCGAGGTCAAGCGGTTCCGCCGCATGGGCTGCAGCGCCGACCGAGCCTTTGCGCTGGCTATGAGCAACGTCTTCGGCCGGTTCGTAGCATGAACCCGCTGACCCAGAAAGCCCAGCCGAAAGGCTGGCTCGACAGCGAGACTGTCAATGTGGTCCTCTCCATCCTGTGCGGCATCGCACTGGGTGTGATGCTGGGGTACTCAATCGCAATACGGTAGCAACCACGGGGGCAGCCGCCCCCGTCTTTCATCAAGGAGAAAACGAAATGCCCGAGTTCATCAACTATGGCTACTCAAAGAGCCAACGGTCGTACGGAATCATCCTCAGCCTGTTCGGTTCCTACTCTTTCATTGCCATAACAAAGCATGATGCCTACCACTTGGCGCACACCATGGGGCATGGCACAGACCGCATGGACTACAACATCGACGAGTACTCGAACGGCTAAACCGAGGGGGCTTCGGCCCCCTCCTTTATTTCTCCCCTATCCCTAGCGTGACCGTAGTAGTCCGCCGGGGAGAGCAGCATGGAAAGCCCTTAGTCACTGAGTTACTTAAATGCCTGCGATGCTTGCATGGGGGTGGAATATGCGGAAACTACAAATTGTCCCAGCGAGGACAAACAACCTTTCTTTCTTTGGAGTAATTATTATGAACACGAACACGAACGAACTGCGCGCCGTTATCGCTTCCGATTGTTTCCGCGCCGCTTTGGTGGGTAAGGAAACCGGCCGGATTAAATCCAGTCTCGGCCAGCATGTTACCGACTTGTACCGGACTATCCCGGCTGGCGACAAAGCCGCTTTTGAGGCTGAGTTCGGAAATGGGCTTCCGGCCAAGTCAAAGGAGTACAAAGCCGGGGCGCTGCAAGAAGCCCTTGTGTTGGCGAGCAATACGCAAGCCGCTGCTTGGCTGGAAAAGGAGCGTAAGGCGGTCAAATTGACCGGGGAAGCGAAGAAGCTGATTCTCAAACAACTTGAGGATGCGGCCGGCCAGCTGGCAAAGCTGGCCGCTGCGCAGCTGAAGAGCCGCAAGTATGAATGCCGCGAGGCTTTCAAAGCTGGGCTTGTGGTGGGCGAATCCACCACGGTGCAAGCCGCGCTGGCTAAGTCAAAACAAGCCCCAGCTGGCAAGGGCGCCGATCAAAACCGCCGGCTGAGCACCCCGGTAGTGATTGACGAGAAAGCCACCATGGAAGATATCGCGAATGCGGTGTCGATCTGGGTATCCAAGCACGGCAGCGCAGCGCGCGGCTTGGCTGGCAAGCTGAAGGACTGTTTGCCGATCAACCTGCAGCGCGCAGCGTAACAAACCCGCAACAACGAGCCACCCCTCGGGGTGGCTTTTTTTCGTCCAGCTTTTTGTATTGGCGGCACGCCTGCGCATGACCGTAGTAGTTCGCTGGGGGTTGTCCGGTATAGGCTGAAACATAGGATGGAGTATTCGTTCTCTATGTCACTCAGTGACTATGGGTGGGGTTCTCCGCATGACCGTAGTAGCCCGCTGGAACACACCGATGCAGGTACATACATGGGGGTATCCTTGCGCGTGCACGCCCCCACTGTAAGTCACTGAGTGACTAAAAGAACACTCCAATGAAGATACCCGTATTAGTATGTATAACACGGTACCGTTTCTGGCCGAGTGTGTTTCATTCTTTTGTCGTGTAAAATCAACCACTTAGATAGGTGCTAACCACTCTTCTAATCAACCAACACCTCAACTTTGAGTAGCCAATCCTGCTCCAAGTGGCTGAATATATAGGTAAATTAAGTTAGTAATCTATAAATCATGTTAAACACTATTTTTTGATACACCCTCGTCACGAGAAACTTTTTCGGCGTTATACAACGAGCGCACACCACCATTGGATGTTTCTGCGTGATCGTACGCATCATGTCATAGCAGTCATATAACACTCTTTATGAGGGGTGTGTGTCGAAAAAAAGCGTTTTTCATGATTATTTGATTACCTTAAAGGAATCCCCGCTCCCACAATGATCTCCGCCGCCCGCCCCCACTCAGAGTCGCCATTTTTCCTGATTAGTAGACGCCCATTTGTATTAGTTTGACTTCCCTTATGAATACTGGTATTGTATGTGCTCCCATACTAGGAGAACACACATGGCCCTCGAACTCACTCCCGACATGAACATCACCCGAACCGCCAAAGACCTCGGCATGTACGTCACCACTTTCTGGAGACTCGCCGTGGCACCAGCCATGGCAGCCATGCCCGTGGATACCTACGGAAACCAACATCCAACCGTGCTCGCCCTCAAGAAGCGCGCATTCATGGAGATAGCGGGGATAATCCCCCATGAAACTGAAGGCCGATGGTTCCGCGCGTTCATGGCTGACCCGCTCTGCCACAAGTTCCTATCCAGCCGCGCCCTCAAAGAGTTTGGCGTGAGCCGTGCCTACGCAGTGCGTCGTATGCTGACCCTCCTCGAACGTGAGATGGCACGCACCCCTAACCGCCGCATCATGCCTCAGCTGTTGGCTCACTTGGTCCCTGCACTGGGGCAAGCGAACCTTGAGTACCTGATCAAGACCAAGGAGTACCCCATCACCTTGGGTCCGTTCGAGCGCGCATCCGAGCACGCTATCGAGATGCTGTCCAAACAGGGCAAGCGCGATGCCGTAATGGCCCGGGCTGCCATGCCGAAACGCTGGGGTGCCTCCAACGAGACATACCTCGCTGATCTCGAAGCCCGCCGCGCCACCCAGTTCGCAGCACACGCCGACCTGCTCAACGCCACGCCCACCCCGAGCCTCAAGGCCTTCGCCAAGCACCTGCAAACTACCCTCCCCAGCAAAGCATCGAAGCGCATGCCGCATCCCGGTGCTGTCATTCAATACATCGACCGATGCCTACGGTCACGCATCCCGGCCACCGTCTACCAAGAACTCCATGCACAGGCCACTGCGTACGCCGTGGGGGCACCGATCGCCATCCAGCAACGCTTGAACTCTCTCGTGTAAGCCGTTGATCTACTGCAACTTATCGAAATCTTTTCTCCCAAACTAACTTGACTTACGCCCCTACCTGCCCTATAATGGAGTCTAGTTGGAGAAGTACAGCAGAGCAGGGTAGGCCGGAGGCGACGCACTCCCACCCCTAAGTCACTCAGTGACCTACCCCGCTCCCAACGAAGCCCGAGCACGGCAGCTGACCCCGCTCTGTACCACCACAATTTGGATGCACAACCCACATGGGCGTACGCCGCGAGGCGCCGTCGAGGAGCACCTGCCACTGACAGGGCTGGGAGGGAGCAGAAATGAGGCAGCGTCGTAAGTCACTGAGTGACCTACCCCGATAAAGCGCCGAGTCAATGCAGCGGTCACGCCGGGAGGCAGCGCCGTACATCCCCACCCCACGCTCAACAGTCACCGCAGCCGAACCTGACCACCGCAGACTAAGCCCTGCGCCATGCTGGAAGACCCGAGGGGACGGGGATGTCACCTGCCCTCCACTATTGCGACTACGCACCCTCAAGGATGCGGCAAGGCACATCTCCCCTCGGGTACGGACAATCAACAAAGGCAAACAACGGAAGATATAACCAAAAGGCATCGGTGTTATGAGCACCTGTGCCTTTCACGTTGTACCTACCTCCCCTTTCATCCTTCCAAGGAGCAATGCCATGGCAACCCTGAAAACCAACGCCCCCGTCCTCCCGCACCCCAACACCGTCATGCTCGTCACGCTCAACGACGTAGGCTGGAACACCAAGCTGCTGGTCCCCACCTCCCTGCTCACCAAGTTCGCCGAGATGATGAGCCTGTGCAACATCGTCGAGACCGACTACCTTGCAGGTAACTGCGAGACTGTCGCCATCAAGGGCGACGTCGACTTCGCCACCCAAACCGTGGGGCAGAAGCATGTCCTCTGCGAATCCAAGGAGCAGGCCGAGGAGTTTAAGAAGTTCCACAACGCGTCGTATGAGCTGCTCGACAGCGACGACCGTGTCAATGGCCGGCCTGTCGTCACGCTGGAGCAGTTCAAGGGCTCCATCCTCGCCAAGCACGAGATCAACTATGCCAGTCCATCCTGATCCGGCCAAGAAGCTGTTCGGGTTCATCATGCGTTTCGGCAACGGCGACGTCGACTACGGTCTGGCGGTCGGCACGGACAAAGAGACTGTGCTCCTCCAGCTGGAGAACGCCACCCTTGCCGCCTACGCAGTGGAAGCCATCACCGATCAGCAGCAGTTCATCGACGCCATGCTGGAGTACTACGGCGGCGTCATCTACTTCACCACGACACCCACCTGCAACTAGGAGGACACCATGGGTAGAACATTCAAGGACGACCCGAGCATCAAGAAGCTGTTCGCCTGCACTGAACTGGCCGATAAGTACGGCTACTGGGGTGAACACCCCGACTTCCCCGTTGCCGACTGGCAGTATGAAGTCGCCAACAACGACACCCGCGCCAGCTACTGGGAGTGGGTCGCCGCCGGCCTCGGCAAGATCGAACTGTAAGTCACTTAGTTACCAAGGAGAATCACCATGAACAAAGAAGCTGCACTGCAACGCGTCACCGCCCTCGAGACCGAACTCGCCGCCCTGCGCAAGGTCATCAACGGCCCCGAGTCCCTCCTCGACCCCACCGAGAAATTCGTCGAGTTCACGTTCCGCGTCCCGGAGCCGCGTCCCGGCCAGTACTACACAGCCATCAAGACCCTCATCGAGCTGCGTATGCAGGTCGGAACCCGTGCACCGGCCACCGTGGAGAACTTCAGCTCGGGCAACCTCCAGCACTTCATCGAGCCGCACTGGTCCAGCTCGGAAGGGCGCTGGCTCATCAGGGTGCAGGCGTACTCCGGCACGGCCACTAAGCTGGCGCGGATAAGCCCCGCCTTCGAGTCCGAGCAGCATGCAAAGAAGGCAGTCCTCGCCCTCAGTGAGCCTCGCCTGCTGGCTATGTTCTACGACCTGCACCACTTCGGCTAAGTCACTCAGTGACCTAGCACCCCCATCTTTCATCAAGGAGAATCACCATGACCACTGAACTCAAGAACCTCGTCCTCGTTGGCAAGCTGTCCATCGCCAACTGGGAAGCCAAGAAGAAAGCCCGCAGCGTGGAGGCCAAGGCCGAAGCCGATGCCGGCACAGTCAAGGGCGCTGTCTCTGCCCGCAAATCCCTGCTGCCCGGCGCCGAGAAGCTCGAAGCCATCATCAACCACTCGAAGGCCATGGGCCGCTGGTGGAGCGACGTCTCTGCCCCGTGGTTCGACAACGGCATGCGCGTCTACAACGTCGCCGGCCATCTGGACATTCAGTCGTCTTTTGGCGACATGGCCCGCATGCGTGACCAGCTCATCGACGAGTTCATGCAGGAGTACCCCGAGCTACGTGAGAAGGCCCGCTTCGACTTGAACGACCTGTTCGACGACGCTGACTACCCCATGCCCAATGAGGTGCGCGCCAAGTTCCGCACCTCCCTTGAAGTCATGCCGCTGCCGGACATCAATGACTTCCGCGTCATTCCGGGACTGGCCGAAGATGAGGCGGAACGCCTTGTTGGGGAAGCACAGGCCAAGGCCGCTGCCCGCATGCAGGAAGCGTTGGCGACTACGGTCACGCGCGTACTGGACGTCCTGCGCACGCTGGCTGATCGGCTGGCTGCCTACACCGAGAAGGAGACGGCTGACGTCAAGGGGAACAGGTTCTATGAGTCGTGGGTGGACAACGCCAAGGAGATCGCCCAGCTCCTGCCCCAGCTCAACC
>ERZ1034365.733-NODE-733-length-17743-cov-3.367372_pt1 | contig 17743 bp, 27 predicted proteins | sample MGYA00520615_ERZ1034365 | MGnify/ENA primary metagenome ERZ1034365 (study PRJEB33736, sample SAMEA104284505) | Azolla filiculoides | biome: Urban; feature: Water surface; material: Ditch water | place: Netherlands | collected 2015-10-28 | depth 0-0.1 m ... | reverse complement strand
GCTAAGACGAACTTCTTTATGGTTAACCTTACCTTGCCAGAATTGCTTCATAGCATTGAGCCTATTAAATCGAAGATGAACAGAGTAATGCTGTTCTGCGATCAAGCTCAACTTCCTGGTCTATCATTCTCTACATCTCAAGTTAGATCATTCGGCGAATTCAAAGAAGTGCCGTATGAAAAGCTTTTTGAATCTGTTACCTTGAGCTTCTATGTTGATGCTGACATGACAGTTAAGAAACTGTTTGATGAATGGGTAGGTTTGATTCAAGACCCAACCACACGTCAGTTCAATTATCCTAAGTACTATCTTACAGATAAGATAGATATTATAGTAACAGACGCACATGATCAACAACGCTATGTAGTTACTCTTAATAGAGCCTACCCTAAAGCAATTGCTCCTGTTCAACTTGATTATGCTACAAAGGATGTAATGAAGTTGCAAGTGACGCTATCGTATCAATACGCTACGATGACTCAATTAGCAGGTGGTGTTAAATCGGCAAGCACAGACTTAATGAATTCCATTACAAGTCAGATGCCGAACTTTGATTATGGCTTTGCTGGTCTCACTGCGATTCCAACTAGCTACTTTAATGAATTTGACAAATTTCAACAGGCATACCAAAACGTTGATTTTAGTTTCGATGGTGCTAAGACAATTCTTAGTGCAGATAACATTGGTGAATTTACAGGATTTGGTGGTATATTTGTATGACAACTGATCATAAATTAAGTGAAGTCTTTGACGTCGAGCCTTTCGACGAAACGAAGACCGATATTATTACTCGTGAAGGGCAGGTGATTGTGCCCAAGGATCAAGCAGTTGATCATGATTATGAAGCAACTCGTAATAATCTACACACTCTTCTTCAGCAAGGCCAAGATGCTTTAGCGCATGCATTGGCTGTTGCAAAACAATCTGAACATCCTCGTGCTTTCGAAGTTGTCAGTGGTCTAATGAAAGACCTTGCTGATGTCAACGGTAAGCTTATGGATCTCCATAAGAAGAAGCAAGCTTTAGATACTCCAAAGGGTTCTGAACAAAGCGGTGATACAAAGAATGTAACAAACAACGCTATCTTCGTAGGTAGCACTAGTGAACTTAGTAAAATGCTCGATGACTTGAGAAAAGGAAAATAATATGGCTTTACCAATAATGAAAACCCCGACGTACGAGATGACGATTCCTTCTACAAAACAGAAGGTTAAGTATCGTCCTTTCCTCGTCAAAGAAGAAAAGTCTCTGATGATTGCTCACCAGAGTGAAGACCAAACAACAATGCTTGATACTCTTAAAGGAGTTGTCGACGCTTGTACATTCGGTAAAGTGGATGTAAGCAAGCTAGCAATGTTTGACATCGAATATATCTTTATTCAACTTCGTGCAAAATCAGTTGGTGAAATTTCTGAACTGATCTTCTCATGCAAGCAGTGTGGAGATCCTAAAGCAAAGATGAAGGTTAATATTGACCTTACTCAGCTTGAGGTTACATTCGATCCTGAGAACAAAATGGACATCCCTTTGTTCGACGACGTTGGCGTCAAAATGAAATATCCTGGCATTGAGACTGTGAATAAGCTTAAGGGCTTATCTGATAATGATGTAGACTCAGTGTTCGAAGTTATCATTGGTTGTATTGAATCTATCTACGACAATGAAAACGTATATGCTGCAAGCGAACAAAGTAAGGAAGACCTTACTAACTTTGTTAACAATTTAACACAAGAGCAATTCTCTAAGCTGCAAAAGTTCTTTGAAACTATGCCAAAGCTTGAGAAGGTTATTGAGTTCGATTGTCCAGTATGCAAGTATCACCACAAACAAACGATTCAAGGACTTGAAGGTTTTTTCTAATTAGCCTTTGTCATGATAGTCTCGGTAACTTCTATAAAATGAACTTTGCTTTGATGCAGTATCATAAATATAGTTTATCGGATATTGAAGAGATGATCCCTTTCGAGAGAGAAATTTACGTCGCTATGTTGATCCAATACCTTGAAGAAGAGAAACAACGACTAGAGAGTAAAAAGTAATGGCACTTCACATGAAAGATCTTATAGCTGCTCAAGAAAAACTTGCGGCCAGCGACAAGCAAAAGCAGGGTGAACCTGAACGCATGTCTATCGCTGACTTCAAGAAAATGATGGGCATGAATCAAGATAGCTCTAAGAAACAAGTAGAGCTACTGACTAAGATCGAATCGCTGAACGTTCAAAGTAACTCAGTTCAGCAAGACACGGCCGAGCAAACTAAGGCCATCGTTGAAAAAGACGATGGTACTCACTCTCGCCTTGATGATATTAAGGCCACTCTTCAAAAAGGTCTGGTTGAAACTAAGAATCAGACCAAGACTCTTGAGAAACTCGAAAAGGCAAGTGAAGTCAAGCCTTCAATGGAATCAACTGTAGAAGCTGAACGAGATCGTGCAGAACAGTTGAAGCTCCTTAAGAAGATTGCTGACAAAGATGACAAAGGCAAAACAGAAGAGAAGAAGAAAACAGAAGGTAGTGGTCTTGGTGGATTAGCCACTGCGATCGCTATTGCTTTAGGTGGCATCGTTGGTGCTATCTCTGGATATGTAAAAGCAATCGTTAAGATGAATAAGCTATTATTCTCTGCGATTGAATCAGCTATCGTAGGCCTAGGTAAGTTCTTCCCAAGTCTCAAGAAGATGTTATTCAATATTGAGGTTACATTCGTTCTTGGATTAGAGATGATCAAAGAAGCGTTTGGTAACTTCATTAAGAAAGCTTTAAAAGTATTTGATGGAGTTAAAGACTTCATCGGTGGAATTCTTGGTAAGCTAATGAATTCCGATGTAATGAAGACAATTGTCTCTACCTTCACTAAAGTAATCGAAGGTGTCAAGTCTTTCTTTGCTCCTATCTCAGACGCATTTAAGGTGATGGAAGAAACGTCTACTCCTATCCGTAAAGCTATCGGTTGGGTGATGGGTCATATTAAAACCTTCGGCGAATTCTTTAGTGAGATTGGAACTAAGCTTTCAATGTTCTCTAAGTTGTTTAAAGCTGTTGCAGTAGTCGCAGAAAAGATTGCATTCCCACTTACGGTCATCATGACAATCTGGGACGTAGTGAAAGGTGCGATTGAAGGCTTCAAGAAAGAAGGTATCGTTGGAGCTATCTCTGGCGCTATCAAGGGATTGATTAGTTCCTTAATTACTGCACCTCTTGACATGCTTAAAGATGCTGTATCATGGATTCTTGATATATTTGGATTTGATAGTGCGTCTAAGTTCTTAGACTCTTTCAACTTCGACGATATGATGAAAGCATATGTTGATGCGATCTTCCATCCTATCGATACGATTAAAGCGATGTTCAATGGTATCCTAGACTTCTTTGATAAGCTAGAGATTCCTGAGATTGGATTCACTATTCCAATCATCGACAAGAAAGTTTCCATTGGTCCATTCAGACCATTTAAGGGAGCTTCCGCTACACCTACTGCTCCTACTTCTGCTGGTGGAGCTACTGCACAACCTGCAGCTAAGGTTGCTGATGGTGCCGGTGCTAAATCTCCTGCTCCAGCAACTGGATCTCCTGACGCTTCAAAGGCTACACCTGCAGCTCAAGCAGAAACAGCAACTAAGATCTCCAAGCCTAATGGTGATACTAGACTTGCAGCACCAAGTGCAGCGCCTGACACTACAGTAAACGTAGCAGTAAGTACTCCTAAGACTGCTGACAGAGTTCAAAGCGATTCATATAAGAAAGCATACACTGAAGCAATCGCTGCAGGTAAGACTCCACAACAAGCTGAAACACTTGCACTTAAAGCAAGTCAAGCAGCATCTCCAGCCGCAGCAGCTGCTCCACAAACAGCAGCACCTTCAGCACCTGTTCCAACAGAAGCAAATGCAGTTTATAACAAATCTGCGGAAAATGCTGGAGCGGCTCAACAGGGTCCTGCAGCTGCACCAGTTATTGTTAACGCTCCAAGTACAGTTAACAATACCTCTAAGCAGAATATCTCTCTTCCTGCACCAACTAGAAACGAAGACTCAGGTTACAATAGATACATCGGTCGAAACGTTGTGTTTGTGTAATACTAAATGTAGAAACAGAAAAGGACCCGAAAGGGTCCTTTTTGTTTTGGAGGACTAGATTAGTCTTCCTGAGCAATCTTCTTGAAGTAGCTCATTGCGTCGTCATCTTCATCACCTTCGTCAGCCGATGCAGAAACCTTCACAGGTTGAGCAGCGGGTTTAGTAACTGTGGTGCGAGCTGGAGGAGTGTAGTCATCATCCTCTGCCAATGAAGCAGCGGTTGCAGCAGGAGCAGCACCACCGTCAAGAACAGAAGCCAACTTACGTGCCAGTTCGTCGTAAGACTTGAAGTTCTTAGCATCAGTAAACTCAGCAAGTTTATATTGCTTGTTTACTACTGCAAGAATTTCTTCCTCATCACCATTTGCGATTGCAGCTGGTTCTTGAAATACAGACTGGTCGTAGTTAGGATAACCATCAACCTTACGCATACGCAGTTTGAAGTCTGCACCTTCCCAAAGATCGAAGACGTTGACCGGAGTCTCATCTTCAAAGGTTGGACGTGCTTTGTCCATAATCTTATCAAAGATCTTCTTACCAAACTTGAACAGTTTTACCTGACCTTCGTTCTCAGGATGCTTAGGATCGCTAACGATAAGAACGTTTGCAACGTAGTGGAGACGACGCTTTTGCTTACGTGCAATTTCCTTGTCGCTGTCGAGACCAGTATTCCACAGACGGGAATTCAGTTCACCAACAGGATCGTTTTCACCGATTGTAGTAAGAGAATTTTCAATGTACCACTTACCTGTAGGTCCTTGGAAACCATGCGAGAAAACTCGAACCCAAGGGAGTTCGTCACCTTCAGTGCGTGGCAAGAATCGGATAGTGGCGCTGGCGTTACCAGCTTTGTCAGCTTCTAGTTTCCAGAAGCGATCGTCTGCATAAGACTTAGTTTCTGATTGTGGGTTGGCAACCTTTTCGAACTCCTGAGAGATCTTGCCAAAATCAGAATTGCGCATTTTGCGAAGTGTTTGAATGTCCATCGTATTTTCCTTTGTATAAAGCGTTGTATAAAGCGTTGTATTTAACGTGTATTTTTGTTTAGTACAATTTCGATTTCGTCTTCTACTCCGACATCGTCGTCAAAGTAGTCGTCGTCTTCTCCCTCGTACCAACTATTTATAACACGCATACCCTGTCCGGGTACGTTCCGCGAATGTTTATGTCCGCGAGAATTCTTTCTGCTACGATCTTCATCGTCGTAGTCACGATTCTTATGAGATGTTTTTCCCATGATTAAAACTCTGCAAGTTGTTCCTTAAATGATGTATGGATAGATTGTAACCTATTTCGATCGAACTTAACAAATCTATTTGCTTTACGTATTGTAAGGAAATAGTCGTGCCATAGCATGATCAGGGGTTCCCACTTTGACAAGTAATCTTCAAATTCTTGCAAGATCACCATTGTCTCAAGAGTAACATGACCTCCAATGTACATGTTCAAGAGAAGAGGCATACCTTCTTCAGTCGAATAAAGCACATCAGGCTTAAGTCTATTCATCTCAAGATAGTTGACAATCTTCGACAAATCGTTTGTGAATAACTGAGTGCGAGATTCTTTCCTCTTGATCCAAAGTCGATAGTACTCATCTGAATCATTTGAATAGACTACACTAGTATGTCCATAAGCGAAGTTGGCGACTAAGAACTGTATTAGATCATGGTCACTGTCAAATTTCTTTGCTAACTTTTCAAAGAGACCTCGATCGTTCCGGCGCTCGAAAGCAACTCTAGAACCCGATACCCTTCCATTCATTTCAAAAACATCATACTTCTCTGTCGTAAAGTGAAGCTTTATCGCCATAAAGTATTTGTAAGCTTTAAATCCGTCCACTTAATTTCTTCCTGCATTCATTACGAACTTCAATTGGAAAGTCTGGTGAGATTTCCGCGAGACTACAATCATATCGTACTGTTCGGTGATCAGTGCTCCAAAGATACGTGAATCCAACCGTTAGATAGATTATAACAACTATTGCAGTTAAAGTAAACCCAATTAGATCACGCTGCTTCGGAGTCATCAAATAGTTCTTTCTGCATAAACTTCTTTTCTTGAATTGTGCGTTCTTTAAAGAACTTACGAGGGTTACCACACATCACACAATTAGAATCACCACATGTAGTAGCACTATGTTTTGCATAGCGATGTTCTTCACCGTTCCTTACTTCAACGCCATGCGCCTTAGCAATCTTAACTTGACGTTTGATATAGCGTTCCTTTTGTTGGATACGCTTACCGTGGTGTTCTTTTTCTAGAGGAGTTGCACTCATGATTTACCCCATGTATGGTAGCAATAAAACATACGAAGCAAACAATGTCGTGAAGTGAATTGCTTGATCCGCACCGATTGTGACAAAGAACCAATGTACTTCTTTCTTTGCCCACAATTTTGAAGTAATTCTACTCGTGATATAGTCTGTACAGAAGTGACCAATCCAATTGATGATGATCCAAGCTAATGACATTGGAATGAAGAATCCAACTATCACGAATGGTAGAATATAACCAGTCACATGATGTCCAAGGATCCAACTATTCTTACTCTTGTTCTGAGCATGCCAGTCAGACTGAAGAATAAAGTCTCCAATCCAATGAGCCCAGATAAGCAATAGGGCTGTAGTGAGTGTCATACGTCGAGTGTTGCTTGTTTGGGGAGGAGATTCGCTTCACGCATATCGATTTCGATCTTGTCGCGAAGGGGTTTATTGATTAGAGATTTGATTTCATCTGGCTCGACGAAGTTATCCTCACAGTATTTTAGTACTGCATCCATGTGAGTCATCTTCTTTTCAGCAGCCATCTGCTCAATGTGTAATGAAAATTGCGCAGCGTTCTTAAACATAATTAAGCCTTCATATAGGATTCAGCGAGTTTCATAGCTCGAGAGATTTTAGAGTACTCTTCGAACTTAGTATTATACAGCTTTTTTACAGGATCATTGCGATCACATTCAGTTAGCTTCTGATCGAACATATCAAGGAATTTGTCAAACCAGCGATCCATCTTTTGTTTGTCATTAGACAATTCAATATAGATTTCATTGATTGTATCTTTATCGTTAAGATCTTTAGCGATAATAATTTTTGACTCAATGTTTCGCAAATTCATATTATATGTTCCTCTGTAAAAATAGTTTAGCTTCGTACACCGATTTTAATTTTTCTTTGTTGACTTCAATCCGGCGGGTGTGATAAATCTTCGCCGCAAATCGATCAGTCTTCAAAATTGTAAAATCTTTCGATTTTTCTTTTACTGGAACTTGGCCAGTGGCGAAGAATAGGGTATCCCATAATTCGTCACTCGCCATCTTCCTCAAAAAATGTACATTTGCCATGATATAATCCCACTGTTTATAGTAATATTATATCACAATTACGATTTATTGTACAGGGCTTTCACTAACTTTTTTACTGCCTGCAGGCTTCTTAGATGCAGGCTTCTTGGCAGGAACCTTCTTTTCAGGGGTTTTCTTAGCCTTCTTTTGATCGTTGGCCATCTTCAAATTGATGCGCTTGACAACCTCTTCTCCGTCCATCCAGATGTCTCGATTCTCAAGCATAGCTTTGATTTCATCGTTAGTCATGAATCCTTGATAGATGTTCTTCAAAAGATTCTCTGACCACTTACGTTCATGTAGAAGCTGATCGATCATTTCACCACCCTTGCCAATAGTACCACCGCTGTAGTTGTGGAACATAAAGACTGAGTGTGGAGTGACTTCAAAATTGTCTGCACACATGAAGATCATAGTTGCTGCACTCATACAAGCACCTTCAACTGATACGATCTTAGTAGCTGAAGATTCTGCAAGAACTCGTAGGAATTGGATAGCTGTAAACAGATCTCCACCGTAAGAGTTAATGTAGATCTTAATAATATCGTGCTCTCCAGCATGACGAATAGTATCAAACCATTCCACGTAGTTCTCAGCTGATTCAATTTCACCAGTGAGATAGAACTCATGCATTGTCGATAGCGGCTTACTTGTAGTACTATTCGACGTTTTGCGTGATTTTAACAAGTCAAGCACATTCATTTCATCATCCTCAAATTCAAAGTCATTCTTCATAGGTCCTCTGTTATTTCTTAGAGGCAGCGTAAGCTACGCACACAGTATCCTGGCTAGATGTATAGGAACATCTTACGGAGAGTGGATCCATCCCCTTCGCTACTGCCTCGCTGATGTTGCGTGACATTAGAGCTCTGTCATTTATATTGTAATACGCGATTGACCCGATGAATGACATCAGCACGATCGTAATACAAACTATAAATGTAATTCTATCTAAACCTTCTTTCATATATCTTCTCCTAACGTATCTTTGGGACTGCGATAAAAAATGTGTCTTCCTATCTTCTTAGTCTTTTCAAGTTTCCATCCTGGATTTACATAGTCAGCGTGATAAAATGTTGCACCTTTAGTAATATCCTTAGATGTATCATAACCTAAGTACATCGCAGTTGCTACCTTTAATATACTATTATATACATCTTCGTCAATCTTGGACAATCTATTTTTCATGCCAACCCAAGAGAATTGATATGTTCGACCATTGTTTTGATATACTACACCGCAAACAGTGTCTGCATAGTTGCCAGACAATAATCTATTCATGGTTACTGAAGCTACGGCGAACCAACCACTTACAGGTTCAAAGCCTGCTTCATAGTAAATGTTTTTTGCAAGACAGTCAATCTGCTTGCGATCCTGTTTTGAAAGCTGAGTATATGATACAGCCTTCTGAGGAATGCCAGTGATCAAATCTGGACGTGATACGTTTGCTTCTACATCGGAAACAAAATAAAGATCTTGTGATGACAATTGAAAGCTTGCCATCATAACGAAAAACGAAAACAGAAGCGTATAAAGTACCGCTAAAGATTGTTTACGCATAATTATCTCCTTAATTGGTTAAAAGCAAGAGGCGTCAATGCCTCTTGCCCGATCCCTTATCAGGTGGACTTTTTGCCCTTTGAATTTTCTTGTGGGATTTGTGACACGAAACTGTTTAGCTCTGTGGCTTTTTTGATAACTTCAGTTTCGCTTGGGAATGCTGGAAAGCCAGGATGCTCTGGAATGGATTGCCCATTCAATTTTGCATAATCGCATCTGGACGCGTACTCATTACTTACCTTTTCACGTTGGCCATAATAATCTTGTTCCAGCATTTCTTTCGCCATTTTTAATAGTTCGAGGCGAATTTCGAACGGTGTCATATTAGACATAACTACTCCTTAGTGTTGTGTATGTGATATGGCAGTTCTTGGGTCAGTACTGCCGGACTGATTTATTATTTATAATTGTATCACGATTACGATTAAAAGTACAGGGCTATTTAGAAGTTGCTCTAAAAATACCGTCCCAGTCCTTTGGAAGTTTTGCCTTCTTCATGTCTTCGCAACGTTCAATCCATAATTCATAACTATGATCCATTTGGCCATCAAATTCGCCCATTAGATCTTTACACATTTGAATTGCTTTATCAAACTTCTGAGCACGATATGCAGCCATCATAGCGTCATGCTGTTCACGTGCTAATAGGTACTCAGGCATAGATCCTGCATCAGCGTGTAGAGGAGTGTAGATACGTAGGCCTACAGTCTTACCCTTCACAGCAATGTTATCTAATTCAAGAGTGAAGATACGATCTTTGACGATTTCATTAGTGTTAGGACCAATGATTAGTAGAACACCATAAGACTTTGTTTGACCTTCAAGACGTGCAGCAGTTGATACTGAATCGCCTAGTACGTCATATCCAAACTTCTCTTTAGAACCGATGTTACCAATTAGAGTCTCACCAGTGTTTACGCCCGCGCCCATGCCTACAGGTGGACGTCCTTTTGCTTGAAGTTCTACGTTGAAGTCTTCAATAGCTTTAATCATTTGTTGAGCAGTAACAACTGCGGTGTACGCATGATCAGGATCGTCTAATGGAGCGCCATGTACATGAAGTGAAGCATCACCGATGAACTTAATTAGGGTACCATTGTTCTTCAACACTGGAACACTTAACGCTGTCATGTAATCATTCATGATCTGAGTCAATCCTTCAACATCATCGCCGAAAGATTCACCTAACGTAGTGAAGCCGCGTAAGTCAGTCATAACGATAGACAACTCTTTACGTTCACCGCCGAGTTTAATTAACTCAGGATTCTTCTGTAATTGCTCAACAACAGTTGGGTTTACATATGATCCGAACTGTTTCTTGATCTGGAGCTTTTGGCGCAGTTCGTCAAGGAATTTGACAATGTATCCATGGAAGCTAACAATCCCAATGGTAAGAATTGGGAACACAGCATCAAGAAGATAACCGTATCGAACAAATAATTGGAAACCTGCACCATAGGCTGTTGCTGCCAAGGCGAGCGCGAATAAGTAACCATGCTTGTATCTCGTTAAGTAGAGTGATAGGACTACTGCAATAACGATGAATGCTAGCTCAGCGAATGACGCCCAATCAGGACGTGAAATATTCGTGCCAGCTACAATAGTGTCTAATACTGAAGCTTGTAGATAATGTGGATAGACTGCTCCTGCAGCCGTAGCCACGGGATTGTTGAGTCCTTTTGCTGTGAGGCCGACGATGACGATTCCACCGTTGAAGTCTTTGGGGAGCTTTGCTGCGGAATGTTCAATTGGTTTACTGGACCAGTCAACCCAAATTCTACCGAGTTCGTCTGTGGTGATTTTTCCAAATTGAGGAATTCGTACTGCTTCGATTCCAACTTCGTTGACTTTAACTTGGAAGCTGGGATCACCACTTGCAACTCTAAGCGTTTCCAAGCTGATGCTTGGGTATAGTTGGCCGTTTGAGTTGACAACCATTGGGACTCGTCTTGTGACGCCATCGATTTCAGGCAACACGTTGACAACGCCAATACCAGCAGCGCTCTCATTGATTTGTTTAACATTGGGTTGAATACCATTATAAATTACTCCCGTGGATTCAGGATCACCGCCAATTACAGAAACGCCAGGACGAAAAGGAGGATACTTATTGCTAACCTCTTCGCCGACAGCTACATGTGGAAGAACAACAGGTGCTTTAGCGAGGACACTAGCCAAGCTACCATCTTGGCCGAACCTATCGCTATCAGGCATATACACATTAAAAACAACCAGCCCAGCACCATGCTTATACAGATCATTAATGAGGGTGGCATACTCTCCACGCGGGAAAGGAAATTGTCCTTTTTGTTTGATGTAGGCATCGTCAATGTTGACCACATGCACTTGCTGCGATGTGACCGTCTCCTTACTTGTTATTAGTTGGTCGAAATAACGAAGACGTACTGACTCAACAAATGAAGGATCTGCAATTCTTATAGAAAGCAGAAGCACTAATGTTATTAGTGCCATCCAAGGCGAGAGTAGTTTCTTCATTACCAATCCTTATAATTTGCTCTTACTCGTTCCATTGGTGCAAACTGTGGTGGGATTGCAGGTGAGAAGTTAATGCCGGTGTATATTTCAAGTTCTGCAATTGAAATAACGTACTTCTCAATTTCCTTTGGATCTAACTTTTGGTTAGGGTAAAGGAATGCAATACTACGCACGTTCTGTGGATCAATAACGATCTTATACAGATACGTTGGAACTCTTACATTATTGCCAAACGTTGGTGATGTACCATCAAAGATAGTACCAGTGATTACGTACATAGGTGTATTGTACTTCTGTGCATAATAGCGAGTCATCTCTTCAGTGTACTTCCAGATTCCACGATTGTTACCTGGATTCTGTGGCATCATGTTAGATAACAAGAATGACTCTGACATCATCTGTGCAGAGTTCATAAAGTCTGCAGCTGGTGCCATGTGACCACGATCAAGACCTGAGCCTTGGTAGTCCTTTAAAGTAACACGATACTGAGCTGGAATTTCAGTGTCTTCACGGAAGTCGTCTTTACGTGCAGCAGTACGAACTAAGTTCTCTGGACGAATAACTTCAACTACGTATGTTGCTACTTTAGTTTGATAGTTGTAGTTAACTGCGTAACCAGTACGACAGAGGTATTGGTTATTTCCTTCGACTGCTTGAGGTGCTCCCCAAACTACGTGCTGCGCACAGCGATCGTCGATAGGATTGGAAAAGGCATAAGCAGTATAACCACCAATGATCAATCCAATTACAAGATATACTAATCGTTTCATTTCAATCTCCAAAAAGGTATTGTACTATTTATTGCCCTTGTGTCACAGTTATAGCTCCGCATCCACCTGATGTGGCGCAATTATGGGTTATAGAATAGAACTGCTGAGTACCACCACTCTGTGTAAGAGTTAAACTTGTTGGCATGCCACTTAATGTAACACTCGTCATATGGTTACCGGCACCTTGTTGTGTAATATCAACTGACTTATTTCCACCAGTCAAATTGATTTCTGCATAGTGACTACCAGAATCTTTCTGTTGCAACTTAACATTATTACCATCATTGGCAACTGTTATGAAAGCTCCTTTGCCTCCACCAGTGCTTGTCTGAGTAATGTTGCTAGTGTTACTATTACCAGTGATAGCAAGGTCTACGTAGTTTACTTGAGTGCTAGCGTTACCTGACTGTTTAATATTAGTCGTATTGTTACTACCATTCACATAGTAATTCGTATAGTTATTCTTTGTTCCTGACTGATCAATAGTAGTTACGTTGAAGTTACCAATCTGTTCAATATTTACTTTTGAGTCAGCTGTTGTTCTAGAAGTAAAAGCCATGACTTTTGCAGAATTAGTTTGACTAGCATTAAATGCTGCAGCCGATCCACCGCAGCACAACGAAGGAGCAGCAGGTGGTGGCGGTGCAGCAGTTTGCCCTGCGGCAAGTGGTGTTGTTGAGCCATTAGTTGCAGCCAGTGTATCAACCTGACTGATAGATGGGTTAAGTGTACCAGTCCATGTTAATCCAGCAGAGCCACTCATACCAGAAGTCATACTGAATAACTGCCCAGTATTGTTATCGCTACCAACAAAGAAAAAGAAATCATTACCCATGTTAATTATATGCCCTGCACCCATTGTTGCTCTTAGAGTTCCATCTGCATTATATTGTTTAGCCAACCATGGATTGGTTGTGCTTCTACCATAGTCTGGAATTTGAGAACCAATACAAATTCAAAATACGTTCCAGAAACTACAATGCGAACCAGTCTGTACAATGTTAGCATCAAACTTAACATAACTACCAGCAGCCCAAGTCAGTTGTCCATTAGTCCATGGAATCTTATATGCAGTTCCTGGATTCTTACTGTAGATTTGACAAGTGGCAGTATACATACATGATGATACGTTCCACTGCGAGTCTGCTATCTGTGCTTGTCCAAACTTCAAGTCTGACAATCCTGCAGCTTGACTATGTGCTGATAGACATATACTATACAGAAGCACTAGAGATATGATAAAACGTTTCATCGCTTTAAGACTCCCATGCTTTGTTTAATAGTAATAGTGTTTCCTCCTGGACTTCCATCACCAAGTATCTCCGTAGCAGTGAGATCGTTTTGAATAATCGTCAGCGAGGTATTTGATGCAAAGCCAAGTGTCTTAACTTCAGCGTAGTGTTCGTTAGGCGTATTTCTAAATGCAACACCTTTACCGCGAGATTCCATGTCCAGCATGTCTGGGCGTTCCCACTTAACACAGATACTAGTCTGTGCATTACATCCCTTCTTACCATCAGCGAATGTAAATTGACCAACAGCAGCTTTTTCTTCTTTAACTGCATTTGCAGAAACAGCTTTCATAACTGCTTGCGCTTCAGCTTCTAAATCTTCTAGCTCTTGATCACGCTTACTCTTACCAGCGTCTTTCATTGCTTGTTGAACTTCTTGCGGTTTAATGATGATTAGGTTATTGCCAATCTTACCTTCGATTGTATTGATAACAACCGGTGGCGTTGGCGCTCTCGATACGCTAGTAACATACGTAGCTTCAAATGCTCTGTCTAATTCAACAGCGCCAGCTAAAGTAGTTACGGTTATCTTACCAACCTTACAGCGTTGTTCATCAAGTTCATACTTCTTTTGCATGTTCTCATCTTTGCAAGATGGAACTAATACAACTAGACTTTCACCAGTTTCATCAACTGTCATAGTGAAGTCTGTTCCACGCACAGCAATTGTCGCCGTTGGCGTTTTAACATCTACTGCTTGGGGATTGTTCTTTGCGATCTGGCCGGATGTGTAGCGTACTGTACCCATCGCTGCTTTCATTACAAGCTTACCAGCATCGGATTTCTTTGGATCATAGACGAAGTCATCGATGAGTAACTTACTGTTCTCAGTGACTTTTACTTTTGTATCGTCTTTGAATGTAATATTGGCAGAACAACTACCAGTTACATAAGTGTCCATTGATTCAATCTCAGAACCCTTATTCCCTGGTAGTTTATTCTTATTTCTTTGAATCTCGCATCCACTTCCTTTATGGTCGGCAACAGTTCCGATGGCAGACCAACAAGGAATGGACATTGTCAGCAGTAAAGCTAACACGAAGGATTTCATTATCTGGCAACGGCAGTTAGAGGACTAACAATAGCGCTGCTACTTGTACGAACAGTCACAGTGTTGTGGCTGCCGCTCGTAGCGATGTTTACCGTAGTGTCGTTAGTACCCTGTTGTTGTACAGTATATGTGTTATAGTTGCCAGCACTGCTTAACACTAATTCGTGTCCAGCTGAACCAGCAGAATCAATCTGTTGACTGTATAAGTTGTTATTATTACCTGTGATAGTAACATCATTGAGTGCACTACTTGTCGTGATATCTCTAGTAACATTATTAGTGTTACCAGTGATAGCCAATGTAGTAGTGTTATCGTTGCCAACCATGTTTTGTATAACTGTGTTGCTATCACCAGTGATAGTTTCAGTAACTGAATTGCGCAAGTTCGTTGCGAAATTAGAATTACCGATGATCAGTTTTGTTTTGTTATCAAAACCAGAAACAGTGCTAGTGTAGGTATTGTTGCTACCTAAAATCTTGTACTGTCCAAGGTTATTGTCGCCTGTTTGAGTCATTGTGACTGCGTTACTGCTACCGTTAATAGTAGCATAATTGGTAGAACTTGGCGCTGCATTATCAACACCACCAATGTTATTGCTTCCACCTACTTGCTCAATAGTAACAGTGTTGCTGTTACCAATCTGCTCGATGTATACATTATTTGGACCAGTCGCGGCGCCTTGAGTTGCACTTTGGGAACCTGCAAATAGAGGAAAGCACATAATCAAAGCTAAACATAGTTTAGTTTTCATCGTTTCTCTCCTTTATAGTTCCAGTGCCCCTTGCGAGCACCTTCCTTAATCGTTTCAACCACCGCAGCTTGAATAGCTAAAGAAGTTGCACGATTGATACTTTCATTAATGCTTCCACCGATTTCAGACTCGATAGAATTTTCACCTGCGTTGACGAATCTCAACAGAGTAACTTTGTCCATATAACTGAGAACAGTTTTGGTGATAGTCACTGTTGTTAAGATCTCTCCAGTGCTCACTGATACAGTACGCAAAGTTACAGTAACAGTGTCACTTTGATATTGAGTGCTGCCACCAATACCAAAGATTCTCATACCCGCACCACCTGTTAAAGTGTTCGAGTCATATCCTACAATAGAACCTTCCATAATGATGCCAGCGAAAATCATAGGTGGAAGCGGTTTAGCTTCACGACCTTGATATGCTTCGCGCATTTGGCGAATCATTTGGCGTTCTTTAATTAGATTCTCTAATCCAACACGTTCAACTACAGTGAACCAGCGTGCATCACCTACGTCTTGAAGTGCTTTGATTAAATATGCATCGCCACCTTGAGTTACAGCTGAGCTCAATGAAGCATAGAGCGCTGATGACTTACGTTGACCTGTTCTATCTTGGAAGCCATAAACAGCTACAGTGATTGGACCAGATTCTGGGTGTGGGAGTGCTAAAGACTGCTTAGCTAAGTAAGCGTCTTTCTCGACAACTGGTTCATCGAATTGTTTACCAGTTAATTTTTCTCTGATGCCTGAGCCAGTTGCGCACCCAGCCAAAAGAACGATAAGCAATAATGGTAGTAACTTTTTCATGTTCTTTCCTTAGAATGCGAATGTACCAACAGGCACAGTCATTGTCGTGAATTCAGAAGGATTAGAAGTATTACGAATAGTTACGTTAATGTTCTTACCATCAGGGCTTAAACTCCAGTTGATAGTATTAGGACCAACTTCAACTGTTCCTGCGCAAGATGCGCCTGAGCAATTCGGTTGGCCTGTTGCCCCGAATAACGTATCAGTAATTTGCTTAGCTAATTGCGCGTAGATGCGGCTTTGTAAATTGGCAATGAACTGAGCCTGAGGAGTATTAGCAGCCTCAAGCTTTTTCTTTGCCTCTTCCGCTTCTCTAGCAGATTTGTTCTTTTCCTTCGCTTGGTCTTCTAACTGCTTAAGCGTAAGGACGTGACTACTGTAACCGATTCCAGAGAAGGACGGTGAACTAAAATTATGATTTAATTCTGCTGCATTAAGGTTGCTTAAACTGACTGGTAGCAGTACCGTCAGGAATATCTTTAAGAGATGCTTTAACATCTTCTAATCCGCCTTTGTTATCTGAGAGATGTTCTCCCTTTTCTCGTAACGACAAGATAACATTCACCTTCTGGTTCAAGCGGATAAGGTCATTATCCAACATTCTAATTCGATCAATAAGATCGACCAGAGTTTTACTAGCTTCACCTGTTACAGGTTTAATTTCGTTGGTCACCCACGTCCAAACGTAGTATACGAAGTAGCCTAGGCCAGCTGCCGCAATAATTGGGAAACCATACTTATTGATTAACTCAGCTAACTCGCCCATCATCTTCCCTTACTTTTTGGAAAACTATTCGACCATCGAATGTAACATTAACAACATATTTGTCGCCGTTCTTTACGCCCAACTTTTGGGCATCTAATTCTTTGTCCATAATGATTGTACCGTTGTCAAGCACATCAAAGACATAATCTACGAATAACATATCATTTCCTCAGGTTCAATTTACGGGTTTGCGTTTCCTGATTACATAGCTTCATATAGTGTTCTATCCACCAGCGCTTTTGAATAATGTAATTAGAACGATTGTAGGGTACTTCTTTAATCTCGTCTTGCGTCGCTTTGTTCTGCACGAGCAATCCTATCAAGATCAGGGGGAATACCTAATGCGTGACTGACTTTAGTATCAATACGAATAACATCATGATTCATGGCAGCAACGCGCTTGTCTAACGCACCGATGATACCCTTCATAGAGTTAACGGAACCCGTAACCCCGGCAAGAATAAACTTCAGTGTAAGAAAGACGAAATAACCTGCAGCACACGCTGCAGCGATTGGGAAGCCGACTTCGGCTACTAACTTGAAAAAATCCATGATCTCTCTTTATAATATGGTTCGTAAGAGTCATGATGTAATGTTTGTCACTTATGGTCTATTTATCAAATTTTTACTTCTAGATGCGACAAAGGCCGGTATTCTGTTACGAGGAACCGGCCAAAACCCTAAGCAGCGTTTAGGCTGCTAATGCGTAAACTTGATCGTTTGCGTCTAATTTATTTGCTTGATTAACGGTCATCGCCTACCGTGTTGCCGTCTCTACTATCTACCCCTGTCGAATGCCGTGTCATCCCCATCAGTAGCACACTCACGTTTC
>ERZ1034365.731-NODE-731-length-17781-cov-3.964867_pt1 | contig 17781 bp, 17 predicted proteins | sample MGYA00520615_ERZ1034365 | MGnify/ENA primary metagenome ERZ1034365 (study PRJEB33736, sample SAMEA104284505) | Azolla filiculoides | biome: Urban; feature: Water surface; material: Ditch water | place: Netherlands | collected 2015-10-28 | depth 0-0.1 m ... | reverse complement strand
CCGGCAAAGCATTGCAAACACCCTAGAGGCTCGTGGAGTCATTACCCCGCGCAATCAAGAAATGGTCTACCCAGGAATCTGCCGACCCCAAGAGGGGCAGACCTATCCAAGGGGAAATAACTCATTTTCTCTGTCAGCATGGCGACTCGCCCTTCCACCAGATCTCACTATCGAATTTGAAGATCTTGCCTTGGGCAAGCAAAGTCAGGAGATTAATCGAGAAGTGGGAGATTTTGTATTGCGGCGCCGAGATGGCTTGTTTACTTATCAACTAGCGGTAGTAGTCGATGATGCCGAGCAACACATCACCCATATTGTTCGCGGCGCAGATTTGCTCAACAACACGGCGCGGCAAATTCATCTGCAAAGAGTATTGGGGTACCCCACTCCGCAGTACTTACATCTACCCCTCGTGCTGGATGAGCATGGCGAAAAACTGAGCAAGCAAACTTTGGCCAGTGCAATTCATACTAAGAATGAACAAGAGGCTTTACAAGCGCTGCGTGAAGCTGGACAGCACTTAGGTTTGAGAGATTTGCCTGATGGGAAAGATACTTCAATTGCTGAGTGGCTTTTGGCAGCCACCCAGGCTTGGAATAGAAAAATTACTTTTTCTTAAATCCACCGAGCAAAGCACCAACGGCTGGTCTTGCAGGAGTGATGCCGACTTTTTTCTCTTCACTATTTGGTGTACTAGTGTTCGACTGTGTCACAGCGCTAGGCTCATAAGGTTTATAGAAAAATGGGTCTGACATTTTTGCTGGCGCATCTGATCTTGAGGAGCTTCTACTTGGCGCTGGACTAAAGCTAGGAGCGCCCTCAGGCAATGGCTGTATATCTAACTTCCGCTTCATCAACTTTTCAATATCATCGAGCAAACGTTTTTCACTGGCATCGACTAATGCAATCGCATCACCTTTACTGCCTGCGCGCCCTGTACGACCAATGCGGTGAATAAAGTCTTCCGCATTAAATGGTAGCTCGTGATTAATAACGCAAGGCATCGATGGAATATCCAAACCACGTGCAGCTACGTCAGTTGCAACCAAAGCTTCAATCGCGCCAGACTTGAATGCATCTAACGTAAGAGTACGCTCACCCTGACTCTTGTCTCCATGAATCGCGCCCGCTTTAATGCCATCACGCTCTAAGGATCGAGCTAATCGGGCGCAACCTAAGCGGCTGTTAGTGAAGATGATGCACTGACGAGATAAGCCTTGACGCGTACGCGCTTCAAGCACCTTCACAATCGCGCGTTGCTTGTCAGCACTAGACACCATATGCACTACTTGCTTCACTGTATCTGCTGCAGCGTTTTGACGTGCTACCTCCACAGTAACTGGAGTACGCAAATAACTTTGCGCTAATTTTTTAATCTCAGGCGAGAACGTTGCTGAGAACAAGAGCGTTTGGCGCTGCGCTGGAATCAAATCAATGATGCGCTGCAAGTCGGGCAAGAAGCCCATATCCAGCATGCGATCTGCTTCATCCAACACCAGAATTTCTACTTGGGAGAGATTGGCGACCTTTGAGCCAATGTGATCAAGCAAGCGTCCAGGGGTAGCAATCAAAATCTCCACACCGCTACGTAATATGGCAACTTGCTCTTTCATATCCACGCCACCGTAAACCACGGCAGCACGCAAATCGGTATGCTTTGAATAGCTTGCTGCATTCTCCGCAACCTGCACAGCCAGCTCACGTGTCGGCGTTAATACCAAAGCACGAATTGGGTGACGAGCAGGTGAAGCGCTACTGCTAGCATGGCGCAAAATCTTTTGAATAATTGGCAGCACAAAAGCGGCTGTCTTACCGGTGCCCGTTTGAGCTGCACCCATCAAATCGCTTCCCGCCAAAACGTGCGGAATAGATTGCGCTTGAATCGGAGTTGGGGTGTTGTAACCCTGCTCAGATACCGCTTTTTGAATCTTTGGATCTAAGCCAAAGTCAGCAAAGGTAATTGTTGCTGGGGTGGCGCTACTCTCAGTAGCGCCGGTAGGGGAATTTATTTCAGGAACAGTATTTGTCAAGGTAACTTACAGAATGGCTGCAATGCCGGCCTTCGCGGTTTCGGCATCCTCAGTCGATTTAACGCCGGAAACGCCGACTGCGCCGATGGTAAACCCATTTACCTCGATATTGACGCCACCTTCCAACATGCCCGAAATATGTGGGGCAGATAAAAAGGAAGTGCGTCCGTTATTAATAATTTCTTCGTAGACACGGCTCTCACGTTTACCCATTGCTGCGGTTCGTGCTTTTTCTTGAGCAATGTAAGCAGAGACAGGTGCGCAACCATCACGACGAGTTAAACCCAACAAGTGGCCACCATCATCACAAACAGCAATCGTGACTGCCCAGTTATTTGCTGCAGCATGCTTGTCGGCTGCATCCAAAATCTTTTGAACATCAGCTTGAGTTAAATACGGTTTAGTTGCCAACATGTTGAATCTTTCTGTCTCTAATATGTTTTATTTGATGAAAGTACTATCTACATAAGTACTTGAATTATAAGGGGTGTTAGCCGATTGATACGTCGACCAACACCCCATTTAAGCCCAACTTACTGATTATTTTAGGAATTCTTGGGCCGCAACAACACCGCTGGCCTTGGGCTTGTAGCCCATGGCACCCAAACTCATCTCCACCCCACTGAGTGCCGCCATCAGGCTAAGCTCATTGCAATCGCCTAAATGGCCGATACGGAAAGCCTTGCCTTTGATTTTTCCAAGGCCTGTACCTAGGGATAAATTGAACCTCTCAAGAGCGTGCTTACGCAGAACGTCTGCATCCATACCTTCTGGAGTAGCAATACAAGTTAGTACCGGTGAGTAGCAATCTTTATCTTGACACTGGATTTCTAAGCCCCAGGCATTGACCGCTTCACGGCAAGCTGCTGCTAAACGTTGATGACGAGCAAAGATAGTATCCAAACCTTCGGCCATCATCATATCGATCGCTTCATGCAAGCCGTACATTAGATTTGTGCTCGGAGTCGTTGGCCAGTAGCCGGTTTTATTGGACTCCAAGATCTCATCCCAAGCCCAATAGGATTTAGGCATCTTGTTCGTTTTACTAACTTCAATTGCCCTTGCAGACAAAGCATTAAAGCCAATACCCGGAGGCAGCATCAAACCTTTTTGCGATCCAGATACAGTAACGTCAGCACCCCATTTGTCATGCTCATAATCTGCAGAACCCAAGCCAGAAACGGTATCCACCAACAGCAGAGCTGGGTGCTTGAGAGAATCGATCGCCTTGCGAACTGCTGCAATATTGGAGGTAACGCCAGTGGAGGTTTCGTTATGAACCACGCAGACTGCCTTGATTTCATGTCCGGTGTCTTTGCGTAAACGCTCTTCGATGACTGAGGCATCAACACCCCAACGCCAAGTATCTTGACCAGGCTTAGTCACCACCTCAACATCTAGGCCTAGGCGCTTACCTAGGGCACGCCATAAATTAGCAAATTGACCGGTTTCATAAAAGAGCACCTTGTCGCCAGGATTAAGCACATTCACTAAAGCACCTTCCCAGGAACCGGTTCCAGAGGCTGAGTAAACAATGACTGGTTGCTCAGTTTTAAAGATCTTTTTAATGCCATCCAAAACCTTGAGGCCAAACTGACCAAATTCAGGTCCACGATGATCAATGGTTTGATAGCTGATTGCCCGCAGAATGCGTGATGGCACTGGACTTGGGCCAGGGATGTGTAAGAAATGACGCCCTGAGAGGTGGTTATCTAGTTTTAGCATGCTGAGTCTCGCTTGGTTTTTGTAGTTAATCTTGCAGGCCAGTGTAAGGCACTTTTTGCTAATTTACAATTTTGTATGCAAAATATTTATCAAATAAGTAAAAAATAAGCGTTTTATAGCGTTATTTATAGCTATTGATAGGTTATAGTAAATATGTATACAAAATTAAGGCATTTCAAATGATGCTCACGACGCCAGCAAATTCGCAAAACTTGCACGAAGCCACCTTCTTAAAGCTCAGAGCTTTATTGGTAGAGGGCGTCATTACGCCAGGGAGCAAACTCAATGAACGAGAACTGGCGGAGCAGCTCAATGTGTCACGCACCCCTATTCGCGAGGCGATTCGACGCTTAGCAGCTGATGGCTTAGTTGAGCTAATCGCAAACCGCGGAGCGATTGCAATCCAGCTCACTCGAGACGACATCCTGCATACCTTTGATGTGATCGCGAATCTAGAGGGCTACTCTGGAGAACTGGCAGCACAAAATATTAGCGATCAAGCACTCATTGAGCTTGAAGCGCTCCAATATGAAATGATGGCTTCGTATGCTCGCAGAGATCTCTCGAGCTACTACCGACTGAATCTCAAGATTCACCAAGCCATTAATCAAGCGGCGAATAATCCCGTCTTAAGTCAACTCTTTACTCAGGTCAATGCTCGGATTGAAGCGCTACGCTTTCGCTCTAATCAAGATGGCGTGAAATGGGAAAAGGCCGTCGGCGAACATCAAGAAATGTTAGATGCATTAAAGGCTCGCGATAGTGTGCGCATGCGCAAAGTCATGATGCAACACGTCATGAACAAACGCGATGTTGTTATTCAATTAGTTGACTCAGAATCCAAAGAGAAAGTTGCAGCATGAACAAGCCACTCGATTTACCACTTCCGGAATTTGTTGCCAACAAGGCAGAGTTAGCGAAGCGCCTCAGACAAGAAACCTCTGGCGAGGTCATGACCGATATGGCTAGTCGCGGACGTTATGCAACCGATGCCTCAATTTATCAAGCTATGCCGGTTGCCGTCTTTGTGCCGAAAACAGCTGAGGATATTGCAACAGCTATTCAGATTGCAGCTGATCTGGGAGTTCCGGTGCTGCCACGCGGAGGTGGCACCAGTCAGTGTGGCCAGACTACGGGCACAGCACTAGTCATCGATAACACCAAATACTTTCGCAAGCTCTTACATGCCGATCCAGAAAAAGCAACTGCAGTGGTTGAGCCTGGCATCGTGTTGGATCACCTCAATGCCGCACTCAAACCCCATGGCCTTTGGTATCCGGTAGACGTCTCCACTGCTGGTCAAGCCACGATTGGCGGCATGGCTGGCAATAACTCTTGTGGTAGCCGCTCCATTGCCTATGGAAATATGGTGCACAACGTTTTAGGTATTGATGCTTGGCTTGCAAACGGGCAAGTAGCTAGCTTTGGAAATTACGCGAATAGCTCTGGCGCTGCAAAACAATTGGGTGATTTTGTAAAAGGCCTTGCCAATACACTCCAACCAGAAATCGAAGCCCATTTTCCTAAAGTGTTGCGTCGTGTAGCTGGGTACAACCTGGACATCTTTCATCCACAAAGCGAACTCCCATATACCCAAGATGGTAGCGTCAATTTAGCCCACCTACTCGTTGGTAGCGAAGGTACATTGGCTTATTTCAAATCACTTGAACTAAAGTTGGCGCCCTTGCCACAACACAAAGTACTTGGCGTCGTGAACTTTGCAAGCTTCTTCAAGGCGATGGATAGCGCGCAGCATATTGTCAAACTTGGACCCACTGCCGTTGAATTAGTCGATCGCACCATGATTGACTTGGCGCGCCATAACCCAAGCTTTAAGAAAACCATTGAGACCGCCCTCATTGATGCTAGCGGCCCAACTCCTGAAGCAATCCTATTGGTGGAGTTCTCTGGCGAAGCGCATGCACCCTTGCTCGAGAAATTAACATCTCTACAGAGCTTGATGGGTGACCTAGGTCTACCAGGATCGGTAGTAGCTATGCCTGATGCTGGTTTACAAAAGAACCTATGGGAAGTACGCAAGGCTGGTCTCAATATCATGATGAGCCTCAAGGGCGACGGTAAGCCAGTCAGCTTTATTGAGGATTGCGCTGTCCCCTTAGAAAGTCTTGCTGAATACACTCAGGCACTCACTGATGTGTTTTCTAAATACGGCTCACGCGGCACTTGGTATGCACACGCTTCAGTAGGCACCCTCCATGTACGACCTATCCTAGACATGCGTCGTGATGGCGCACAAAAAATGCGTGCGGTTGCTGAAGAGGCGTCTGCATTAGTGCGCAAATATAAAGGTGCCTACAGTGGCGAGCACGGTGATGGGCTCTGTCGCGGCGAGTGGATCTCCTGGCAATTTGGCCCGAAGATTACTGAAGCACTTGCAGAAATTAAGCATGCGTTTGATCCAAATGGCTTATTTAATCCCGGCAAGATTGTTGATCCACCTAAGATGGACGATGCAAGTAATTTCCGCTTTCCGCCAAGCTATAAGGTCATCCCGCTACAGCCGGCTTTAGACTGGTCAGCTTGGAACGTACAAAACAATCCCGTCACTGAAGAGACCAGTGCACCCGGTACTGGCGGCGACCCTGCATTGGGCTTAGCTAAAGCAGTAGAGATGTGCAACAACAATGGTCACTGTCGCAAGTTTGATGCGGAAGTGATGTGTCCAAGCTATCGCGTCACTCGTGATGAAAAGCATCTCACCCGTGGTCGCGCTAATACCCTACGTCTTGCACTGTCTAATCAACTGGATATCAAAGATGAAAGCTCACCCCTCGGTAGCGACGCTATTAAAGAAGTGATGGAGCTCTGCGTCAGCTGCAAGGCCTGCCGCAGAGAATGCCCTACTGGCGTTGATATGGCGAAGATGAAGATTGAGTTTTTGTCGGCCTATAAAAAGCGAACTGGTCATACGCTACGCGATCTGGCTGTTGCCTATCTCCCGAAATATGCACCCATCATCAGCAGCATTCCTGGTTTGCCTGCGCTACTCAATCTTCGTAACCACATTGCCCCGATTGCCAAATTACAAGAATGGCTAATGGGGATTTCTGCGCAAAGAAGTCTGCCGACCTGGAAAGCGAAAACATTCTGGAGCGAGAAGAGCGCAATTGCACCCCATCAATTTACACCCACAGAACTCAGTACAGCAGGCGTAAATGGCAATAAGGGCGTTGTACTTTTAGCCGACACCTTTAATGCCTACTTTGAAGATGAAAACTTGCAAGCAGCTCTAGCGGTTCTGAAAGCTGCCGGCTATCGCGTTCATATTCCACAGAAGAGCTTAGATAAGGAAAAAGCAAAATCAGACTCGACGCCCAATACTTGCTCTAAGGAATTTTGTTGTGGTCGCACCTATTTAGCCGCTGGTATGGTGGATAAGGCTAAAGCCAGCTTAGATGAATTAGTAAACCATCTTGCACCATTTGCCGAAAAAGGCATCCCCATCATTGGTCTCGAGCCTTCGTGTCTTTTCACGCTAAAGGATGAAGCTTTGGTCATGGGCTTTGGTGAGCGTGCGGTGACTGTAAGCAAGCACGTGCAACTATTAGAAGAGTTCCTGGCTAGCGAGGCGAAAGGTGGAAAACTCCAGCTTCAACTAAAGCCAGCCTCGCGCCCAGTGCTATTTCATGGGCATTGTCATCAAAAATCATTTGCTGCTGTTACACCAGCAATGGAGCTGCTGAAGTTAATTCCTAATGCAGAGCCTAAACTCATTGAGTCATCTTGTTGCGGTATGGCAGGCAGCTTTGGTTATGAAGCTGAGCATATCGAAGTATCAAAGCAGATGGCAGAAGTCAGCCTCTTACCTGCGATACGGAAAGCGCCTGATAGCTGGGTAGTTGCAGATGGGACTAGTTGCCGCCATCAGATTGCCGATGGTACGAAAAGAGATGCAGTCCACATTGCCAAAATATTGGCTGCCCATCTCTAAATCCATTTACTAAGTTAGTGAGCTAATTGACTTAGCGCATTACGCCGTAAGCAAGCATCAAGAGCGTTCCAGTCAATAAGGCTGGAACGAGACGGCGTGTTGGTTTAGAAACCATCACGCCAAGACTAAGAACGCAAATCAGAATTCGAATCCATACAGGAACAGTAGCTAAGAGACCAATCGGCATCAAAACCATTCTGACCACGAGAGCTGCGACCATTGCATAAGTTACAGCTGCAAGCCAGCGGAAGATTTCACTCTCTTGGTTAATTTTTTTGGCGAGTAAAACACCAATTGCGCGGCAAAAGTATGTCCCAAGCGTGGCGCCGGCCAAGGCAATCCACAAACCCCAGCCTTGAAGAGCGGTATTCATTAACCGATTACCCCCGCCTTCTTACGCAATACTTTTCGATCAAACAGGTAGGCAGCCGTTCCCGCCACTAATCCGGTGGTGAGCAAGCTCGTATCTCGGTCTAAGATAAAGAAAAAAGGTCCGAGTACAAATCCCAAACCAATCGCAATACGATTAATCCAAACTTTTACCTCAGTAAACGTCAGCAAAAAGAATAAGGGATTAATAAAAACGAGACCCAGCGTAATTGCTGGCGGTACCATCCCCGCCAAGTAGTAACCCAAAATAGTGCCAGGCACTGAAATCAGCCAGCAGAGTAAACCAAGACCGATGAAATAACTCAAGCGATGCTTTGCTTCAATAGTCTGAAACTCCCGCATCGAAATCGCCCATGCCGTCATTGCCAATAAATGGACCGAAGCATAGAGACTATGATTGCGATCTTTTTCATGGAACTGCGGAAAGAGTGTCACCGTCATAGTGATAAAACGCGTGGAAGTTAAGGTCACTGCCAACGCTATGGCAAGGACCGAGGATCCTGTGATCGCCATTTCGAGCAAAACAACTTGGCCAGGCAAAGCAAACATCAGGAAACTCGTGGCGCCTGTAAACCAGACATCCATGCCATTGGTTTTACCCATCGCCCCAAATCCAACCATACCTGCAAATAAGACCATCGCGGGAGCACCTGCAGCGTCCCGAATCCCAGTCCAAAAGGCATCACTACGGCTCTTAAAACGCTGAGCTGCCGAACCCTCTAGCGCGATTTCGCTAGGGTCAATATAGGGTTGATTGGCTGGTGACATTCAACGATTGTAAGTGAGATAAGAGCAAGATTTGCAAAGCAGGCTTAGGAGTCTAGCGCCCATTCAATATGCTCTACCACCATCGCATCGGATGTAGGTAAGGCATTACGTAAAACCTCTCGCAGTTCGTCTTTATCCACCTCAGAGACAGCCTCATCAGCTAGGGCGTTACCCATCGCTACTGCCAAATTTCTGCGCCAGCGCTGATAGCCAATACGGCGAATGGCACTGCCCTCATGGCGTTTCTCAAATTCATCCTCAGTCCAAGACCAAAGCTGCAAAAGACTAGCTCTGCCCAGGCCATGACGCTCAGCAAAATCTGGCAAGGCAGTTCGTTGTGCAAATTTATTCCATGGGCAAATAAGTTGGCAATCATCGCAGCCGTAAACACGGTTGCCCATCGCCCTTCGAAACTCCACTGGAATAGCATCTGGGTTTTCAATCGTCAAATAAGAAATGCAACGTCGTGCATCCAATTGGTATGGCGCCGTAATGGCTTGGGTTGGACATATGTCAATACAAGATTGACAAGTACCACAATGCGACTCTTCTTCTTGGTCAATTGGCAGCGGGACATCAACTAAGATTTCACCCAAAAAGAAAGTTGATCCCAATTCACGATTGAGTAGCAGTGTATGTTTACCTCGCCAACCTAAGCCCGCCTTACGAGCTAACTCGACCTCCATCAATGGCGCTGAATCTGTAAAGACGCGATAACCAAATGATCCGATTTGCTTTTCAATCAGTTGCGCAAACTCTTGCAAACGATTGCGCATGACCTTGTGATAATCACGCCCACGGGCATACATGGATACCACTGCATGAGTTGGCTCTGCTAATCGTTGCCACTCCTGGTCAAAATCAATTTCGGGAGATAAGTAATTCATGGTCACGCAAATTACCCTGACAGCTCCCGGAACTAGCAAGCCGGGATCCGAGCGCAATTGAGCATGCCTAGCCATGTACTCCATTTGGCCATGCCGACCCTCTGCCAACCACTGATTTAGGCGCTCACTAGCATCACCTAAATGGGTATCCGTAATGCGCAAACCATCGAAGCCTAATTGACGAGACTGCTCATCCAGCCATTCGCGAAGATTGATCTGGTCAGCAGAGTTCGGCATTTGGGAAGAAGTCATTAGGAATACAGTATGTCGCTTAATAATTGAATAAACTAGGCAAATGGCTCAGAATTCATTTACTCAACATTGTAGGCAAGAAGCAGATACAGCCGCTTTGGCGCAAAAACTTGCCCTCAGCCTCAGCCATCTTTTTCAAGCAAATCCATCTACTCACCTCAATATCTCCCTAGAGGGTGATCTTGGGGCTGGTAAGACTGCCTTTGCACGTCACCTGATACAAGCCCTAGGATATGAAGGTCGAGTGAAGAGCCCCACCTACACCTTATGCGAGCCCTACCCTATTTACATTAAGGATGGCAATCCATCTAATGCTGCAAGCATTACAGCCCATCACTTTGATCTCTATCGCATGAGAGATCCTCTCGAGTGGCAAGAGGCAGGCTTTGCAGAACACTTTGATGAGCCTGGATTTTGCTTAGTAGAGTGGCCAGAAAAAGCAGAGGGCACCCTACCCGCTTTTGATGTAGCAATTCATCTCATGGCTGGTGGCGATGAACACTCTAGAGACATTAGTCTCCAAGCGAATTCCAGCCAGGGAATAGCTGTTCTAGAAAAAATGCATGCGCAATAGGAATGAGTAATTTGCCCATCAACCCCTCCAGAAGAACGCACCTCAAAACCTCCGCAAAGATGTTGGGTTTTATCCTCTTCTTCAGCGAGGCCGAGATTGCTTGGGGCGCCAAGATCTTAGGCGTGCGTATATGGCCTGCAGAAGATTACACACGCATCACCCTCGAGTCCGATAAAGCATTGCCCATTACGCAACAATTACTCACCAATCCCGATCGCTTGGTAGTCGATGTTCAAGGCATGGAATTGAATTCCACTCTGAAGGACTTGGTTGCTAAAGTCAAACCCAATGATCCTTACATTTCACAAATCCGCGTGGGGCAATTTCAACCTGGTATGGTGCGCTTGGTCTTCGACCTAAAGGAGCCCGTTAAACCCCAGCTTTTCACGCTAGATCCAATTGCCGAATACCAATACCGCATGGTGCTCGATCTCTATCCATCAACACCACCAGACCCCTTGATGGAATTAGTGAAAAGCAGCGCTCGCAAAGAAAGCGCGTTAGAAAAATCGAATGAAGAAATCGATTTGATTGCACAGTTTGCAAGCAAGAAAGAGAAAGATGCTCCGAGGGCGCCAGTAGCCCAAGCAATTCCAGATGTAAAGCAGTCTGCTGCCCCAGCAAAACACAAGCGCCTCATTACCATCGCAATCGATGCAGGGCACGGTGGCGAAGATCCAGGTGCCATTGGCGCCATGGGATCCAAGGAAAAACACGTTGTTCTCTCTATCGCTAAACGCTTACGTGACAAGATTGAGAACGATCCTTATATGCGTCCATTTTTGACTCGAGATGGCGACTACTTCGTTCCACTGCATACGCGCGTCCAAAAAGCACGGCGTGTGGAGGCAGATTTATTTGTCTCCATTCATGCGGATGCATTCATCGAACCAAGGGCAAAAGGCGCTTCAGTTTTTGCCTTATCCCAAATGGGTGCCAGCAGTACTACAGCACGCTGGATGGCTAATAAAGAAAATGCTTCCGATCTTATCGGCGGCATCAATATCAAGACGCAAGACAAACAGCTTGCTAACTTATTGCTAGATATGTCGACCACTGCCCAGATCAAAGACTCGCTTCAAGTAGGTACGTCGATACTGAAACAAATTAGTGGGTTTGCACCCCTACATAAAGCCAAAGTTGAGCAAGCTAGTTTTGCCGTTCTCAGGGCACCAGATATTCCATCCATCTTGGTAGAAACCGCCTTTATCAGCAATCCACAGGAAGAAGCTCGCCTCAATGATGATGCCTACCAGGATCGTATTGCGGAGGCGATTTTGAGAGGAATTAAGGACTATTTCTCAAAAAATCCACCGGTTGCCAGAAGGGCAAACGCGTAGCACTCTTGTAACTACAAGGCGTAGAGGCAAAACCCAGCAAACCGAGGGAGACAAACCAAGTTCTTGCTATAATTTCTGTCTTACTGGGTCGGTAGCTCAGTCGGTAGAGCAGCGGACTTTTAATCCGTTGGTCGCGAGTTCGAATCTCGCCCGACCCACCATATTAAGTAGTGACGTGTGATTAGCGTCGACAAATACTCACCAACAGTCCGTTGGTATTGAATTTGGAGAACTAATCATGAACACCAGCAATACTGTAGTAAGCCCCCTGATTAGGGGCGAGGCATTCAGCCTATCAGCACTCGCTGATTCATTTATGGCCTGCTATCAAGGTCGCGACCCCTCATTTGGCAATAGATTGTCTTTTATCGTCCAGCAACTGGGCCATAAAGTCGCATCCGATATTGACGCTGATGATGTCGATGACTTTCTTGATGCCCTGCGCGCCCGCGGCAAACTATTTAATTGTGGTGGCAATAAGAGAGGCGGTGAAATTATTGCTACTCATAAACCACTTGCTGCTGCAACTATCAATCGATATCGTTGCACACTGCAATCGATACTCTCTTGGGCGCGTCGCAAACGCCTCATGCCAAAGACTTGGACAAACCCTGTAGCTGAAACGCAGCGCATGCCAGAAGATAATGCACGCTCACGCTACCTTTCCGAATCTGAATATGAAAGGCTTCTGAAAACCTCTCGCGTATCGTCATGGCCAAAGCTAACTCTGCTCATCATGCTTGCTGTGACCACAGGAGCCCGGCGCGGCACCCTCATGAGCCTTCAATGGAAAGATGTTGACCTGGATGAGGGGCGCGCCTTTTGCGCTAGAACTAAGAATGGTGAACCCTTTGTTTTGGTTCTCATGCCAGATGTATTACAAGAATTAAAAAGGTTCTCTGGCAAATCAAAACCAGAAGATTTAGTATTTTGTGGAAAGTACCCAACTAAACCTATGAACTTTAATAAGACCTGGGAGGCTGCCTTGGCAGACGCACAAATCGAAGGGGTGGTTTTCCATACGCTGCGTCATACACATGCCTCCTGGCTAGCAAGGCGGGGTGCACCCCTATTGGCAATAGCTGATAGCTTGGGGCATAAATCTCTGGCGATGACAAAACGCTATTCGCATTTATGCGTTGATTCCAGGGCCGAAATGCTTAATAAAATATTTTCATCTCATGGAGCGTTGTGATGAGTAAATCTATTAAAAAGAATTTTGGGTTTACCCAAAAACCTACCGTAGGCAAAGCCCCAACAACAGAGGAAAAGAAGCTTAGATTTGTCAATGGCATTCTTAACGCCACCAATCTCTCAGTAAAATCAAGATTAAATCTGCTGGGATCTCTTGAGGGCACAGTAAACGATGCTCAATTACTGAGAATGTTCGCCTCCAATAAAGCTAGTGAGAACGCTAGTAACGCAGGAAGTGCGAAGGGGAAAGGCAAGCTTGAGGCTTTAATAAAATTCTATGAGAAAAATCCTAGTCTGCACTCGATCAAATCTTCCAGCAAGGTGGGAAGGGAAATAATGAAGCTGGTCGACGAAGATAGAAGAGTTGCTGAAAATAGATTCGGAAAAGAAAGAACCATTGCACAGAAGATCCGAGATTACCGGGAATCAAAAAAATAATTTGAAATAGTTTACCGTTTACTAAGAATAACGGTTTTAAATCAACAACTTACACGTTGTAACACCATAAATTCTCATCCATAGTTAAGTGGTCGCGCACTAATCACGCGCCACTACTTAACTTTGGAGAGAATTACATGAATTACACAAATGAATTACCAAAAAATCTGGAGTCCTTTAAGGATTTCTTAGACTCCCCTGAAGGTCACCGATTATTTAAAAACAAATACTCCGGCGATTGGTTTATCCGCACCCATTCACAAGAATTAATCGAAGCGGGTGTACTCGTCAAGCTGCTTGGGAAATTTCACATAGTCCAACCGGACTTTGTTCCTACGCTAATTCAACTATTGCAAGAAAAAACTCGCCGCGCATCGAGCAATCGATTACACGGTGTTAGATCTTGCGCATTAACAACATCAAATTAAAGAAAGTTACTATGAATACAACCTCTAGCCCAGAATTAAAAAAAGGGAATCCATCATGGTTGGACCAATTACGTCTCCCTGATAACTACACAAACACCATTGGTGGTGTAAAGCTCCCAACAAAACCATCATTCGGTAAATTAAATAAACACCGTTTCTCAAGAGTCCATCCGGACCCAAGCTATCAAGTGCCCGTACTGATAGTCGAGGATAAAGACAGTGGTGAGACTTACATTGCAACGCATGCCGTAGCAGGTTATTTGGGTAAAGCGGCAATACCAAAACTGCTTCGATTGGCGGTCGATAACGCTGGAGTTCCTAAAATTGTTGCCCAGCCAATACCGGACCTAAGCGGACGTCCAAATTTGTGGAATGTCACTTGTATTCAAGCAATCCAGATCGCTGAAGTCGAGTGGGTGCGTATCGAGTCCGATATGAACGCGCAGCAATACACAATCATTAAGGCAGCAAATAACCTAGGTGATCCTCAGTGGCCAGATCAAACAATGCCTGAGCTTATTCAAGCAGTGTTCTTAAATAATGTCATCTCCAGCCCAGATCATCCATATATTAAGCAATTAGAGGGTAGGGTTTGATATGGGACTCAATAACCTATCAGACCATGAATTTATCCTCATCGACTTTGAATTCAGGCAATCAGAAGGCAGGGATGGTAACCCGATTGAAGTCATTTGCATGGTTTCCTACAACACTAGTACAGGTGTATATAAGCGTATCTGGGCTGATGAACTCTATGCAATGGAGGATCATCCTTTCAGGGAAAATCCAAAGGCAATTTTGGTAGCTTTTTATGCCAGCGCTGAAATGGGTTGTTACGATGCGCTGGGCTGGTCATGGCCAGACTACATTCTTGATCTGTATACCGAGTTTAGAAACCTTACTAATGGCACCACCCTTCCATTTGGTCGCTCACTATTGGGCGCGCTACAGTTCTTTGGACTTCCCGCCATTGAAAGTGGTCATAAAACAGAGATGCGCGATCTTGCGCTCCGAGGTGGTCCATTCATTGAGCTTGAAAAGCAACAACTTATTGAATACTGCCAAAGCGACGTAGATTCTCTAAAGAATCTTTTAGATGCCATGGCCCCGCTATTAGATTTACCAAGAGCACTATTACGAGGACGCTACAACATTGCATTAGCAATCATGGAGTCTACTGGTGTGCCAATTGATTTTGAGCTGTATCAAGACCTTTGCGTACATTGGGATGCAATCAAAGCTAAGCTAATTGAAGATATTGACCAAGATTATGGCGTTTACGTTAATGGGGGCTTCAAAGAATCATTATTTGAAGAATATTTAAAGGCGCAGAAAATGCGCTGGCCTAGATTAGCAAGTGGAAGACTAGCCTTAGATGATGAAACATTCAAAACCATGGCTAAAACCTTTCCCATCCTGGCGCCACTTCGCAACTTACGCGACAGCCTTGGGAAAATGCGACTCAATGCGTTACAAGTTGGACTAGATGGTCGAAATCGCTGTCTACTATCGCCCTTTAGCTCTATTACTGGTCGCAACCAGCCATCAACTACGAAATTTGTATTTGGATTAAGCAAATGGGCTCGCGGGTTAATTCAGCCCAAGCCAGGACTACCCATCGCATATATAGATTGGTCTCAACAAGAATTTGGCATCGCTGCAGCGCTATCAAATGATGAGAATATGAAAGCTGCTTATTTGAGCGGCGACCCCTACCTCGCTTTCGCAAAGCAAGCAGGAGCAGTACCGCAGGATGCCACCAAGAAATCCCATGCTGCTGAACGCGAGCAATATAAGCAATGCGTCTTAGCGACCCAATATGGCATGGGTGCTGATGCCTTGGCACTACGGATTAAGCAACCCAAGATCCGCGCCAAGCAGCTGCTCGATATTCATCGCCGTGTTTATAGCAAGTTTTGGGACTGGTCGGATAATTTTTATAACCATACTGTAAGCGCGAATAGAGTGACTACCTTATATGGTTGGAATCTTAATGTTCAATCAGATTTAAACCCACGCAGTCTTCGCAATTTCCCCATGCAGGCTAATGCTTCTGAGTTATTACGCATTGCATGTATTTTGATGGTGGAAAACGACATCACTTTGTGCGCGCCTGTGCATGATGCAGTTCTAATTCAAGCCCCAGATGAGCTGATTGAAGAGCATGTAGCTATTGCACAAACCTGCATGAGTTTAGCCAGTCAAAAAATGCTATCAGGATTTGCGCTATCAAGTGATGCGGCAATCTTGCGCTATCCCCAGAGATTTCTCGAAGATGGCGCATCAGAGTTTTGGGAGAAGGTGATGCAAATCCTTCAAATCATACAGCGCGAGGAGTTAGCAAGTTAACACCCTCTTGTTAACTAACTTAACACCCGTCCAATCTATTTATCTTTTATTTAAAACTATATATGCAAACAAAATTACATTTATTCACAAAAGGTCCAATACCTTATTGTTGGAGTTATAGAGCCAACCAGCTTGGCGCAGCTACTGGGGTCATTGCCCAATGTCTTTGGTTTTATGTCGGAATCAATAGCTCATATACCTTTAAGTTAGATGGCAACATTGATCTACTTTCAGGGATTACAAGGCAATCAAGGCAGAAATGCTTAAAGCGCTTACATGATGCGGGGTTAATTAAATTGGCCCTGCTAAAGGGCGCATATCCCATCGTCACCATTCTTGATGCTGGGCAGGCAGGTAGACGCAACCAACCCCCAACACCAACGGCTTTAGAAACTAAAACATTTGACGCTTTAGCCAAAGCAGGCGCAGGGCCAAATTTACGCGAGACCAACTTTCAAAAACAAGGGTATTCACATGAAAAACAAACAGCATTTAACTTCAGTTAATCAAGAGCCGGACCCAGAGGATGTATTACAAAGAATTCCACTAGCGCGTTGGATAAAGGACCCTCAAACTTGGGACAAATACACTTTTATCAACGAAGCATCTCAGTATCTATGGGATGCATACGGAAGCAGCACAGAACAGGACAAACACGCCTTAGCAATGCTCGCGGAGGTTTTAGAGACTTTCGTCACCTGCTGCAAGGAAATCGCTGCTAACGGGCTTGTAGTGACCCACCATAATGGTGTCACTGGCAAGAATCATCATGTCGATATTAGGGATAAGGCTATTACAAAAGCAGTCTTGTTGATGAATGAGCTAGGACTGACGCCAAAGAGCAGATTTCCGCTCAAACCAAAGCCAAACCCTGAATTTGAGAGATTTATGCGGGGACCTCTTGGATGGAGCAAGGAATCTAAAGAACCTTTTGACCTAGATAGCGTGCTTAGTAAGAAGTAACCTTGTGATCTTCATTAACCAACGGACCAACGATCCGTTGGTCTATTTGGAATTACGGATAACCAAACCGTTGGTAGCGGGAATGACTTAAATAAAAAACTCACTGCCACCCCAGGGGGCATTAATCCGGTTGGGGGGGGTGTCTTTTTCTAAATAGGTGGCCATATAAATGGTTTAGAAAATTTCAACTTCATTCCCTGATCGTTGCTGAAGTTTGTATATAGTTCAAAGAAGCTAGTGGAGTGTTTTTATCCTCTGTTAATACGTAGGTCCCTGGTTCGAGCCCAGGTCGGGGAGCCAAATTAGTAAGCTCCTAGAGCAATCTAGGGCTTATTTTATCAATATCACCTAGCAGGCAATAGGCTCAATCTGATCGACGGATGGGTGATCCGACGAACATTAAGTGACTGCTAACGACCCTTAGCCGCCACTTAAGCAATTCTCAGGTTACTCATTGACCCTGCCTAGATTCCTCAATGGTTTGCCCGTCT
>ERZ1034365.728-NODE-728-length-17860-cov-7.143339_pt1 | contig 17860 bp, 13 predicted proteins | sample MGYA00520615_ERZ1034365 | MGnify/ENA primary metagenome ERZ1034365 (study PRJEB33736, sample SAMEA104284505) | Azolla filiculoides | biome: Urban; feature: Water surface; material: Ditch water | place: Netherlands | collected 2015-10-28 | depth 0-0.1 m ... | reverse complement strand
AGGGTCGCCAGGCACAGGTGACCGGTTTGCGAGTAGGAGATGGCCGCCTGCATGGTGTCCTTGTCGCGGATTTCGCCAATCAGGATGCAGTCCGGCGCCTGGCGCATGGCGTTCTTCAGGGCAGACTGCCAGTCCACCGTGTCCATGCCGATTTCGCGCTGGTTGACGATGGATTTCTTGTGCTTGAAGAGGAATTCGATCGGGTCTTCAACGGTCAGGATATGGCCCGAGCGGTTGGCGTTGCGGTGATCGAGCATCGAGGCGATGGTCGTCGACTTGCCCGATCCGGTGGCGCCGACGATCAGGATCAGTCCGCGCTTTTCCATGATCAGTTCGCCCAGGATGTTGGGCAGCCCGAGGCCGTCCAGCGCGGGAATGTTGCCGAGGATGAAGCGGATGACGATGCTCGTCGAACCGCGCTGGCGGAAGATGTTCACCCGGAAATTGCCGACATTCGGCACACCGAAGGAGAGATTCATCTCCCAGTTGGCCTCGAAGGTCTTGATCTGATCGGGCGACATCAGTTCGTAGGCGATCTTCTCGATCATGTCCGGCAGCATGACCTGCTGGTTGACCGGGAGCGTGTTGCCATGGATCTTGATGTGGATAGGCGCGCCTGCGGAAATGAAAATATCCGAGGCCTGCTTTTCGGCCATCAACTGGAACAGTTTGTCGAGAATCATGACAAGACCTTCGTGAGGTGGTTTGACTTACGGGCGCAGCAACTCGTTGATGCTGGTCTTCGAGCGGGTTTGCGCGTCGACCTTCTTGACGATGATGGCGGCATACAGGCTATAGGCGCCGTTGGCCTTGGGCAAGGTGCCGCTGATCACGACCGAGCCCGGCGGCACGCGGCCGTAGGTCACTTCGCCAGTTTCGCGGTCGTAGATCGGCGTGCTCTGGCCGATGTAGACGCCCATCGACAGCACGGAGTTTTCGCCGATGATGACGCCTTCGACGACTTCGGAACGGGCGCCGATGAAGCAGTTGTCTTCGATGATGGTCGGGTTGGCCTGGAGCGGCTCAAGGACGCCGCCGATGCCGACGCCGCCGGAGAGGTGAACGTTCTTGCCAATCTGTGCGCAGGAACCGACGGTAACCCAGGTGTCGACCATGGTGGCTTCATCGACATAGGCGCCGATGTTCACGAAGGAGGGCATGAGCACGGCATTCTTGGCGACGTAGGAGCCCTTGCGCACGATGGTGCCCGGGACCACACGGAAGCCACCCTGACGGAATTGTTCTTCGGTCCAGCCCTGGAACTTGGTGTCGACCTTGTCGTAAAAACGCACGTCGCCGGATTCCTGGACGCGGTTGTCGCGGACGCGGAAAGAAAGCAGCACGGCCTTCTTGACCCACTGGTGGGTGACCCAGTCACCGTTGATCTTTTCCGCGACGCGCAGGGCGCCGGAGTCGAGCATGCCGACGACCTGGTTGATGGCAGCCACGGTATCGACCGGGGATTGCGGCGACAGTTCGGTGCGCTTTTCCCAGAGTTCTTCGATGATGGCTTGGAGGGGATGGCTCATGGATGTTCTCTCTGTTTACAGTTGTTGTGTGAATTGACGAATACGGTTGGCGGCGTCCAGGCACTCGTCCAGCGAGGCCACCAGCGCGATGCGAATGAAATTGGCGCCCGGATTGACGCCGCGAACTTCGCGCGCCAGGAAGCTGCCGGGCAGGACCACGACATTATAGTGTTCGAGCAGGCCGCGGGCGAACTCGGTGTCGGTGATCGGGGCGAGTTTGTCTACCTTCGCCCACAGGTAGAAGCTGGCGTCTGGCATGCGGGTGTCGAGCACCTCGCCAATCAGCGGCGTGCAGGCGGCGAACTTGTCGCGGTACTGGTTGCGGTTGTCGAGCACGTGCGCCTCGTCGTTCCAGGCGGCGATCGATGCCGTTTGCACCGGGGGCGCCATGGCACAGCCGTGGTAGGTGCGATAGAGCAAAAATTTCTTGATGATCGTCGCGTCGCCGGCCGCGAAGCCGGAGCGCATGCCCGGCACGTTGGAGCGTTTGGACAGGCTGGACAGCATGATGACGCGCGCGTTGGAGCGGCCGAGCAGCTTGGCCGCCTGCAGGCCGCCGATGGGCGGGTTGCCTTCGTCGAAGTAGATTTCCGAATAGCACTCGTCGGAAGCGATGACGAAACCGTATTTGTCGGAGAGGTCGAATAGCGTCTTCCAGTCGGCCAGCGACAAGACCTTGCCGGTCGGATTGCCCGGCGAGCAGACGTAGAAGAGCTGGACGCGCGCCCATTCCTCGTCGCTCAGGCTGCTGTAATCGAAAGCGAAATCGTTGTCCGGCAGGTTGTTGAGGAAGCGCGGTTCAGCCCCGGAGAGGTAGGCCGCACCTTCGTAGATCTGGTAGAACGGATTCGGGCTGACGACCAGCGGCACATAGCCCCGGCTGGAATCGATGACTGTTTGCGCCAGTGAGAAGAGGGCCTCGCGGGAACCATTGACCGGCAGGATTTCCGTTTCCGCATCCAGTGCCAGATCGTAGCGACGCTGGCACCAGGCGGCAATGGCCTGACGCAGCGCCGGCACACCCTGGGTCGTCGGATAGTTGGCCAGACCTTTCAGGCCCTTGGCCAGCGCATCGATGATGAAAGGCGGCGTCGGGTGCTGCGGCTCGCCGATGGAGAGTTTGATCTCCTTGTACTGCGGATTGGGCGTGACGCCGGCAAACAGGGCGCGCAGCTTTTCGAAGGGGTAGGGCTGGAGTTGGGCGAGATGCGGATTCACGGCTGGCGTCGATTGGGTGTAAAAATGCGGATTATCCCTGAAAACGATAGCGCTGCCTTGTGAACAAACGCGGAACCCCCCTGCTGATTTTTCTCACTGCCTTGCTGGCTGCTTGCGCCATCGGCTATCAGGCCCGTGGCAGCCTGAGCGACGTACCCGGCGAGATGCGCGGCAAGGGCTATCCCGGCAATGCGAGTGGTGGCGGGCGGTTTGCGCTGGCTGATCGCGAGGGTCGCCTGAGTTGCGACGGGCAACTGAGACCGCCGGACGTATCGCCAACACCCGGCAGTTGCGCTGGGGAAGCCGGTGACGGCATCGTTCGCTGCAGCGATGGCCGGGAATTTCCGGTGCGCTGGTCTGCGCTGTCCTGCCGCTCCTTTGCAGGCAGCGGCGTGGACAAATCGGGAAACCGGCTGGATTTTCGGGTCGAACGTCGGCAATAGCCGCCGAATCAGACCTGGCTCAACAGTTCCTGCTTTTTGCTATGGAATTCCTGATCGGTCAGGATGCCCTTTTGGTGCAGGGCCGCCAGGCGCTCAATCTTGGCGAAGACGTCGTCCTGAGGAGCGGGGTTGTATTGAGGCTGCTGGACAAAATTCTGCGGTGCCGGGGCGCTGAAGTTCTGCTGTGGCTGGGCGTAGCCGCCACCGCTGACGACAGGCAGGCTGCTCACGCCGAAGGTGCCGTACTGGCTGGAGAAGGTCAGCGAGTCATTGCCGCCCTGTTGCTGGGAAACCCCGCCAATCTGATTGTCCAGCGTGTCGTATACGGTGGTCTGGCCATCGATTTCCAGGGCCAGCCGGCGCGAACCCGGAAAGACTGCGTAGCGGATATTATTCTGGCCGCCGCTTGACGACGGCGCGCCAAGATCACCCGGCCACCACTGGCCTGCTGCCGCCGGCGAAACAAAGAGATTGCCGCCGGAGGACTGGAATTGCGATTGCGCCGGCTGGAAATAGCCGGGCTGATTCATCAACTGATTGGAAATTTCGACGCACAGGCCATCGACCTTGGCCTTCAGGCCGTAGTTGAACATGTCGCCGACCATGGTCATGCCGCCCTGCATCCACTGGCCGGAACCGCCCATCTCGGGGTGGCTGAACTGGGCCATGGTGCCATTGCCGTTCATCACGGCATAAATCATGGTGATGGCGGCATCGTTGCTGATGCCATAGCGGCTGGATAAATTCTGAATGAACTGCTGACCATCTGGGGTGAATTGCTGCATGGCTGCTCCACGAAGTTGAAAGGGGAACCGGAGTAGGCCGTGCGTCGAAAAGCAAAGGCTTGGTCAGGAATGCATCACCGGGTCGTCCCATGATGCGGCCCATATTTTACCGGCAGATGATCAAAACGAGGTCAAACGATTTTGACTTCAGGTGTCACCGGTTGTTCCGGACTGTTCGGCGGTGCGCGCTTCCGTCAGTTTCTGGACAATCAGGCTGCCGATCATGTCGCCCTCGACATTGACCGCTGTCCGAACGGTGTCGAGGATGCGGTCGATGGGGAGCAGGATGGCGATGGCGGCGGTGGGCAGGCCGACCGATTCGAGGACGAGCACCATGCTCAGCATGCCGACGCTGGGGATGCCGGGGGCGCCGATGGCGCCGAGCATGGCGACGAAGAAGATGATCAGCTGGTGGGCGAGGTCGAGTTCGATGCCGGCCAGGCGGGCGACGAAGAGGGCGGCGGCGGCTTCATAGAGGGCGGTGCCGTCCATGTTGACGGTGGCGCCGAGCGGGACGACGAAATTGGCAATGTCCTTTTTGACGTGCAAATGCTGCTCGGTGCAGCGCAGCGTGACGGGCAGCGTGGCGGCGCTTGAACTGGTGGCGAAGGCAGTGATCAGTGCTTCTTTCGATCCCTTCCAGAAGCGCAGTGGCGACATGCGGGTGACCAGCCAGAGAAGCAGCGGCAGAATGATGATGCCGTGAAACAGCGTGGTGCCGGTGACGACGGCAATGAAATGGGCGAGGCTGGTGAGCAGCGCTGCATTCTGCGTGGCGACCAGTTGCAGGAGCAGGGCGGCCAGACCAAAGGGGGCGAGGCGCATGATCCAGCCGACGATGAGCAGGCAGAGCTCCTGCAATTCCTGAAGCAGCACACGGATGTTCTTGTAGCGTTCGCCGCCGACGACGAGCGCGATGCCGAGAAACAGCGCAACGATAACGACGGCCAGGATGTCGCCCTGGGCCAGCGCCTTGAAAGGGTTCTGGAAAAGCCCGCGCATAAACTGGGCGAGGTAGTCCGGCAGCGGCATCTGGCGCGCCTGATAGTCGCGGGTGGCATCGGCAAACATCTCGAGGTGCAGGCCTTCGCCGGGCCGGAAAAGGCTGGCGGCGCCGAGACCGAGAATGATCGCGACGGTCATGGATAGCGTGAAAAACCCCAGTGTGGTGATCCAGACCCGGTGCATCTGCTGGTGCTTGCTCAGATTGGCGACGCCACAGACGATAGATGAAAACACCAGCGGCACGAGGACGAGGCGCAACAGGTCGAGAAACAGGTTGCCAAGCATCTTCGCGCCGTACAGCGTGTTGCCGAGGGCAGGCGCCGAGGCTGGCAAGGTGGCGAGCCACAGCCCGCCGGCAATACCGAGCAGGCAGCCGATCAGGATCTGGGAATTGAGCGAGGGACGAGGCATTTTTGGATCGAGGATTTAGGATTTAGGATCGAGGAGCAAGCAGCTAGCCCAGCGCCATGATTTTGAGTTTTTGCAGGGTACTCAATTCTGACCACCAGCGGATGCCGCGTTCCCGAAATTCGCGGCCTTTTTCGCTCTTTACAAGTTGAGAGCATCTTCGTTTTAAGCATCGCGCTGTTAGGATGCTGAGCTTTACTCGTATCGCATTAAATACAAATTAACCACATTTGATATTAGAGGTTATATATTGTTGTTTTGGGCTGAGTAAGGCATCGCCGAGGAGCTGCAATGAAGCAGAAAATACTCATCATTGAAGATCATGAAGGCGTCGCGATTGCCATTGAGCACCAATTGCAGCTAATCGGCAGTTTTCACGTCGACCAGTCAAGAAATGTCGTTCAGGCGCTGAAACGCTTCAGCTCAGCACACAAGCACCCTTACGATGCCGTGCTCTGCGATTACGACCTTGGTGAAAGCACCAACGGTCAGCAGCTTCTTGAATACCTGCGAGCCGAAAAGCGCATTCCTCGTCGCACAGGTTTTATCATGATTACGGCCGAGGCATCTTATAGCAGCGTCGCCAGTGCCGTGGAGCTTGCACCAGATGCCTATCTCCTGAAGCCGTTTACTCAAGCTGGGCTGGCACAGCGTCTCGAATTTGTCCTGGAAAAGCGCAAGGCGCTGAAAGCGGTGTATGGAGCTCTTGATTTGGCATCCCCAGATTTGGCCGCTGCCATTGCTGCTTGCAATGCGCTGGTAGTTGCAGGCGACCGCTTTGCCCTCGAAGCCCTAAAGATCAAGGCAGACTGCCTGATTCGCCAGGAACAATGGGGGGAAGCTGCAAACGTCTACGACAAGATAATTGCCTGGCGCCCAACCCCTTGGGCCGAGGTTGGGCGAGCCCGTACTTTGCGGTTAATGGGCTACCCCGAACTGGCTGAAGAAAAGCTGAAATCAACCCTCAGCAGTTTTCCGCAGTTTGTCGCTGCGTATGATGAAATGGCCTCGCTGGAATCGGATCGGGGCGAAACCGTTCGGGCACAAGAAATTCTCGAACAGGCGCACGCCATTGTTCCATCTAACCGTCGTAGCCGTGCCCTCGGTCTGATGGCACTGGAAAACGGTGACCATGAAAAGGCCAGCCGCTTCCTGAAAATTGTCACCCAGCGCGATCGCCATGGCTTGCTGCGAAGTACAGAAGATTTTTTCGGTTTAGCGAATGCCTTGCGACAGATGAACTGCCACGATCAAGCGATGGAGGTCTTGGACAGCATTACTCAGCACTTCCCCGAAAGTCGCCCGCTGATGGTGCGAAAAATGGCTGCGGAAGCGATCACCCTGGTTGCCGCGAATCGCGGCTTCGATGCCAAAAAACGGGTACGCGACGCACTTGAACTCCTCACCGAACAAATGGCTCCGCAAGCCCAGCTTGAACTGGCTGAAGCCTGCCATCGATGCGGAGAAGTCAAGCGCGGCAACGAAATTTTTATACATGTCGCAGAAAACTGGCAGGAAAATGCAGCAGTTGTCTTGCAAACCAAGGCTGTGATGGCGCGTACTGGTGCTGGCGCGGAAGCAGCCTCGATCATTGACGAATCACTGCGCGAACTTACCAAGACAAATAACGAAGCGGCCCGGCACATGAAGGCAGGCCATTTTGATGATGCAGTAAACGACATGCAGAAGGTTGCCAAACGCCTGCTAAGCCACGCCACCATTCAAGCCAACTACGTCCAGGCCCTCCTGAAATGGGTAGAGCACAATGCGCCGCAGAATTTGATGAGCCTGCCGCAGCACAGCAGACCACGGCAACACTTGGCACTCGCTCGCGAGCACTTGCAACAACTGGCCAAGATCAAGGCGGATCATCCCCGCTTGCCCCCCTTACAGCGCCTGTTGGTCAAACTCACCGGGGAAACGGATATTTTGAAGCCTGCGGCTGACGATCACGCCTCGCTTGACGAGGCATGCACCATGGAGATCGGCGAATGATCGACCTGCGGATTGCCAGTCTCATTCACAACGCCCGCAATCGCTTGATGCCTGTCATCGACAGGCTGCGCCGGGAGGGGCAGCCCGATGCCGCTGCAGAAATTGACCATATCGGCGCCTTGCTCGGCTTGGCCATGACGCTGTTTCGACAAGGGCGGAAAAGCATCGAGGTTTTTCCAGGGGAGGTCGATCTCGATGAGTTTTTCAAGGAACTCGCATCAGAAATCAAGAAGCTTGCACCACTGGGGGCCAGTACCGAATTGCACTCGGACTTGGCTGGCATGCCTTACCCGGTATGGCAGATGGACTACCAGCTAATACAACTGGTTTTGCTTGATGCGCTGATGAATGCGTGGCGCCATGCTCGACATAAGGTCAGCATCAAGATGCAACTAAGCGATGGATATCTCTGCTTCGAGATTCGCGACGATGGCGATGGCTTTCCTGCCGAATGGCTCGCTGAAAATTGCACGGTCGAGAAAAAATCAGTCGGTACTGGCGTAGGCTTGACGATCGCCCGCCAGGTTGCCGCGCAACATCTTATTCAGGGGCGCCATGGTCGTATCGAACTTGAAAATTGTGCTGGGGCGGTTTTCAGGCTATTGCTGCCCTAACGATCTTGGTGATTGGCTTAGACCGTGAATTTCGAAACTTCATTTTGCAAGTCATTGGCGACCACTTCTAGCATAACCAGTCCGATTTTTCGATAGCTTAGGCTTGGGGCTGAGCCAGCCACATTAGCCAAACAGCCTGATCTTAAGCTTTTCCAGAAAATTCAGTTCTCCCCACCATACCAGACCCTTTTCCCGGAACTCGCGACCTTTTTCTGTCAAATTCAGTTTGATAGCGCCGAATTCGGTTTTGCCAACTTCGGCGATGAAGCCGGATTCCATGAGGAAGCTCGCGATGGCGGGCTGGACTTGCTGTCCGGAGAGTGTCCAACGGGAACCGTAACCATCGTCGTCGCCGCTAAGCATCAGGATGTGCTCGAAAGGACCCATCAGGCGAAGCACCTGCAGGGTTTCAGCGCGTTGCGGGATGGTGTTGGAGTGCATGATCCTGCCCACCGAATCAATAGGAAATACGACCCGGATTGGCCGCCCAGCGTTCCAGCGGTTCGAGCGACCCGGCCAGCGGGTGGTGTTCCATGACGATGCGGCGGGCCGAGAAGTGGCAGTTCAGTTCGCTGTACAACTCGTCGTCGCAAAAGCCGATGGCCGAGGCTTCGGCCCGGCTGTTGGCGAAGACGATGCGTTCGATGCGCGCCCAATAGGCGGCTGACAGGCACATCGGGCAGGGTTCGCTCGAGGTGTAGAGGGTGCAGCCGGTCAGGTGAAAGTGGTTTTGTCCGGCGCAGGCAGTCCGGATGGCGGCGATTTCGGCGTGGGCGGTCGGGTCGTGGCTGGCAACGACGCCGTTCCAGCCTTCGGCGATGATCTTGCCGTCGCGCACGATGACGGCGCCGAACGGGCCGCCGGCGCCACTTTCGCTGCCTTGCCGGGCCAGTTCGATGGTGCGGGCGAGAAACAGGTCATCCTGGTTCATCTGGGCGATCCTTCCTGAGGGCCGGTCGATCAAATAGTCGATGGTATTATACGACCCCCATCATGGCGGGGGGCTTACCCCGCCGGAATCAGGCATGCGTCTCACCAAGCTCAAACTCTCCGGCTTCAAATCCTTCGTCGATCCGACCTCCGTGGCCGTGCCCGGTCAGCTCGTCGGCGTCGTCGGCCCCAATGGCTGCGGCAAATCCAACATCATGGATGCCGTGCGCTGGGTGCTGGGCGAGTCAAAAGCTTCGGAACTGCGCGGCGAGTCGATGATGGACGTCATCTTCAACGGCTCGTCGAACCGCAAGCCGGTCTCGCGCGCTTCAGTCGAACTCATTTTCGAGAACCTGCTTGGCCGGGCGCTGGGCCAGTGGTCGCAATACACCGAACTGTCGGTCAAGCGGACACTGACCCGGCAAGGCCAGTCGGACTACTTCATCAACAACCTCAAAGTCCGGCGCAAGGATATTACCGATCTCTTTCTTGGCACCGGCCTCGGCCCGCGCGCCTACGCCATTATCGGTCAGGGCATGATCTCGCGCATCATCGAGGCGCGTCCGGACGATCTGCGCGTCTTTCTCGAAGAAGCGGCCGGCGTAACCCGCTACAAGGAGCGGCGCAAGGAAACCAACGGGCGTCTGGAAGACACCCGCGAAAACCTGTTGCGTGTCGAGGATATCCGCCTCGAACTCGGCAACCAGATGGAAAAGCTCGAAGCACAGGCCGAGGTGGCGCGCCGCTATCAAGGCTTGAACGAGCAGCTGGTCTTGCGCCAGCAGGTTTTGTGGTTGCTCAAGAAGCGCGAAGCCGAAGCGGAGCGCCAGCGCCTGTCGCTCGATGTCGAACGCGCCGTTACCGAACTGGAAGCGCAAAGCGCCGCCCTGCGTGAAACCGAAGCGCGTGCCGAGGAAACCCGCGAGGCCCATTTCGCCGCTGGCGACGCCCTGCACAATGCGCAGAGCGACATGTATTCGGCCAATGCCGAAGTCGCCCGCCTTGAAGCAGAAATCCGCCATCGCCGCGAATCGCGCAGCCAGCTGGAAGCCCGCCTGACGCAGCTGGAAGACGAGTTGAAACACTGGAGCGAGACGGCCGAAAAGCTGGCCGAAGATCGCCTCAAGTGGGAAGAGTTGCAGGAAATCACCAAGCTGCGCGTCGAGGAAGCCGAGGTGCGCCTGCACGAGCAGATGAACATCGCGCCGCAGGTTGAAGAAGACCACGCCCAGGCGCAGGAAGAACTGCAGCGCCTGAAAACGCGGACGACCAACGGCGAGCAGAAGCTGGAAGTCGAGCTGACCAACAAGGCGCACGCCCAGCGCGCCCTGCAGGCCATCATCCAGCGCCGCGAACGGCTGCGCGAGGAAACCGGCGGCATCAATCCGCCCGACGAACTCGACCTCGCCGAAAAGGAAGAGGAACTGGCCCTGCTGCGCGAGGAACTGGCCGGCGACCAGGATCAGTTGCAGCAATTGCAGCAGGAGTTGCCGCAGGTTGAAGCCCGGCGCAAGGAAGCCCAGGCCGAACTGCAACGCATCGAACGCGAGCTGGCCGCTGGTCAGGCTCGTCGCGCTGCACTCGAACAGATGCAGGCGCGGACGCAACAGAGCGGCAAGTTGCCGGAGTGGTTGCGCCGCCACAATCTCGAAGACGCACCGCCGCTCTGGCAGAAGATTCACGTCGAAGCCGGCTGGGAAGAAGCAGTCGAAGCAGTGCTGCGCGAGCGCCTGAGCGCCATCGCCTGCGACGATCCGGCCAAGCTTGACGCCTGGTTGCACGACCGGCCGGAAGCCCGTCTGGCGCTGGTGCTGGCCGGTAATGCTGTGGTCGCTGCCGGCATGGCTTCCAACTCACTGGCAGCGCGCGTGCGCAGCGAAGATCCGGCGATCCGTGCCGTACTGGCCGACTGGCTGGGATCGGTGCGCACCGTTGAATCGCTGGCCGATGCGTTAGGTCAGCGCGGCGAACTGTCCGATGGCGGCCTGCTCGTGACGCCAGGCGGCGACCTGCTGACCCGCCACAGCATCACCTTCTTCGCGCCGGATCAGGGCGAGCATGGACTGCTCGAACGCCAGCGCGAAATCGAAACGCTGGGCGAGGGCGTTGCACTGGCCGAGGAACAGGCCGAAGCCCTCCGCGAGCAACTGCTCATGGTCGACGAGCAGATCGAGGACAAGCAGGCCGAGATGGGCGAGATCCGCCAATACGTCGCCGACCGCCAGCAGCGCGTGCATGCCGTGCAGATGGAAGTGCTCAAGCTGGCCCAGGCCATCGAGCGTTACAAGGAGCAGAAGGAGCGCCTGACTGAACAATTGGCCGAACTGGCTGAGGAAGAAGAGAGCGAGCGTGAGCGCGACATGTCGGCCGACGAGCGCATCGAGGAAATCCGCGACGGTCTGAGCCGCATCCGGGTGCTGGTCCATGGCGCCCAGTCGCGACTCGATGAATGCGAACGCGCCGTGCGCGCCGAGCGCGAACGCAACGCCGATTTTGACCGGGCCTTGCGCGAAGCGCAGTTTTCGCTGCGCGAAAGTGATGGCAAGTTGCAGGATGTTTTCGCCCAGCAGGCCATCGCCCAGCGTGAACTGAACCGCATCGAAAAGGACCGCGCCCAGTGCGCCGAGCAGGTCGAGGCGGCTCCGCCGGATGTCATGGAGGGGGCCTTGCAGACGGCCCTCGAAGCGCGCCAGGCAGCGGAAAAAATCCTGGCCGAAAAGCGCGATGCGCTGGAAGCGGCGACCAACGCCCTGCGCGGTTTTGAAGAGCAGCGTCTGCGCATCGAGCAGGGCCTCGAACCGCTGCGTGTGCGCATTGGTGATTTGAAGTTGAAGGAACAGGCGGCGGCGCTCAATACCGAACAGTTCGCCCTCCAATTGCTCGAGGCCGGTGCCAACGAAGCGGCGCTCGAACTGGAGTTGGGCAATGCCCGGCCGGCCAGTCTGCAAGGCGAAATCACCCGGCTGAGCAATGCCATTGCCGAACTCGGTGCCGTCAACATGGCGGCCTTGCAGGAACTCGAAACGGCGACCGAGCGCAAAGGCTACCTCGACATGCAGGCGGCCGACCTGACCGAGGCCATGGAAACCCTGGAAAACGCCATTCGCCGCATCGACCGTGAAACGCGGGAGTTGCTGCAAAGCACCTTCGATACGGTGAACGGCCATTTCGGCCGCCTCTTCCCGGAACTGTTCGGTGGTGGCCGGGCCGAGCTGGTGATGACCGGTGACGAAATCCTCGATGCTGGCGTCCAGGTCATCGCCCAGCCACCGGGCAAGAAGAATTCAACGATTCACCTGCTTTCCGGGGGCGAAAAGGCGCTGACGGCGATTGCCCTGGTCTTCTCGATGTTCCAGTTGAACCCGGCGCCGTTCTGCCTGCTCGACGAGGTCGATGCACCGCTCGATGACAGCAATACCGAGCGTTTCTGCACGATGGTGAAGAAAATGTCGGGTGCGACACAGTTCCTTTTCATTTCCCATAATAAAATTGCCATGGAAATGGCCGAACAGCTGGTCGGCGTCACCATGCAGGAGTCAGGGGTTTCGCGCGTGGTCGAAGTGGATATTCAGGAAGCTTTGAAAATGAGGGATGCGGCTTAAATGACCGAGCTTCAATTAGGTTTGATCGGGCTGGGCGCTACGGCGGTGGTTGGCGTCTTCGGCTATAACAAGTGGCAGGAATATCGTCAGCGCAAGCTGGCACAAGCTGTTCTCAAGCCGCATCATGCCGATATCCTGCTGGATCAAGGCGAGAAAGCCGATGTCCCTCCGCTGCCTGTCGAGCGTAGCGAGCCGGAAATCGGGTTTCAGGCGCCGGCACAAATGGACGAGCGTGTCGAACCGGTATTCGTTGATCCACACCCGACGCTGCCTTCGGACGACATGCTGGCCGCAGCGCCCGAAAGTCATGATCTGCCGGAAATGCCGGTTTTCGCGTCAGCACCTGTATCGGTAACTGAGTTGCAGCCTGAATTGCAGCCCATTTCGGTGCCGCATGTCGAGCCGATCCAGCTCGATATGGCGGACGATGCGCCGGAAGTCCCCGCCGGTCCCGTGCCGGCCGAACTGCTTGACCCGCGCCTTGAATTCATTGTGGCCATGGAACTGGTCGAGCCGGTTTCTGCCCGTGATATCGTGCATTCCCAGCGTTCCGTGCTGCTCCGCCTGAGCAAGCCGGTGCATTGGGTCGGTTACAACGAACTGACCCGCGAATGGGTGCGTCTGGCCCCGGACAGCGAACTCAAGCTGCGCCGTCTGCGCATCGGCCTGCAACTGGTCAATCGCCAGGGGCCGCTCGCCGAAAGCGACATGAGCACTTTCATGACCGCCATGCAGGCACTGGCCGACGAACTGATGGCCGTGGCTGACATGCCGTCGTCACGCGTTTTCGATCAGGCTGCCGAAGTAGACCAGTTCTGTGCCGCAGTGGATCTCGAAATCGGCCTCAATCTGGTCAGCCGTGGCAGTGCTTTCTCGGGCACCAAGATACGCGCCCTGGCCGAGGCGGCTGGCATGGTGCTTGGTCTCGGTGGCGTCTTCACGCGCTATGACGACAGCGGCCGCGTCCTGTTCAGTCTGCAGAACTACGAAAGCACGCAGTTCTCGGCCGATGCCCTGCGTACGCTGACGACGCACGGCCTGACTTTCCTGCTCGATGTACCGCGGGTCGATCACGGTGAACGCACCTTCGTCCAGATGACCGAGATCGCCCGGCGCTTCGCCGAGACGCTGCAGGGGGCGCTGGTTGATGACAATCGCCAGCCACTGAGCGAATCGCAACTCGATCACATCCGTCGCGAATTCATCGGCAAGCCACAGGCAACAATGGCCGCTTACGGCCTGACTGCCGGTTCGCCCCAGGCGCTGCGGCTGTTTTCCTGATGGTGGCACCGGTCGTGGCGGTCGAGCGGGCGGCGCAGCTGCGCGCCGAGATCGAGCGCCACAATCACGCCTATTACGTCCTCGACGCGCCGAGTATTCCGGATGCCGAGTATGACCAGCTATTTCGCCAATTGCAGGGTCTGGAAACCGAATATCCCGAGTTGCTGACGGCCGATTCGCCGACCCAGCGCGTCGGTGCTGCACCACTCAAGGAATTCCCGCCGCGCCAGCACGGTGTCCCCATGCTCTCGCTCAACAACGCCTTTGCTTCGGAAGAAGTCGAAGCCTTCGACAAACGCGTCCGCGATGGGCTGGAAACAATTGCCGCCATCGACTATGCCGTCGAGCCGAAATTCGATGGCCTGGCCATCAGCCTGACTTACGAGAATGGTGTCTTCACTCGCGGTGCAACGCGCGGCGACGGCGTGACCGGCGAGGAAGTAACGCCCAACCTGCGTACCTTGCGCGGCATTCCGCTGCGCCTCAAGGGCGAGGGCTGGCCGGCACTGATCGAGATTCGCGGCGAAGTGCTCATGTTCAAGGCCGATTTCGCTGCGCTCAATGCCCGTCAGCGCGAGCGCGGCGACAAGGAGTTTGCCAATCCGCGCAATGCCGCTGCCGGCAGCCTGCGCCAGCTTGATTCGAGGATTACGGCCGCGCGGCCGCTCTCATTTTTTGCCTACGGTGTCGGGGCGGGGGCGGATGCGCTGGCTGCCAAGACCCATGGCGAGATGATGAATCTTCTCGCCGGCTGGGGTTTTCCGGTGGCCGAGGAGCGTCGTGTGGTGCAGGGCGTGCGCGGCCTGCTCGGCTATTTTGTCGAGATCGGTGCCAAACGTCCAGGCCTGCCCTACGACATCGACGGCGTGGTGTACAAGGTCAATCGCCTTGATTGGCAGGCGCGTCTCGGTTTTGTCTCGCGGGCGCCGCGCTTTGCCATTGCCCATAAATTTCCCGCCGAAGAGGCGTTGACCGAGGTCCTCGGTATCGACGTCCAGGTCGGCCGCACCGGCGCCATAACGCCGGTCGCCCGCTTGAAGCCGGTGTTTGTTGGCGGTGTCACGGTGACCAATGCGACCCTGCACAACGAAGACGAGGTTCGCCGCAAGGACGTTCGGGTCGGCGATACGGTCATCGTTCGGCGGGCCGGTGATGTCATTCCCGAAGTGGTCGCCATCGTTTCCGAAAAGCGGCCGATGCGTGACCTGTTCGGTGGTGAGCCGCTGCATCCGCCGTTTGAACTGCCCAAGGCTTGTCCCGAATGCGGATCGGCCGTTGCCCGGGGCGAAGACGAAGCAATCGCCCGCTGTACCGGCGGTCTCTATTGCCCGGCGCAGCGCAAGCAGGCGCTGTGGCATTTTGCTGCACGCCGGGCGATGGATATCGAAGGCCTCGGTGACAAGCTGGTTGATCAACTGGTCGATGCCGGCCTCGTTCATACCCCGGCCGATCTCTATGCCTTGACCATCGAAACACTGGCCGGCCTGGAACGCATGGGCGAAAAGTCGGCACAGAACCTGGTCGCGGCGATTTCCAGCAGTCGGCAGACGACCTTGGGACGTTTCATTTTCGGCCTGGGTATTCGCAATGTCGGCGAAGCCACAGCGCGTGACCTGGCCAAGCACTTTGGCGGTCTCGATGCCTTGCTGGCGGCTGATCTCGCCAGCCTGCAAAACGTGCCCGATGTCGGGCCGGTCGTTGCGGCGAGTATCGCTGCCTTCTTTGGTGAAGCGCATAACCGTGAGGTCATCGATGGTTTGCGCCGGGCCGGCGTCGTCTGGCCGGAAGGCGAACCGCAGGTCGCCGGACCGCAGGTTCTGGCCGGCAAAACCCTGGTGCTGACCGGCACCTTGCCGACGCTCAAGCGCGACGAGGCCAAGGCGATGATTGAGGCAGCCGGTGGCAAGGTGTCTGGGTCGGTCTCGAAGAAAACAGATTACGTGGTAGCCGGCGAAGAAGCCGGCTCCAAGCTGGAAAAAGCGCTGGAACTGGGTGTCCCGGTGATAGATGAGGCAGAATTGCAAAAATTGCTTGAAAAGGGAGTGGAACAATGAAAAAAGTTAGAAAAGCGGTTTTCCCCGTCGCCGGTATGGGTACCCGATTTTTGCCGGCGACCAAGGCCAGTCCCAAGGAAATGCTGCCCATCGTCGACAAGCCCCTGATCCAGTTCGCGGTCGAAGAGGCGGTTGCTGCCGGCATCACCGACATGGTTTTCGTGACCGGCCGTTCGAAGCGCTCTATCGAGGACCATTTCGACAAGGCCTACGAGCTGGAAAGCGAACTCGAAGCGCGCGGCAAGGCCGAGTTGCTCGATTTTGTGCGCAACATGATTCCCAAGAATATCAACTGCATCTATATTCGTCAGGCTGAAGCGCTCGGTCTCGGCCATGCCGTGCTCTGCGCCAAGCCGGTGATCGGCGACGAGCCCTTTGCCGTGATCCTGGCCGATGACTTGCTCGACGGCAAGACGGCGGTCATGAAGCAGATGACCGACACCTATGACTATTACCGCTGCTCGGTACTCGGCGTGCAGGATGTGCCGCGTGCCGATACCAAGAGCTACGGTATCGTCGATGCCCGTCAGGTGGCTGATCGCGTCGAGCAGATCAATGCCATCGTCGAGAAGCCGAAGCCGGAGGATGCGCCGTCTACCCTGGCAGTCGTTGGGCGCTACATCCTGACACCGCGTATTTTCCATCACCTCGAAAACGTCAAGCCGGGAGCGGGTGGGGAAATCCAGCTGACCGACGGCATCGCCTCGCTGCTCGGCGAAGAGCAGGTGCTGGCCTACCGTTACGAAGGGACGCGCTACGATTGCGGTTCCAAGCTGGGCTATCTGCAGGCGACGGTCGTTTTTGGTCAACGCCATCCGGAAGTCGGCGCGGCATTCGATGCCTATCTTAAAAGCCTGGGAGGCTGAATGGACGTCCAAAAAGCGCAGGCCATGCTGGCCAATGCCGAACTGATACACAGCGAGGCTGCCGTGCAGACGGCCGTAGCCGAAGTGGCAGCCGCCATCCGCGAGCGACTGGCCGACAAGTATCCCCTGGTGCTGTGCGTGATGACCGGCGGGGTTGTTTTCTGCGGCCAGTTGCTGACTCAGCTCGATTTTCCGCTCGACTTCGATTATCTGCACGCCACGCGCTACGGTCCGGAGACGCAGGGCGGCAAAATTTCCTGGCGCTCGGCCCCGTGGACTTCGGTCAAGGGACGCTCGGTGCTGGTCGTCGATGACATCCTCGATGAAGGCGTGACGCTCGCTGCCGTCAAGGAAAGCCTGCGCCGCATGGGGGCCGAGGAAGTGCTGACTGCCGTCTTCGCCGACAAGCTCAATGGCAAGAAAAAGCCGATTGAAGCCGATTTTGTCGGTCTCACCGTCCCCGATCGCTTCGTCTTCGGCTTCGGCATGGATGCCGGCGGCGTCTGGCGCAACCTGCCAGCCGTATATGCCATGAAGGACGACGCATGAGTGCTGGAACAGTCGCCGAGTTCATCGGCTACTGGGAAAATGAGGGCCTGGCCTACGTCCGGCGCGGCGATTACGACTGGATGGCGGCATTGGTTCCCGGTCAGCGTGTGCTCGAGATCGGCTGCGGCGTCGGCTTTGCCACGCAGGCTTTGGCCAGGCGTGGTTTGCAGGTGCTCTCCATCGATTCGCTGGCCGAGTGCCTGGACTTGGCGCGGCAACGTGTCGAGTCTGGCGATGTGACGCTGATGCAGGCGGATCTCACCGCACTGTCCAACGAACAGTGCAGTAGCATCGAAGCCTTTGCACCGGACACGGTGATCTGCTGGCTGATGGGCGCGCCGGCCGAAACGACTGGTGCGATGCCCAGCGATGCCGGGCGGGCGGTGATCGCCTACCGCGAAAAGCTGCATCGACTGGTGGCCGAACTGGCGGCCAGCCTGCCGACCGTGCAGGCCCTGCATTTCATCGACCGCACGGCAATACCCTGGCAGGCCAAGGATATCGGCCGCGATACGCTGGTCAGCTATCACAGCGGCAAGACACTGCTCGACCTGCCATTTGTCGCCGACCGCCAGCATGCC